>MDTG01225732.1_pt1 | contig 16905 bp, 18 predicted proteins | sample 811421 | NCBI WGS metagenome assembly MDTG01 (sample SAMN05326645, study PRJNA326480) | marine metagenome | isolation source: seawater | place: Pacific Ocean: South East | collected 2011
CTGGGGTTGTTTTTCGTGTATCTAAAATCTTACAGTTAGTATGCTGTATTTTTTTTGTCAATCACTCAACATAGCTAGCAATTCCACTCATTCTTTGCATGCAGTTCAATACCAATCGCTCTGTCGCCAACACGGATTGGGCATTCCCGATAACTTTAAAAGCCACTGCCCCCGATGGTAGTATTTCTCCTTCTTGCACTAATAGTTCTAAGCACAAGGACGGATCATAATACCTAAAAATTTTTTCTGCCAACGAGATACCAGCAATCACGCAGTCCTCTTTTACCTGCAGCTCGGCTTTGCGCTGCACGGCAGAGTCAAAGCAAGCCAAACTGCTGTGATCGTGGCTCTCTATGTCCTCTTGTAAGGCTTGATCGATAAAGCGTTCAATGCCCACTTTGTATTGCTGGTAGAAATTATTCAACGTAATCGTGATTATAGAAAACCCCTTTATTTTTCTTTAGGTCTTGTGACTGTTTGATCATCAAATAAGCGACACTGACCATATTTCTCAATTCACAAATACCCAATGTGAGTTTATTTTGTTGGTAAATGTCTCTGGTTTCAAGGAAAATACTTTTTAATTCAAATTCTGCTTCTGTCAACCCCTGAGAGGTTTTAAATATCCCAACCTTGGAGGACATTAATTTTTGTAATTGTTTTTTCATTTTTCCGATTGAACTTATCTTTTGATCAGAAATTTGGTGTTCGCCCTCCCAGTAGGGAATCGTATTGTAAAATTCTTTTGGAGGCAAGCTTCTCGCTATTTGTTTGAGTGAATCTAAGGCGGCACGATGAGAGAAAACCAAAGACTCTAGCAGAGAATTGGACGCCAAACGATTGGCCCCATGCAATCCAGTGTGACTGCATTCCCCAATCGCATAAAGTCCTTTCAACTGACTCTCACCTTGATGGTTCACATGAATTCCTCCACAATAATAATGCGCAGCAGGAATCACGGGAATAGCATTTTGTGGGGGGTTGATTCCTATTTTTTGACAATTTTCCATTATGGTTGGAAATTGGTTTTGAAAATCATCCTCACTTATAGTACTACAATCCAATAGCACGTGAGGGTCTTGGGATTCATTCATCACTTCTGCTATAGAACGGGCAACTATATCTCGAGGAGCTAAATCAGCTTTTTCGTGGTATTCTAGCATAAACTCATCACCTGATAATGTTTTTAAAATCCCGCCTTCTCCTCGTACCGCCTCCGATATTAGAAAAGTGTTTCCATTAATTTTAGGGTAGAGAGCAGTAGGATGAAATTGAACAAAAGGAAGTCCTTCCATAAAAACTTTAGCCCGATATGCGGCCCCCAATCCGTCACCAGTAGCGTTTTTAGGGTTGGTGGTGTGAGAAAAAAGTTGTCCGGCGCCCCCCGTACTCAGCACCGTAATCTGAGCTGAAATTTTAATGATCTCTTGTTTTACATTTGAAATCACATAGGCGCCATAGCAGCGCTTGTAATCTGTTCCTGTATGGTGATCAGTGATCAAATCTACCAATGTGTGGTTTTCCAAAAGTGAAATATTGGAAAAGGTTTTTATTTTTTTGATCAGAGATTTTTGTATTTCTAATCCAGTCTTGTCTTTGTGGTGTACAATTCTTTTTTCAGAATGGCCGCCTTCACGCGTAAGGTGCAACCCGTTGCTGTTACTTTGGGTATCGAACTGCGCTCCCCATTCAATCAACTCATTCAGGCGCTCGTGACCCTCTTCAACAACAAACCTAACTACTGCTTCATCACAAGTACCAGCACCTGCTGTAAGAGTATCCTGAAAATGCTTGTCAAATGAATCTTTTTGAAAATTTGAGACCACAGCAATGCCGCCTTGAGCATATTTGGTGTTGCTCTCCAACAGATTATTTTTGGAAATGATGACCAGGTTGAGCTGTGGATTCAACGCTGCGACTTTTATGGCATAGGTTAATCCAGAGATACCACTTCCGATAACAAGTATATTGGTTTTCATATGATTACCCCAGCTTTAGCATCCTGGTAATGGGTAGATTTGCTTTTTTAATCAAATCTTCAGAAAGAATAATTTCTGGCTTTTCGTATTTCAAACATAGGTATAATTTTTCCAGCGTATTGAGTTTCATGAATGCACATTCGCTACAGGCGCAAGTATCGTCCTCTACTGGCGCAGGAATAAACGTCTTTTCTGGGCAGCGTTTTTTCATTTCATAAAGTATACCTGCTTCTGTTGCCACAATAAATTCTCGTACGTCGTCTTCTTGAACAAACTTCAATAAACCCGAAGTACTGCCTATGTATTCCGCGATATCCAACACTTGAGATTCACTCTCAGGATGAGCAATAAATTTAGCCTTAGGGTGTTCTTTGGCAAGGTTTACAATCTTCTCAAATGAAAAAGCTTCATGAACAATACAGGAACCGTCCCACAAAATCATATCTCTTCCCGTTTCTCGGATCAAATACCGACCTAAGTTTTTGTCTGGAGCAAAAATAATGGTCTCACCTTTGGGAATAGCATCAATTACCCGAACGGCATTACTGGAGGTACAGACAATGGTACTCAGGGCTTTTATCTCTGCAGAGCAATTGATATAAGTCACCACATGGGCGCCATGATATTGATCGATAAATTTTTTAAAATCGACTGGGGGGCAGGAGTCCGCAAGAGAACAACCAGCATTCAGATCCGGCAGGATTACTTTTTTGGAGGGGTTGACGATCTTTGCAGTTTCTGCCATAAAATGAACCCCAGCGAAAACAATCATCTCAGCCGCTACTTTTTCAGCCGCTTGCGCCAAATAAAGACTGTCGCCAAGATAGTCGGCCAAATCTTGAATTTCAGCATCTTGATAGTAGTGTGCCATGATAACGGCATTTTTCTCCCTTTTCAGCTGCTTGATCTCGGCCACTAAATCTATGTCTTTGGGGACATCTTTGTTTATGAATCCCCGCTGATTCAGTCTGTTTAAAACCTCTTCTGAGGTGAGCTCCATATTAAATTGATTTATTACAAAATTATTAAAAATCGAGGATTTTCAATCCATACTGTCAAGATATTCCGTCGAGAACTTGCACGAATTGGTCTGGGCTCAGTGCGTTGTTAACCTCATACTGCCCGATGGAGGTTCTCCTGAGTGCACTCAAATAGCTACCCGATTCCAGCGCCTTACCATAATCATGTGCCAAAGAGCGGATATAGGTTCCTTTGGAGCAACAAACTTCAAAATTCACTGACGGTAGGGATATTTGCGTTAAATCAAACGATTTAATATTAACTGTTCTGGGGTGGATCTCTACCTTTTCTCCATTTCTTGCAAACTCATACAAGCGTTTTCCTTCCTTTTTTATGGCCGAGAAAATGGGAGGGTACTGCGCTATGGCTCCAACAAATTGTGCCCGGGTGGATGCCAACTGTTCTGGGGTGATGTGATCGATGGGGAAGTGTTGATCAAATGGAGTTTCCAGGTCATAGGAGGGAGTGGTAGCACCAAGGGTAATGGTCCCCGTATACTTTTTTTCAAGCTCCTGAATTTCCTGAATTTTTTTTGTCATTTTTCCAGTACACAGCACCAGTAAACCTGTGGCCAAAGGATCTAGAGTTCCCGCGTGGCCCACCTTAATCTTTTTTAGTTGGTATTTTCTCTTAAGCGCAGACCGTACTTTATTGACGACCTGAAAAGAGCTCCACTCTAAGGGTTTATCCATTAACAACAGCTGACCTTCTAAGATAGAATCTAACGACAAGTCCATATCAAATACTCATTAATAGGGCAAACGTACCCACAATAATGCAATACAAACTGAAATATTTCAGCTTGCTGTTTTTTACCAAGGCAACCATCCATTTACAAGCGAATACGCCCGTAATAAAAGCAGCGATAAAGCCGACCAATAAAGGAAAAAATGATACCGTATCTTGGGTCAGATCACCATCGATTACACTTTTGGCCATGGAACCTAAGATTAACGGAACCACCATTAAAAAAGAAAATCGTGCGGCCTTGTCCCTTTCTATTTTTAATAATACCGCCAGTGCGATGGTGGCGCCACTGCGAGAGATTCCGGGTAAAATGGCAATGGCCTGAATGATCCCGATGTAGAGTGCGTGGACATAACTCAAGTCGTTACGACTCTCCCTAACCCTGTCTGCAAAGAATAACAATATGGCCGTCACAAGTAATAACGAACCGACTAAAGCTATTTTCCCATCAAACAATGCCGCTATAAAATCCTCAAAAAAAAGACCCATAAAAACAGCGGGAATCATAGAAATGATGATTTTGATACTAAATGCCCATCCCTCCCTAGTTTTTGAATTAATCAGGTCTGAGAGGATCGTTCCAATGTCTTTTTTGAACACATAAATTGTACTAAATGCAGTAGCCGCGTGCAAACTCAGGGTAAGTAGCAACCCTTGATTTTTTGTATAATCATTCCCAAAAATAGCTTCAACCAACTCCAAATGACCGCTGGAGGATACGGGAAGAAACTCCGTTAAGCCCTGAACAATTCCGAGTATTAGGGCCTCTATAAAGTTCATTTATTTTTTTTTTTGAGGCATTAAAATGGCATATATCGCTACACCAAAACCGAGAAGTACTATGGTGGGGGCCAATCTGATTCTTCTAAAATTGAAAATTTCTGGGTTGAAAACATTAGGATCATCGCTCCCACCTCCTGACATCAAGATAAATCCTATTGCAATCAACGAAAAGGAAAGAAGAAGAAATTTATAATTCCTTTTTCCAAAAAGTATTACTTTTTTTTGACTTTCTTGGCTCATATATCGGGGTTTAATTAACGGCGTCAGATTTTAAATTTAGATATCGTTGAGTTGCAAAAAAGGTGCTCAATAGGGTGATTAACATACCCAGTAAAAATACGCCGACAAAAATCAAAGCAGGTTCTGTTGGGTTTTGAAGGATTTTTAGCTCAGGAAACTTTTTTTGTATTTCAAAAATCAAAACAGCCATTCCTACCATGGCAATGACCGCACCAATACAACTCATCAGCAGATGCGTTTGGATAAAAGGGCGACGTATAAACCTTTTGGTAGCTCCAACCAATTGCATGGTTTTGATGATCAACCTTTTGGAATAAATAGACAATCGAATGGAGCTATTGATCAATAATACGGCCACCAAAATAAATACACCACTGGTCACGAGCATCCAGAATGTTATCTTTTTAATGTTTTCGTCCAGTAAATCTAAAAGTGGTTTATCGTAAACCACCTCGTCTACATAGCTGTACATACCTATGTCTTTACTTAGTTTGGAAACCACAGCAGGGTTTAAAAAGGCCGCCTTAAAATAGACGTCTATAGAGTTGAGCAGGGGGTTGTATCCTAAAAATTCCATAAAATCCTCACCAATTTCATTGGCGTGGCGTTGGGAAGCTTCTTCTTTAGATACATAATTGACCTTCTTGGTGGCCTTGTTGAGGCTTAGGGTTTTCTGAAGTTGCTTTAATTCAATTTCTTTTACCCCATCGTCTACATATATGGTCATTACTATTTGTTCTTTAAAGTAATCCGCAACTTTTTTTGAGTTGAAAAGCAAGATCCCCAACATCCCACTGAGGAATAAAACCAAAGAAATACTGATCACCACCGACAGGTAGGTGGAGATCAATCTTCTTTTATTAAACTTTTCTTCGTACAGCTGTTTCAATGGAAAAATATTTCTATAAATTTAAAAAACCCTAAGCAATATAAACCTTGCGTGTCAGAAACTTTTTCCTTTCCTGCAATAAGCTTATTTTTACGCATTCAAAAAAATGGTCTTAAATGAACTATAATTTTCAGGAAATTGAAAAAAAATGGCAGGCCCACTGGGCTTCCCAAAAAACGTTTAGAGCCAGCGAAAACAGCAATCTGCCAAAATATTATGTGCTCGATATGTTTCCCTACCCCTCTGGCGCTGGATTGCATGTAGGCCATCCATTGGGATACATCGCCAGTGATATTATTGCCCGCCACAGAAGACACTTAGGGTTTAATGTCTTGCATCCACAAGGCTACGATTCTTTTGGACTTCCAGCAGAACAATACGCCATACAAACTGGACAGCATCCTGCAAAAACAACCACCACCAATATCAACCGTTACCGCGAGCAATTGGACAGAATGGGTTTTTCTTTCGATTGGGACCGTGAAGTGCGTACCTCTGATCCAAGTTATTACAGATGGACCCAGTGGATATTTTTAAAACTTTTTGAGTCCTACTATGACCTCGATGCAGATAAAGCTAAACCGATTGCTGCGTTGATCTTACGATTTGAAAAGGAGGGTAATAAAAAAGTAAAAGCCCACTGTGATCCTGAAACCCCCGTTTTCGATGCTGCCCAATGGAATGTTTTCGATCTTTTGGAAAAACAAAAAGTTTTACTGCACTATCGTCTCACTTATTTGTCTTTTACAGAGGTTAATTGGTGTCCAGCACTTGGGACAGTTTTGGCAAATGACGAAATTGTAAATGGAGTTTCAGAACGTGGAGGTCATCCTGTTACAAAGAAGAAAATGAGGCAGTGGAGCATGCGACTTGGCGCTTATGCCAATCGATTGCTGGAAGACCTTAACGATTTGGACTGGTCCGATGCGCTCAAGGAGATGCAAAAAAATTGGATTGGTAAATCGGTAGGGGCAAACATCTATTTTAAAATCGAAAACCACCCTGAAAAACTGGAGGTTTTTACCACCCGTCCAGATACCGTATTTGGTGTTTCCTATATGACCCTTGCCCCAGAACATACTCTCGTTAAAAAAATTACAAGTGTTGACCAACAAAAAGCTGTGGAGGGCTACATTGAAAAAGTAGCGGGAAAATCTGATCGGGAACGCCAAGCAGATGTAAAATCCATCAGCGGAGTATTTACTGGGGCCCATGCGCTCCATCCTTTTACGGGGCAGCGGATTCCCATATGGATAGGGGAGTACGTTTTTGCAGGCTATGGAACAGGGGCGGTTATGGCAGTCCCTTCAGGTGACCAGCGGGACTTCGATTTTGCTATCCATTTTGGTCTGCCCATCATAAATATTTTTAAAGGGAAAGACATTTCCCAAGGCGCTTTCTCCGACAAAGAAAATTTTGTCCTTACTCACTCAGGGTTTTTAGAGGGTATGGACTACAAAAGTGCTATGGAGAAAGTGATTTATGAATTGGAATACCAAAAATGCGGGGAGGGAACGGTGAATTTTAGATTAAGGGATGCCATCTTCAGCCGTCAACGGTATTGGGGGGAACCCATCCCTATGTATTTTAAAAATGATATCCCAATACCCCTACCTGAAGCCTGTCTGCCCTTAAAATTGCCCGATATTGAAAAATACCTCCCAACCGAAGAGGGCAAACCCCCATTGGGGAGGGCAAAAAAATGGGCTTGGGACGAAGCCCAGCAGGAGGTGGTCCCTAATAATCGGATTGATCACCAAACTGTCTTTCCACTTGAGTTAAATACCATGCCCGGTTGGGCAGGAAGCAGCTGGTATTTTAACAGATACATGGATGCTCAAAATAAAAAGGAGTGGGCAGGCCAAGTAGCATTAAAATATTGGAAAAATGTTGATTTCTACATGGGGGGGAGTGAACATGCTACGGGACATCTTTTATACTCCCGATTTTGGCAAAAAGTGCTTTTTGACTTGGGCCATGTCGATCAGAAAGAATACGCCAAGAAGATTGTCAATCAGGGGATGATACTTGGGAATTCCGCTTTTATTTACCGTAAAAAAGGTACCCATACCTATGTGTCAAAAGGCTTGGTTGGCGATAATGTTGTTGAACCTATTCATGTAGATGTCTCTATGGTAAATGCCCAAGACGAGCTGGATTTAGACGAATTGAAGCAATGGCAGCAAGATTTTCAACATGCGGAATTTGTATTGGAAAATAAAAAATACATTGTGGGGAGAGAGGTGGAAAAAATGTCCAAGTCGAAATACAATGTGGTCAACCCCGATGAAATATGTGACACTTATGGCGCTGATACCCTCAGGATGTACGAAATGTTTTTAGGACCTATTGAGCAAGATAAGCCCTGGAATACCGCAGGAATATCTGGTGTCCACAATTTTCTCAAGAAGTTTTGGAGATTGTTCTACCATCAAAATGATTGGTCTGTTACCGATACTCCTCCTCAAACAGAAAGTTTAAAGATTCTGCACCAAACCATTAAAAAAGTCTCCGTTGATTTGGACCGTTTGTCCTTCAATACCTGCGTGAGCACTTTTATGATTTGCATCAATGAGTTAACTGCCCTAAAGTGTTCGAACAAATCTATCTTGGAGCCTCTGTTGGTTCTACTCTCTCCTTTTGCACCTCATTTTTGCGAAGAATTGTGGGAGCGATTGGGACACACACAGTCAATTGCTTTTGCTCCATATCCTGTATACGACGCATCTAAAATCATTGAAAAAACAAAGAAGTATCCGGTTTCTTTTAATGGTAAAATGCGCTTCACGCTCCACCTGTCCCTTGATTTGGGAGTAGAGGACATCAAGGAGATCGTTATGAAGGAAACCCAGACTTCAGATCAGTTGAAGGGGGCAGCGCCTAAAAAAATTATTATAGTACCCGGTAAGATCATCAATATCGTAGTTTGATGACCGACCTGCAGATAGAAATTATAGGACTAATTGCCGCTGTTTTGACCACCTTTGCATTTGTTCCACAAGTTCTTAAGATCTGGAAAAAAAGAGATGCCAGCGGTGTTTCATTAAGCATGTACTTGATCATGTTTGCAGGGATTTGCATCTGGTTTTGCTATGGAATGCTGATCAACAGTTTTGCGGTAATGGTCGCCAACTTGGTTTCTGGAGTTCTCCAACTCTTTATCATTGTTTTTGCCCTTAAAAATCGTAAGGACAAATGATTGGGGTTGGGTTACAATTGAACTTGTCTCTTGATTTGCTGATTCAGGGATATAAAAGTCTCCGTTCTGGAGACCCCTTCAATGGCTTGAATTTTATGATTTAATAAAGACATCAGGTGCTCATTGTCCTCACAAATGATCTTGATTAACACACTCCAATGTCCTGTGGTATAGTGACATTCAATTACCTCTGGGATTTTTTCCAGTTGCTTAACTGCCTCGGGGTTTCTCACAGCTTTCTCCAGATATATTCCGATAAATGCTACGGTTTTAAATCCTAATATTTTGGGGTTTAAAATTATCTGAGAACCTGAAATTAGACCACAGCCCTCCAGTTTTTTTAAACGTTGGTGGACTGCTGCTCCAGAGATGCCTGCAGATTTTGCTATTTCATTGATCGACTTGCGGGCATCGAGCATCAAAGCGCGGAGAATAATCTTGTCTAAGCCATCAATTAATATTTTTTCGTTTTTGGTCTTCAAGGTTTAAAGATTTAATAAAAAATAATTTTTAAATTAAGAAAAATAATAAAGTTATAACTTTAAATTAAAATTATATAGTTGTGTAATCCATGAAAAAGTACGTCTTAGCAGGAGCAAGTTTTGCCCTATTATCAGTTATTTTAGGTGCCTATGCAAGTCATGCCCTAAAGCCGGTCTTTGAGGCAGAGGTCTTGGCTTCTTACCAAACAGGGATACGCTATATGATGTATCACGGGTTGACTTTATTAATCTTGTCGCAGATACCAATTTTGCAGAGCAAGTGGATTTTCCGAATGTTTTTTTGGGGAATAATCTTTTTTTCCTTTAGCATATTTATACTTTGTGTCGGAAAATTAACCCCTGTAGAATTTTCATGTATGGGACCCATAACTCCTATTGGAGGAAGTCTGTTGATACTGGGTTGGATATTGTTGATTAAAAAAACTATTCAATCATAACGAGGATAGTGCTGGTCTATTAATCGTTCTCGAGGATGTATTTTTCAATGGCCATACTCATCGAGGGAGTATCCGGAGTTGGGGCTTTGATATCGATCCTCAATTTTGCTTTATCTGCAGCAAACACTGTTGCATTGCCATAGGCAGCGATCCTTGTGTTGTTCTGTTCAAAATCTGGAAAATTTTTCATCAGCGACTCTATCCCTGATGGACTAAAAAAGACCAATACATCATAGTATACATCTCTTAAATCTGATAAATCACTCACTACAGTTTTATAAAGCTGGGCACGCTGCCAGTTTACACCCATGGCATCAAGACCGTTGGGGATACTAGGAGAAAGAACATCGGAAGAAGGCAACAAAAAGCTTTCTTTTTCGAATTTCATAAAAATGTCTTCCAGGTCGTTGACACTTTTTTTACCTACGTAAATTTTACGTTTGCGGTACACCACATATTTCTGAAGATAGTAGGCCACCGCTTCCGATTGACAAAAATATTTAGTAGCATCGGGTACTTTGTAACGCATTTCCTCTGTGATTCTAAAAAAATGATCAACAGCATTTCTGCTGGTCAGGATCACATTGTTAAAGTCCGAAAAATTTATTTTTTGTAATCTTACTTCTTTGGCAGACAATCCCTCTACGTGGATAAAAGGACGAAAATCGATTTTTAACTTGTGTTTCTCTTTTAGTTTTGAATATGGAGATTTTTCACTTACAGGCTCAGGCTGGGAAACCAAAATAGTCTTCACTTTCATATATCTTCGAGTATTGCTTTTGTCTAAAATATTAACTTATAGAGCCAAAGCCAAGGCGCTATTTTGAATGCACAAAGATATAAAATTATATAAAACAACTGTCTTGGGTTACTTCCTAATATTCTCAAGTAAATTAAAAAATGACTACTTAAAACATAACTGCACACTATAAGGATCAATGATAAAATATACAAGGGGGATTCATAAAAATTGTAATAATAAATTAAAAACAACAAAAATGCATAAAGGCTGATCATGCCATAATTCCCAAGACTCTTAAAAATGGTTTGTTGCAAAAGACCCGATTTCCCTAATATTTTAAAAATTAATAACAATAAAACATACCGACCAATAACAAACCCAGACAAAAATAAGCCAGATGAAAAAAAATTGATTTGAATCACCGGTGCTGTGGGTGCCAATTTAAAGGCAGCATCCGCCAAAAAAGAAAAAGTAACCAAAGAGATGAAGATCAAAAATAAATTGACAGCATGGTTGAGTTTGATGAATTTCTCCTTGTTGTATATTTTTATATAGCTGTCAATCCTCCAAAATGAAATGAGCATGTTCATCTGGAGTGGGTGTCGCTGATATACAAAGACAAAGAGCCCAAAAATTAAAATGATTAAAAAAGGGACCCACCCCTCTTGCGGATATAATTGGTCAGACCATTGCAACATCCCATAAAATTAAGGAAGTAATTCTATTCTCCATTTTATTGTTTACGATTTAGTATTTTTACCAAAGCGCCATGAATAAAGCATTAGTCATCATCCCCACCTATAACGAAGTTGAAAACATCCAAAAGATCATAGAATTGACCCTTAGGGTAGAAGATTTTAATATCCTCGTAGTTGACGATAGCTCCCCCGACGGAACCATTGATGTCGTAAAAGGTTTGGTAGAGAATCATTCCAACCGAATTTTTTATGTGGAACGAAAAAGTAAAGAAGGTCTTGGAAAGGCTTATATAAATGGATTTAATTGGGCAATCGAAAATAAATATGATTTTATCTTCGAAATGGATGCAGACCTCTCTCACGATCCTAGGGAACTGGCCCCCATGCTTTCTTACTTGAGGGAAGATAAAGACATTGTCATTGGTTCCCGATACATAAAAGGCATCAATGTGGTCAATTGGCCACTGAGCAGAATTCTACTGTCCTATCTTGCTTCCCTATATGTAAGGTGGACAACTTTTATGCCCATTAAAGACCCTACTGCAGGGTTCGTAGGATATAGAAGGACTGCCTTGGAGGTATTGGATCTGGAGAAAATAAAATTTGTTGGTTATGCTTTTCAAATTGAAATGAAGTTCAAGCTATGGAAAAGAGGCTTCAGTTGCGTTGAGCACCCCATTGTATTTACCAACAGAATTAGGGGCGCCTCCAAAATGAATGGGAAAATAATTTGGGAGGCACTACCATCCGTCTTAATTTTACAATTAGATCATTTACTTAATCGAGATTGATGCGGGAAACATTAATTCAAAATGCCCAATTGGTGAACGAGGGATTGATATCCCAAAAAGATATTTTAGTCCGGGGAGATAAAATTGAAAAAATCAGCAATCATATTGCACCCAAAGGAAATGAACTTTGTGTGGATGCCACGGGTCTTCACCTTTTGCCAGGATGGATCGATGACCAAGTACACTTTAGGGAACCAGGACTAACCCATAAAGCCACAATAGCCTCCGAGTCTAGAGCTGCAGTGGCCGGCGGGATCACTTCTTTTCTCGAAATGCCCAACACCCAACCCCAAACCACGACCCAAGCAGCTTTGGAAGACAAATTGCGTACGGCTAAAAAAAGTTCCATAGCGAATTATGGATTTCTATTCGGAGGAACCAACGATAACTTAGAGGACATCAAGACGTTTGATACCCAGCGCGCCGCAGGATTAAAATTATTTTTAGGATCTTCCACAGGGAATATGTTGGTTGACGATGAGCAAGTTTTAAGGAATATTTTTTCAAGTACTGATTTACCCATTGCTGTTCACTGTGAAGACGAAAAAACCATTCGGAAGAATTTAGAGGAATACATTGCCCAGTTTGGAGACGACATCCCCATCGAAAAACATCCAGAAATACGGAGTGAAACTGCTTGTTATCTTTCTTCATCCCGGGCTATAGCACTGGCCAAATCCACGGGAGCTCGACTGCATGTTTTTCACCTTTCTACAGCAAAGGAAACAGCCTTGTTTTCAAATGAGCTTCCCATCACAGAAAAGAAAATTACCGCCGAGGTTTGCATACACCACCTTTGGTTTTCAGAGGAAGACTACGCCGAAAAAGGAACCGCGATTAAATGGAATCCTGCAATAAAAAAGACCACTGATAGGGATGCACTTTGGCAAGCGCTCAACGAGGATAGAATTGATATTTTGGCCACCGATCACGCCCCCCACGCATGGGAAGAAAAACAAAATCCCTACACTAAGGCCCAATCGGGTGGTCCGCTGGTACAACACGCATACCCGGCTCTGCTAACGGCAGTAAATCAAGCTAAAATCACTTTGGAAAAATTGGTTGAAAAGACCTGCCACAATCCCGCCCTCCTTTTTAGAATTCAAAATCGGGGGTTCCTGAGGGAAGGCTTCTATGCCGATTTGGTATTGGTTGACCTAAAAAAGAAATTTAAAGTGACCAAGGAAAATCTATTGTACAAATGCGGTTGGTCTCCTTTTGATGGAATCACTTTCGAAGGCAGTGTAGTCAAAACCTTTGTCAATGGAAATTTGGTTTACAATGAAGGCGAAATTGTTGAAAGTGCACTAGGTAAAAGATTAACATTCGATCGATGAATTCAAGGATATTTTTATTGCCGTTGCTGTTTTTTTTCGGAGCCTGTTCAGAATTTGGGGATAACAGACCCCCTGATAATCTAATTCCTCCCATGCAGATGTCTGATGTAATGATGGACATTATTTTAATGAAAAACATCAAACGCAATGGCTATGCAGACTCCACTAAAGCCCACCTTTTGGTAGAACAATACCTTATTGATAAATACGGAATCGACAGCCTACAGCTGGCGTTCAGCCAAGAATATTACGCTCAAAACCCCAAAAAGTACCTCACCATTTTCAAAGAAACCCAGCGTAAACTAACCCACCTTAAAGACAGCATTCAAGTGGAAATGAATCGGGATGAGGACGAACAGTAAAGCCATCGGATTGTGCTTACCTTAGGAAGTCTACAACCGCTGTGTATTTAAAATCGATATAGTGTTTTATTTTTTCGCCATCAATCTTTTTAGACGTATACTGACTCAAAATCATCGCCCGTGTTAGAAAGCGTTTTCTCAGGCCAAAAAACTCACCAATGTGCTCTAAAGCCCAAAAAAGAAAAAGTATGCTTTTGGATAAATGCTTCACCCGATTGCTGTGATTGGACATTTTCCTCAGTTGAAGGGCCAGTGCTTTTCCCGACCAATTTTCAGCGACCAAAATAAATCGTTCCCCCTGAATTTCTGATTGCATGAGTTGACACATCACCTCGACTACATCATCGATACCAACATAGCCATTGGTTCCTGATGTGTAAAAACGAAATCCTTTTTTATAACGATCTATAATTTTTTCAAAGGGACTGCCTGCCCCCATTATTATCCCAGGATTTACAATCACAGCATTCAAGCCTTCCTGCATTCCCCGCCAAACCTCCATTTCGCCACCGTATTTTGAGTAGGCATAAGGGGTCTTGTCTGTGTGATTGTCCCAGGGGGTGTTTTCGTCGATAATGGGATGGGTAGGGTCGCTTCCCAAAGCTGCAATTGAACTGACATAAACTAATTTTTTGATCTCATTTTCCAAACACAGGTCTACTAGAAAAGTAGTCCCCCTCTCATTGATTTCCAAAAGCTTTTTAGCGTCTTTTTGCGACAAAGAGATAAAACCTGCACAATGGTAAACATCGGTGATATCTTTGAAAGCAGCCGTCAAACTGGGATAGTTTCTAAAGTCTGCTTTTCTCCAAAGGATTTTTTCGAAGCGTGCTTTCGCGTCAGAAAAATTCGATTTAAAAAGTTTCCAGACCTGCTCCTTGTTAGACTCGTGTCTGAATAGTGCTACTGGAAAAACGTTGTCATTTGCCAGCTTACACAATAAATTTGAGCCGATGAAACCCGTTGCACCCGTGACTAAAACCATAAATTAAAACTAATGCTTTTTAAATAATAATTTTTTGTTTTAGGGCATAAATATATCTTTGTGACCAAATCGATATAATGCAGAAAAATTTTGTAGAAGAACTTCGTTGGAGGGGCATGTTACACGACATTACACCTGAAACCGAGGACTATCTGAACCAAAACACCACCTCAGGTTACATTGGTTTTGATCCCACAGCCGACTCACTCCACATTGGTAGTTTGGTTCAAATCATGATTTTGATCCATTTCCAAAACGCTGGCCACAGGCCCGTTGCCCTAATGGGTGGCGCCACAGGAATGATAGGAGACCCTTCGGGGAAGTCCGACGAAAGAAACCTTTTGGACGCCACAACGCTCGATAATAACCTTAAAGGTATTGCAAGTCAATTGCAAAAATTTCTAGATTTCAATGAGGAGAACCCTGTCTCAGCCCAACTAGTAAACAACCTGGAATGGATGAAAGACTATACACTGATCGATTTTTCTCGCGACATTGGAAAGCACCTCACCGTCAATTATATGATGGCAAAAGATTCCGTTAAAAAAAGATTGGGTAGTGAGGCCAAAGAAGGCATGTCGTTTACAGAATTCACCTACCAATTACTCCAAGGATATGATTTTTTACATCTCTATCAGCAGATGGATTGCAAGGTGCAGATGGGAGGGAGTGATCAATGGGGAAACATCACTACTGGGACCGAGCTCATCCGTCGTAAACTTCAGGGCAAAGCCTATGCTATTACTTGTCCATTGATCACCAAAGCCGATGGCTCAAAGTTTGGAAAAACAGAGAGTGGGAATGTGTGGTTGGACAAAAACCGCACTTCCACTTACAAGTTTTATCAGTACTGGCTCAATGCTTCGGATGAAGATGCCGAAAAGTTCATTAAGATTTTTACGCTTTTAGAACAAACAGCCATAATGGATTTGATCCGTCAACATAACGAAAGCCCCCACCAGCGGTTACTACAAAAAACCATCGCTCAAGAAGTCACACGTATGGTCCATTCCGAGGAAGAACTTCAAAAAGCCATACAAGCAAGTGAAATTCTCTTTGGAAAGTCAACGGCTGAGGTCCTAAAAAATATAGATCTTCAGACTTTCTTAGAAGTTTTTGAAGGGGTTCCCCAAGCCAAGATATCTGTGGCTGAACTGAATCAAGGGATTGACATGATTACTCTTTTGGCGTCCAAAACCCAATTTTTGTCTTCCAACGGCGAGGCCAGTCGAGCACTAAAAGAAAACTCCATTTCGGTCAATAAAGTTAAGGTGGATGAAAATTACAGCATCAGAGCCAATGACCTTATAGATGGAAAATATGTACTGTTGCAAAGGGGTAAAAAAAATTACTTTATCGTTGAGATAATGGCCTAAATTACCATCAAGTTACATCCCCTGATTTCCGAGGTATCAAACCTACCCAAAACTTCAAACCGATGGTCAGCATGAACCTTTCCCAAATCTTGGGTGGCTATAAATGAGCAAGAATCTCGGTTGGCCAAGTCAATGATATTCAATCCACCACTCTGACCCCATCCCAGTTGGTTGAAAGGATCTTGATTTTCTCTCACACTGATGTGCATCCACGGGGGACAAACAAACATTCCCGATCCCTTGGAATAGGCCTGTGAGAACAATTCGGTCATACCGTATTCTGAATGAATATTTTTGCACCCAAATCCTTCGCACAACTTCTCATGAAGAGCCTCTCGGGTCAATTCTTTCCTTCTGCCTTTCATCCCCCCCGTTTCCATTACGATTGTGTTTTCTAAACTCAGTTTATAACACTCAATAAAATCCATCAAGGCAAATGAAACTCCAAATAAAAGCGTATTTTTCCCTTTTTGTTCCAACTCCAGTAATTTGTTTTTTAGGGCTTCCCATTGGTTCAGGTAAAAACCGCTCTCTTCCTGTCCACTTTCTTGAATCATCTGTTGAACCATGTATATTAGTGAAGAATCTGAACGCTCCAAATAGGAGGGTAATAATGCCAATACTGTGTATTGGTTTACAGGACCATAGAAGTATTCAAAACCCTTTTTAAAACTCATTTCATAATCGAACAAGTCGTGATAAAAATGTTTTGAGGTTTGTACTCCCGTAGTGGCGCTTGAGCTGAAAAACTGTGTAGGCTGTGCTTCAAAAGAGATCACCTTTTTAGATTTAAAGAATGTGATGGGCAGATGAGGAA
>MDTG01377962.1_pt1 | contig 16905 bp, 15 predicted proteins | sample 811421 | NCBI WGS metagenome assembly MDTG01 (sample SAMN05326645, study PRJNA326480) | marine metagenome | isolation source: seawater | place: Pacific Ocean: South East | collected 2011
TCAAATGCTCTTATTGGCTATGCTCAAAAAATTGATAAGCAATTAGATTTATTAAATAATGCAATTAAATTAAATAACGATATTAGATCATCATATAATACAGAAACAGATAGAGAGTTAGAGCAAAATATTAAATTTAGAGAGGAGTAATATATTAGCTAGCCCGAGTGGTGGAATTGGTAGACACAAGGGACTTAAAATCCCTCGATAGAAATATCGTGCCGGTTCAAGTCCGGCCTCGGGCACCAAGCTTTATTAATATGAAAAAAAAATGGTTTATAATCATACATTAATTACTAATTTTTTTTATGCAAGAAACACATTCTGATAATCGCTCTACTGATTCTGATAATGAGATAGATCTTCGAGAACTTTTATATGTTTTATTAAAGGGTAAATGGATTATTGCTTTTGTGACAGCGTTTTTAACAACTATAGCAGTTATTTATAGCTTAATCCTGCCTAATATATATGAGTCTAAAGCTTTATTAACCCCAACCAACTCATCTGGTAGCACTATGGGAGCCCTTGCAAGTTATAGCAGCATTGCCGGGCTTGCTGGAATAAACCTTCCTTCTGGTAGTGATGAAGGCAACTCTAAGAAAGCAATAAAAAAGATTAACTCTTTAAGTTTTTTTGAGAACAATATTTTATCAAACATATACTTACCTGATCTTATGGCCATCAAATCCTGGGACTCAAAAACAAATACACTGGCGTATGACGAGAGTTTATACGATGTGAAAAGCAATACTTGGGTTAGAGACTATTCTTATCCGCAGCAACTAATACCTAGTGCACAAGAAAGTTATATGATATTCAGAGAAGAGCACATAAGCTTGAATGAAGATAATAAATCTGGATTTATTACTCTATCAATCAAACATCAATCTCCATTTGTTGCTAAGCAATGGGTTGAATTAATTGTTGATGAAATTAATAATTTTTATAGATTTAAAGATAAATTAGAATCAGAGAAGGCTATAAGTTATCTTAATCAACAAATCTCAATGACTAGTTTGTCTGAAATTAAAGAAGCTTTGGCCCAGTTATTACAAGAAGAAACTAAAAAACTTACCTTAATTGAGGCTAATCAATATTATGTTCTTGATTACATTGATCCACCGGCAGTGATGGAAAAAAAATCAAATCCCAACCGAGCGTTAATTTGTATTTTGGGCTCACTATTGGGTGCTATGCTAGGCGTCTTATATGTGTTAATTAGGAAATATGCTTTTAGTAAAAAAATTTTATAAACCTTATAATAGCTTTAAGAAAGATTTGAATCATTTAAAAAAATAACGATGTTGGATAATAAAACGGTATTAATAACGGGCGGAACAGGATCTTTCGGTAAAAAGTTTATTGAAACAATTTTGGTAAGATATCCAAACGTCAAAAAGATTATTATCTATTCACGAGATGAGCTTAAACAATCTAATTTAAAACAAAAGTATCCAACATCTTCATATCCTCAGCTACGTTTTTTTATAGGTGATGTGAGAGATAGGAGCCGGCTAAACAGGGTTTGTGATGGCGTCGACGTTATTATTCATGCAGCCGCCATCAAACAAGTAGACACAGCAGAATACAATCCTACAGAGTGTATACGTACTAATGTTGATGGCGCTGAAAATGTTATTCATGCTGCCCTTGATTGTGGTGCAAAGAGTGTTGTGGCATTGTCTACAGATAAAGCTTGTGCTCCGATCAACCTTTATGGCGCGACCAAGCTAGTATCTGATAAGTTATTCACTGCAGCAAATAATATCAGAGGGTCAAAAGATATTAAGTTCAGTGTAGTGCGCTACGGTAATGTTATGGGTTCGAGAGGTTCAGTTATCCCTTTCTTCATCAAAAACAAGAGCAAAGGCACACTTCCGATCACTCATCCAGAAATGACTCGGTTTAATATTTCATTACAGGCAGGAGTTGATATGGTTATGTATGCACTCGAGAATCATTTGGGTGGTGAAATCTTTGTTCCTAAGATCCCGTCTTATCGTATATTAGATGTTGCTGAAGCTGTCTCGCCTGGTTGTAAGACTCCCTTTGTTGGTATTAGACCAGGAGAAAAATTACATGAAGAAATGATAACAGATACTGATTCAATTAATACAATTGACTTAGGTAAATACTATGCCATTCTTCCCTCGGTCTCGTTTATCTATTCTGAAGAAGATTATTTATTACATCATAAAGCTAAGAAAGTTCCCTTTGGATTTAGATATACCTCAGGAACAAATGATGAGTGGGAGACTGTGGATAGCTTGCGTGATCTGATAATAGAACACATTGATCCTAACTTTGAGGCATAGTGACTAAAATGATTCCTTATGGAAGGCAAGATATTTCTCAGGAGGACATTGATGCTGTTGTTGATGTACTTAAATCTGATTTTTTAACACAAGGACCGCTCGTACCAGCTTTTGAGAGCTCGCTTAAATCACATACTGGAGCTGAGTATTGTATGGCGGTTAATAGTGCTACGTCAGCACTCCATATTGCTTGCATGGCATTGGAGTTAGGTGAAAATGATTGGTTGTGGACTTCTCCTAATACTTTTGTGGCATCATCCAATGCTGGATTGTATTGTGGCGCTAAAGTTGATTTTGTAGATATCGATCCTAAAACATATAACCTGTGCCCTATTAAATTAGAGACAAAATTAAAAGATGCAAGCTTGAAGGGCCTTCTCCCAAAAGTTTTGGTTCCGGTCCATCTCTGCGGTCAGCCTTGTGATATGGAGAGAATTAAAGAACTATGCAACAAATATAATGTAAAAATTATTGAAGATGCTTCTCATGCAGTTGGAGGATCCTACAAAGGCTCACCTATTGGTAGCTGTAAATATTCCGATATCACTGTGTTTAGTTTTCATCCTGTTAAAATTGTAACAACTGCTGAGGGTGGTGCTGCTCTGACGAATGATTTTGAGCTGGCAGAAAAAATGGCTCTTTACCGAAGTCATGGAATTACCCGTAACCAAAATATGATGACTGAGCCATCGCATGGCTCTTGGTATTATCAGCAGATTGATTTAGGTTATAACTATCGCATGACTGATATCCAGGCAGCACTTGGTGTTTCTCAGATGCGTCGGTTAAGCGAATTTGTATCAAAGCGACATCATATTGCTAAGAGGTATAACCAACTTCTTCATGGGTTACCAGTCAAAATTCCTTATCAACTGGACAATACTTATTCCTCGTTGCATCTCTATGTTATTCGATTGAAATTAGACGAAATTAAAGGGTCTCATAAAGAGATTTTTGAAGGTTTGAGAGAAAAAGGAATCGGAGTGAATATTCATTACATACCAGTGCATCTGCAGCCTTATTATAGTGCTATGGGTTTTAAACAGGGTGATTTTCCTGAATCTGAAGAATACTATTTCGAGGCGATTAGTTTGCCAATGCATCCAAATTTATCTGAAGAGGATCAGGATAGAGTTGTTGAGGTACTGAGCTCTCTATTAGTTTCAAAATGAAATTAGCTTTAGGTACAGCTCAATTTGGTATGAGATATGGGATTTCTAATGTCAGTGGGAAGGTAAGTCCGGCAGAGGGTGAAGCTATTCTTAAGTATGCCGCCTCTGCTAGCATTGAGACTATTGATACTGCGATGACATATGGTGATAGCGAGCAGGTTTTAGGTAATATAGGCGTTGAAGGTTTTAATGTGGTAACAAAACTACCCGAAATCCCAGACCATATCACCGATATAGAAGATTGGGTGATAAAGGCTGTTAAAGACTCAGTTTCTCGCCTTGGAGTAGAGCGTCTTTACGGACTACTACTCCATAGACCCAGCCAATTATTTGAGCCAAAAGGGGCTAAAATCCTTTCGGCTCTAAGATTGCTAAAGGAGCTGGAGTTAGTTAAAAAATTTGGTGTTTCTGTGTCCGCACCATCAGAGTTTGATGCGCTTTTTGATATATATGACTTTGACATTGTTCAGTGCCCGTTTAATTTGGTCGATCGCCGTTTGATTAATTCTGGCTGGTTAAAAAGACTTAATACTGCTGGAGTAGAAACACACACTCGTTCAAGTTTCTTGCAAGGACTCTTACTTATGCCGAGACACTCAATTCCTAGTAAGTTTAAATCCTGGAATATTTTGTGGGATGGCTGGGAGAGATGGCTGCTTGCAAATAAGATTTCACCTCTTGATGCATGTATTTCTTATGTCCTTTCTTTTTCTGGAATTACTAGGGTGGTTGTTGGAGTTGAGACACAGTTCCAACTTGCAGAAATTGTTAGAGCGGCTAGTGGCACCTCAATAAATTCATATCCAGATATTAGTAGCGATGTTTCTGGTTTAATTAATCCCGCTAATTGGAATAATCTGTGAAAATTGTTGCAATAGTTCAGGCGCGAATGGGATCTAGCCGACTTCCTGGTAAGGTGTTAAAGCCTATAAATGGTATTCCTGTTATTGAATTATTGCTGTTGCGACTTTCAAAATCGGAGTTAGTTGATCAAATAGTCGTAGCTACTTCAAATACTGATGCTGATATTCGTTTGGTAGAGCATGTTGAAAAACTTGGATTTAGTTGTTCGCAGGGAAGTGAGAATGATGTCCTTGAACGTTATTATGATGCTGCAAAAAAACATGATGCTGATGTCATAGTCCGGATTACAGGGGACTGCCCATTTGTGGATGCTAATTTAGTGGATCAAGTCATTAATGAGTATCTTAGCTCAAAGGTAGATTATTTTAGTAATGTGATGCCTCCTACTTATCCTGATGGGCTAGATGTAGAGGTTTTTAGTTTTAAAGTTTTAGAGAGATCGCACCGGGAGAGCCGAGAGCCTCATGAGCGTGAGCATGTAACTCCCTATGCGCGGTCCTCAAGTTTTTTCAAAAAAGGTAATATGATGTCGAGTGAAGACTTTTCTCATGTTCGACTAACGCTGGACGAACTTGATGACTTCATATTAATAGATAAAATCTTTAATTACTTTTCTCCGGAGATACATTTTACATGGTCTGAAATACTTAACTTAAGAGCAAGCATGCCGGAAATGTTTGAGATCAATAAACACATCAATAGAAATGAGGGAATTATTATGGGAAATGGACAAAAATTATACAAGCGAGCCAAGAGTATAATACCTGGAGGTAATATGCTTTTATCTAAAAGGCCAGAGATGTTTTTACCTAATCAATGGCCTGCATATTTCAGTAAGGCGAAAGGATGCATGGTTTGGGATTTGGATGGGAATGAATTAATTGATATGAGCATAATGGGGATAGGAACAAATATTTTAGGTTACGGTCACCCAGAGGTTGATGAAGCAGTCCAAGCAACTGTGACCTCAGGAAATATGTCCACACTTAATTGTCCTGAGGAAGTATACCTGGCTGAAAAATTAGTCAAACTGCATTCGTGGGCAGATATGGTACGTTTCTCAAGATCAGGCGGTGAGGCTAATTCCATTGCAATAAGAATTGCCCGTGCTTTTTCTGGTCGGGATAAAGTTGCAGTTTGTGGGTATCATGGATGGCATGATTGGTATTTGTCGGCAAATTTAGGGAATGATAAAGGTTTAGATGGGCATCTATTACCTGGACTTAATCCGTCGGGTGTCCCTAGAAATCTTCAAGGTACTGTGTTTCCATTTTCTTACAATAACTTTGAGGAGCTGGAGTCGCTTGTCAATTTACACAATATCGGTGTAATTAAAATGGAGGTTGAGCGAAATGCTGGGCCCGAAGATAATTTCTTACAAAAAGTAAGAAGACTTGCAACAGAAAAGTCGATTGTATTGATTTTTGATGAGTGTACTTCAGGTTTCAGGGAAACATTTGGTGGAATTCATAAGAAATATGAAGTAGAGCCAGATATGGCAATGTTTGGGAAGGCGCTTGGAAATGGCTATGCAATCACTGCAGTAGTTGGTCGCAGTGAAATAATGAATGCAGCTCAAAACTCGTTTATTAGTAGTACGTTTTGGACAGAGCGAATAGGCCCAACTGCTGCACTCAAAACGCTAGAGGTGATGGAGCGTGAACGCTCGTGGGAAAAGATTACACAAACAGGAAAATCAATACGTCAAGGGTGGCAGGCATTGGCCGATAAATATAACTTACGTCTTAAGCATTGGGGATTGCCCTCACTCACTGGATTTACTTTTGAAAGTCCTCAAGCACTCGAATACAAGACATTGCTTACTCAAGAAATGTTAGCCAAAGGGTATTTGGCTAGTAATTGTGTTTACGTTTGTACAGAACATAAAAAAGATATCATCGACAATTATTTTACTGCGCTTGATCCAATATTTAAATTAATCAGGGATTGTGAAGATGGACGCGATGTCTCTAGCCTTTTGAATGGGCCAGTGTGTCATGATGGATTTGCAAGGCTAAACTAATTAATGAAAGCTATTTTCAAGTTAGATTCATCTGAATTTTCAGGATTAGGCGTCCACTTTATATTGTTAAAGATTTGAAAAGGAATGAAGTTATAACTTAGAAGAATATTAGAGCGATTACCATGGTTACTGACAAGACTATTTTAATAGACGATTTTTACTTAAGAAGCTTAAAGCCCGAAGATGTAGGTGTGGATTATTTATCCTGGTTTGAAGACGAAAAAGCAAAAATGTTTATTGAATATGCGCGTCAAAAGAATTATTTGAATGATTTAATATGCTATGTTCAGGACAAAAATGATGCGCCTAATGCCTTACTGCTTGGTATATTCGATAAAAATAATGACTGCCACATAGGTAATATTAAATATGAGCCAATCGACTTTCAACGTAAAACTGCTGTAATGGGTATCCTGATTGGAAAAAAAGAATTTAGGGGACAAGGCTTAGCACAATGCATTATTAAAGAGTCAGCTAATTGGTTAAATAAGACTTACGGAATTAAAAATATAGAACTTGGAGTAAAATCAGAAAATGAAATTGCGATTTCGGCATACAAAAAGATTGGGTTCACAGTTACTAAAATAATAGAAAATAAAAACGAGACTTCAAATATAATAATGATTCTCAGAGTGGATCATTGAGGTTAATGTATATAAGAGCTCTTACGCTATTATTTCGACTATTGTCGTCAATAGCAAAAACACTTTCTATATTTTTTATTTCAAAATATATCTCTACTGCTGCGGCGGGCGAATTTACTCTAATTTTATCCGTGATTGTAATTGGAGTCTATCTAGTAGGGATAGACTTTTACACATTTTCTAACAGAGAGGTTTTAAAAAGAAGATCAAATATAAAAAAATCTGTAATAAATGACTCATTTTTAGCTTTCATCATTCTTTTGGTATTAATTCCTGTTTTTTCTTATGTTCCAGATAATTATCTTGGAAATCAAAATAGAGCCCTCGTATTTGTGTTGATAGTGACAGAGTTTTTTGGAATGCAGGGAGCTCGTTACCTCATTATATTGAAAAAACCATTGTCGTCAGCGGTGAGTGTATTTTTGAGATTTGGATTATGGATGAGCATCTTAGTCTTAGCAAAACTAGTAAGCAATTTTCCCATTTCCATAGATTTTATTCTTAAAATTTGGATTATCTGCAATGCAGCAAGTCTTGTTTTTATTTCATTTATGGTTATCCCTTATTTTGATTCATCAGAGAGAAAGTTAGATTATAAATGGATAAAGAGAGGAATTAGAGTCTCTTTGATTTTTTTCATTGGAACCATTACTCAACGACTTTTTTTCAATATTGATAGATTTTATATTGAGTCTAATTTAGGATTAGATATCTTAGCAGTTTATGCAGCATATTTTTCTATTGCAGCAGGAATCACAGTTTTTGTCGATGCGCTAGTTTTGATGCATTCATATCCAACACTTGTGGAAAAAATTAGTGAGGATAGGGCGCGTTCACATAATATAAAAAACTCGGTATTATTTTCTGTTAGTGCAGTTTCTTTTTTTTGCGTGATAGGCATAACCTTTATTTTCCCATACCTATCTTCCCTGTTTAATAACGAACTCTTTGATCAAAATAAATTATCTTTTTGGTTATTGGTTGGATCTTTTGTAATTTATAATTTAAGCCAAGTTTATTACTACACCTTATATGCATTAAATAAAGAAATGTTATTGACACTTATTAATATAATCGGGCTCTTTGGTTTTTTTAGTTTTTTACAGTTTTTGGATTTAAATAATACGCTGGAGTATGTGGCTATTGCTTTCTCATGTTCAATATTCTTTATCTCAAGTTCAAGACTCATTGTAGGTGAGTATTATTTAAGGAAATTATCATGAGAAAAAAACTGGTTTTTACTGAAACCTCAATAGATGATTTTTCATTAAGTATGGTTACAAATCTGTCTATTGTTTGTGATCAATATGAAATTGATCTTTATTTATTTGTTTCTAATTTAAAACAGGAATTATTTTGGAAAAAAAGGGGTTTTAATGCCACTTCTTTTAAGGTTGACAAAGTAAATAATCTCCAGTTTCCTTATGAGATAACCCAGCATTTAAGAACACTTGGCAAGTTTGATGAAAACTTGATCGATCCATTACCAAGTGAATCAGCTGTGACAAGAAAGCTGAAGGAGTTGGATCCAATATTTGTCCTTTCATTTGTTGGCCCAGAAGCATTTAAACACTCGATTAAATCAATAGCCAACTCAATGAATATCGGCTCAAAATTTCTTGATTTTTGCCCAATCCCAGGGCGCATGGCTTTGGTGGAAACTTGCTTTTCAGCATTAAATTTAAAGAAAGTATATGAAGGAATATTAGAACCTTCGGTTGAATCCCAAGAGCTTTTTACTAAGCTAAAATCAATGGATCGCATTGCTTCTGTAAGGTCAGATAGAAAGCCCGAAAGTGTTGGTTTTTTAGATACTTTTCGAAATAAAAAAGCTGACTTTCTGTCAAGATTTCGAAATATAAGGTCACAACCTAGCTTGAGACAAATTAATAGTTTTAGTCGTCAATTAACTAAAACCATAAATTATTTACTGATAAAACTGTTTTCTTGGAAATTATGGAGAGTTTTTATATCGAAAAGCGATAAGCAGCGTGTCGTGGGATTTATAACATTTGCTATGCAGACTTCGACAGAAACTGCTTTTTCTTATGGGTCTAGACTCTTCTCTACTCCAGAACAAGCTTTTTTGGAATATTCCAAATACTTCAAGTTATCAGAGGATATTTTGTATCGGTTACACCCTATGGCAGCGTCATTGCTATCTACATCGACAATCTTGAAATCTTTTGTTGGAGGTAATAAGGTTAGTTGCTATGAATCTTCATCAAAGGAGGTTTTTGGTTTGTCTAAGGCCATAGTGGTCTGGAATGGCAATATTGGTTTTGAGGCTTTGCTTCAAGGTAAGAAAGTAATAACTTTAGGCAATAGTTATTATAGTGGATTAGGATTAACTTATGATATTTTTACGTATCAAGAGTTAAGGGAAATAAATACATATTTTGAGGATGAAGAAAATAGTACATATGATCTAACCAGATTGGTTGACTCGATATTAACAGTTTCTTTCAAGGGTAATATTGATAAAGATGGCTTTGATCAAGTTATGCAAGAAATTATATCTAATTGTGAATCTTCAGAAAATGTAAGCATATGAATTTATTTCTACTTCTACTCTTAAATTTGGCATTATTTCCGTTTTTATTACCTCTTGAGCCTGTTGTTGGCTTTTCATTTATATTAACGTCAATTGCTGCTTCGTTGCTTTTTATATATACCCGTAAACGATTTAGCGTAACTAACGTATCAATTCTGATTTACTACCTATTTTTTTTTATTGTTGCGCCACTAGTTCAACTTAATAATCGCGGTGATTTCCGCTTAATAAATACAGTTCCCTACGATTCTACCCATATAGTAGTTGCTAATATTCTTATTGCCCTCTTTCTGTTGATATATATCTTAGCGCGAATGTATTTTGATAAAAAAAAGAACTATTACGTTAATAGTAGGGTTAATTTTGACAGTGTTCAAAGCGTCCTAAGTACGCCAAAGCTTATATTTTTTTCGCTATTGATAGTCTTAATTACATATGATTACTGGTGGGAACAAGTTTCATTATTTGCGTTTTCGATTCTCTCTACAGAATCGCTTGAGTCAGGTATGTTGAGCCTTATCTTCGAGAAATTTTTATTTTCAATGCCTATAGGTTTTTTAATTTATATCATCGTGAATCCATCGATTGGCAACAGAAAATTACTTTTCATGTTTGCTTTGTTTTTAGTAGTTGCTTTTAAAAATCCTATCATTGAACACCGAAATGGGTTTGGGGTGGCTTATTTAATGATTTCTTGGGTAATGCTGAGGCATTATATTAATACTAGCTATAGACTCTTGGGATATATGGGTTTATCGTTTGCAGTTCTTTTTCCATTGGGTGAATTATTGTCACCTCACCGCTTCACTGATGAAAAGATTGATGCTTATGGCCTTTTCTTTGAGGTATATAACAATGTGCATTTTGATAGTTGGGCAAATGTTGTTGCTACAATTAGATTTGTCTCAGAAAGTGGTTTCACTTTCGGGAGCCAAATTCTTTCCACTATGCTTTTTTGGGTCCCACGTGACCTTTGGTTATCCAAAGGAGTTGCTAGCTCCTCCTTACTCGCTGAATATATGATAGATCAACATAGTTTTTGGATGACAAATATATCATTTCCAATCGTTGCTGAGGCTTATCTCGATTTTTCGGTTTTAGGAGTTATGCTGTATGCAGTATTAATTGCGAAACTTTCTAGTTGGTTAGATAATAAGTTTCTTTTTGCATCCTTTCCGGTAGCGCTTGCAAGCCTTTATTTTTCTTTTCATTATATTTTTCTTGCGAGAGGGCCTTTGTTATCAAGTCTTGCGTATTCTCTTGGTAGCGCTATGGGAATTTATATTTTTTGTTTGGTATGTCGTAAAAGGTTACCCCGGGCTTTTCCCAAGTAGGCAAATTTGAATAAAAGTAGTTCAGCTATGGGCGGAGATCTTTTTTTGATTTCTTAGATTTTAATTATGAATTGATGTCGACTATTCATGCTAATGTTAGAATCTCCAAAAGGCTGGTATTATTGGACATGTCCTCCAATGAATAATTAGAGTGAATTCAAATGGATATTTATTTTTTGCAGTGATAGTATTTTTTGCTATATTTCAAAATTATCGATTAGGTATTTCTTATAAGGGAAATTGTCTTGGCAAAGTATGTTGTAAATTGTAGATTTTTAACGCAAAAGCCAACAGGTGTTCAGCGTTATGCCTTATCGTGTGCTCTAATGATGCAAAAGAAGTTTGGGTCTGAGGTTCTATTTGTCGCTCCCAATGGAAAGTTACATGAAAGCAGTATTGAAATTGAAGGAATTGTCAGATTTGGTTCGCTTAAATACTCAGGCCATTTTTGGGAGCAATTTTTATTGCCCATTTATTTAAAAAAACTTTCCAACCCAGTTTTATTATGTTTTTCAGGACTGGCGCCTGTTTTTTATCGGAATACTATCTTTTGTATTCATGATATGGCAATTTTTCGCTACCCAAAGACTTTTTCAACCTTGTATGGTATCTATTACAGACAGATGACACGTTTATTAGCAAGTCGTGTAAGAAAGTTGATATGTGTTAGTAATTTCACAAAGTCAGAGATTGGAGAGTTATTGGGGCGTCGGGATGCCACTGTTGTTAATAACACTATTCCCAAGACACTTTCTATGGAGATTATGGGTTCAAGTGATTTGCTAGAGATTATTGGCGACGATGATTTCATATTGGCTGTTGGAACCCTAGAGCCTAGAAAAAATCTTCATCGTTTGGCTGAAGCTTTTGAAAATGCCTCTTTGGAGAACGTTAAGCTCGTTATTATAGGAGCTTCAGGAGCAGCTTTTCGACATATGGAAAAACCATGGAGTATGTCTGATAAGATAATTCTTGGTGGATATGTTTCTGATTCGGAGCTTTCCACGCTTTACACCAAAGCACGATTTTTTATTTATCCGTCGATTTACGAGGGTTTTGGTATACCCCCGCTTGAAGCGATGTCATTTGATTGTCCAGTAGTAGTCTCGTCTACATCTAGCATGCCTGAGGTTTGCGGAGAAGCTGGGATTTATTTCGATCCTTTTAATGTTGAGCTCATTTCATGTGCCATAATCAAAATGATGAGTTGTTCAGCAACAGAAAAAAATATTTTAGTGGAAAACGGTCAAAAACAAGTTGAGACTTTTACGCCCATGCGTCAAGAGGCTCAACTCTTAAAGGTTCTCAATGAGATCTGAGTGTGCCGCTAAGATTTTGGTTTTGGCTGTGTATCAGAGTTATTTGATAGACTAGCCTATGGGGGCTAAGCAGTGATGAAAAAAAAGTTACGAGTGTTGCAGTTAGGCAAGTACTTTTATCCATTTAAAGGGGGTATTGAGTTAGTCTCTTATGAGTTAGCTTGCTCCCTGAATAATAAAGAAATCAAGTGTGATGTTCTCTGTTTGAGCCATGACAGACAATCACATACTGTGGATGTCAATTTCAAAGTAATTAGGGCTCGCTCACTATTTAAGTTGGGTTCAGTCGATTTTTCTTGGGAATATATAAAAGAATTTCGCTCTGTGATGGCCGACTATGACGTCATACATATACATCTTCCAAATCCAATGGCTCATTTAGCGGTGCTCTTTTGTAGACCCAAAGCTAAATTAGTATTACATTGGCATAGCGATATAATTGCTCAAAAGTTTTTAAATAAATTTTATTCTCCTTTTTTAAAACGCCTAATTAAGAAGTCCTCTGCAGTGATTGGGGCTACTCCAGCACATATTAATGAGTCAGATTATTCTGACTTCTTTTTAAATAAAAGTTTTTTGATTCCATATGTCTTTGATTATCAAAAGTATGCATCTATTCCTATTGATAAAGAGGCAGTAAGTAAAATTTCAAAAAAATATGGTGGTCGTAAAATTGTTTTCTCTGTTGGTCGGCATGTCTACTATAAAGGGTTCAGTGATTTAGTTGAGACTTCCCTTCACCTCCCTGATGACTGGGTAATTGTTATTGGTGGTTCAGGGCCTGATAGTAAAGCCCTCCAATCGAAAATTCATATGCTTTCACAACAAAATAAAGTATTTTTAACAGGGCGGCTTTCAGATGAGGAACTTGTAAACTTTTTAGATGCTTGTAGAGTATTTGCATTTCCTTCAGTATTTAGAAGTGAAATGTTTGGCATGGTTCAGCTTGAAGCATTTTCTAGGTCAAAACCTGTTGTGGCTACTGATATTCCAAGATCTGGTGTGCCGCATGTTAACAAAAACGATGTTACTGGTTTTAGTGTACCAATCCATCGCCCTGATAAAATTGCGGCGGCTATCTTGGATATTTCCTCAGAAGATAGATATAAGGATTTCTGTTCTCAAGCTAAATCTTGGGTAATGGCGAATTTTGATCACAGCGAAATAGCTAAGAAACATATTGAGGTCTATGAAAATATTCTTAGTAAGAAATCTATAGCTTAGCTATAAAATATAAGTTCTGGCCTATAATGTATGAATTAATAATATATCTACTAGCAAAAAAATTACAATAAAATTCAATTGGAGAATATATGAAAAAAGCTATTATTACAGGCATAACAGGACAAGACGGAGCCTACTTGTGCTCACTCTTATTAAAAGAGGGATTCGAGGTCTATGGAACCTATCGACGAACGTCTTCCGCTAATTTTTGGAGGCTGCAAGCTATTGGTGTTGAAAATCATCCTAATTTACATCTTGTTGAGTACGATCTCACTGATGCCTCCTCTTCAGTTCGAATGGTTGAGAAAATACAGCCTGATGAAATATATAATTTAGCGGCCCAAAGTTTCGTTGGAGCGTCCTTCGATCAGCCACTGACTACATCAAAAATAACTGGCCTTGGCGCAGTTAATCTTCTTGAAGCTATTCGTATTGTTAATCCCGAAGTAAGATTCTATCAGGCGTCAACGTCTGAGATGTTTGGACATGTTCAAGCTGTTCCTCAGGATGAATCTACGCCTTTCTATCCAAGAAGCCCATATGGCGTGGCTAAATTGTATGCTCACTGGATGACGATTAATTATCGGGAGTCATATGATATTTTTGCATCAAGCGGAATTCTATTTAATCACGAGTCTCCACTTCGGGGTCTTGAATTTGTCACGCGTAAGATTACCGATGGAGCTGCTAAGATTCATCTAGGACAGTTAGATTGCTTAGAACTTGGTAATCTTGATGCAAAGCGCGATTGGGGTTTTGCCGCTGACTATGTGGAAGGCATGCATGCAATGTTGCAGATAGATAAACCAGATACTTTCGTTCTGGCCACAAATCGTACCGAGACAGTCCGTAATTTTGTATTGATGTCTTTCAACAAGGTTGGTATTGATCTAGAATTTTCTGGGGTTGGGAAGGATGAAGTAGCTTTAGACAAGAGTAGCGGGAGAGTTGTCGTTCGAGTTAATCCGGTTTTCTATCGACCCGCTGAGGTAGATTTGTTAATTGGTGACGCAACAAAAGCCAAAGATATTCTTGGTTGGGAAGCTAAAACAACTCTTGAAGAGTTATGCAATTTGATGGTAGAAGCGGATTTGGAGAGAAATATTAATGGAACCTCATTCTAAAGTCCTAATTACAGGTATGGACGGGTTCACGGGGGAGCATTTAGCTAAGGTTCTATTGGAAAGTGGTTTTGAGTGTGTAGGACTTAGATGTAACTTGCTGGATCGTAATTCAGTATTTTCAGAGATAAAGAGTTTGAAGCCTAGCTTTATAGTTCATCTTGCTGGAATATCATTTGCAGCTGAGCAAGATATTGATTCTATATACAGAATTAATATTGTGGGCACAGTAAATCTTTTGGATGCGATTAAAGGTTTAAGTGTAAAACCTAAGAAAGTTATCTTGGCAAGTAGCGCAGCTGTTTATGGTAATGTCGAGGCGTCCAAGTTATCTGAGGTTCTTTGTCCAAAGCCGGTCAATCATTATGGTTGTAGCAAGCTTGCAATGGAACATGTCGCGACAAATTATTTTGGCCAATTTCCTATTATAATTGCACGCCCCTTCAATTATACCGGGATTGGTCATAGCGAAAAGTTTCTGATCCCAAAAATCATTCGTGCTTATAGGAACAAATTACCAGAGATCACATTAGGTAATTTAGATATTTCAAGAGAGTTTAATGATGTTCGGGATGTAATTTCTGTTTACAAGCTTTTATTGCTGTGTGATGAACATTCTTGCTTTGTTAATATCTGTAGTGGCAGAAGTACTAGTTTATTTGAGATTATTCAAGAGATGAATGAAATTTCTGGATTGTGTATGGAAGTCGTTTCCAGCCAAGAGTTTTCTAGAGGCAATGAGATCAAGTGTCTCTCAGGAGACGATTCTATTCTGAAAAGCATGTTAGGCTATTCTTTTAGATATCAGCTAAAAGATACACTGAAATATATGTTCAATTATTAAAAATTGTAATTTTCTTATTTTTTTATTTGAGGTTATATGAGTACTATGAAATCACTCTAAGCTTTTTTTGCAGGCCTCGCTCATAGAGTTCTTAATTATTAATAATGAATATATAATTTAAAAAAACGAATACAATGATCCAATTTAATAAATTAAATCAAGAAATTCCTTATCTGCTTTTAAAGGAGAAGTATGATGAAGCTTTAAATGCAGGTCAAAAAGGCATTGAGGCTATTTCAATTTCTTCTTACAACAAAGAGATAAGCGAAGTTGACTCTAGATTTGTAAATCTTAAATTTATCAACAATGATGAATTTATTTTTTTTAGTAATTATAACTCTCCGAAAGCATCTGCTTTTATTTCTAATAACCAAATAGCCGCATTATTATATTGGTCGAGCATTAATGTTCAGATTAGAATGAAGGCTAAAATAAAAAGAACAACAGATGAATTTAATCAAAACTATTTTTTTAATAGATCAAAGGAAAAAAATGCATTAGCTATCTCTTCAAATCAATCAAAAATAATAGATTCTTTTGATACAGTTCGACAGAATTTTAAGAAAACATTAAGAAATGATAAATTATACGAATGTCCAGAATACTGGGGTGGTTATTCTTTTACTCCATATGAAATAGAATTCTGGGAAGGAAATGAATTCAGATTAAATAAAAGAAATCTTTATAGAAATGATAGTACTGGTTGGAATCATTTCATTTTAGAGCCATAAATTTATTTAAATAAGGTATCTTTTGCTATAAAATCGAACTTTATGTTTAATCACACAATTAATTATTTTTAATTAATCAATTACATCGGAAAAAAATCATTGCCATCAAAAAAAAAAATATAGTCCCTATAAATCAAAAAATTAGAGCAGATAAAGTTATGCTTATCGGCCAAGAAGGCGAAAAGCATGGTTTAGTTGACTTTAAAGATGCTTTAGAACAGGCTCAACAGTCCGAATTAGATCTAGTTCAAGTTTCACCATCCGGTTCAGATCCAATAGTATGCAAGCTCATGGACTATGGGAAACATTTATTTACAAAGAAAAAAAATATTTCTTCATCAAAGGGAAAGATTAAAAGAACTTCAGTTAAGGAAATTAAATTCAGGCCCTCCACTGATACGGGCGATTACAATATAAAACTAAAAAAAATAAAAAGCTTTATTCTTGACGGAGATAAGACTAAAATAAGCGTCCGATTTAGAGGAAGAGAGATTTTAAATAGCAATCTTGGACTTGATTTATTGAATAAACTTAAGGAAGAATTATCTGACTTAGCTCAAGTAGATCAAGAGCCTTCACTAGAGGGAAGGCAGCTAATGATGGTTCTCTCTCCACTAAAAAGGAAAAGTTAAAATATTTTAAGATGGGATATAAATTAAAAAAACATTCGGGAGCATCCAAACGTTTTAAAAGAACGGGATCTTCCATTAAAAGCAGAAGCGCTGGGAGAAATCATATTCTTTCAAAGCAATCTACA
>MDTG01149956.1_pt1 | contig 16902 bp, 8 predicted proteins | sample 811421 | NCBI WGS metagenome assembly MDTG01 (sample SAMN05326645, study PRJNA326480) | marine metagenome | isolation source: seawater | place: Pacific Ocean: South East | collected 2011
GCCCGATGTCGACGTCAAGTTCTGGGAGGCGGGCGACCTTCCCGAGGAGTACACCCAGTACAAGCCGCCGCGCCTCATCAAGCTCAACTTTCTGCTGGACATGGTGCCGCGCACCGAGGGCGCGTGCTGCGCCCCGCGCGTCTTCCTTGCGCTGTGGCACGCGATCATCAAGAAGAATACGTCCCAGGAGGAGGCGCAGCTGATGGATGTGTGGGAAGAACTCCAACTGGTCATCGCACGGCACTGCATCATGGCCGCCAGCCTTGACTGGGATGCGGCAATGAACAAGGCAGTCGCCTTTTCTAACCAGCGGGGCCGCGACGCGTACAAGGAGCTGCCGCTCGACAAGCCGCGCTCGGCTATCGCGATGACGGTCGCGGCGGCTGCCGTCATTGCGACGACTGCCGCTGCCGCCACGCTCACCATTTCCTGAGGCGACCGCTCCTCGTTAAACAAAGGACACGGCGCCAAAGAGCACGGCATAGTTAGTTTGTGCAAGTGTCTGTGTTTTTAACATGCAAAAAGAACGTTTAAACCACCGACACGCAAGTTACAACCGTTCCCGTTTCCCCTCTCCCACTCCCTACGGGTCCGGGTGCGCGCGCAGCCAGTTGGTCGCGCGCTCGCGGTAGACGTCCACCGAGTCGCGGCACACGCACTTTTGCATCTCCTTGTACCACTTGGTGGCCTCCTCTGGGTTCTTGTCAAAGCCGTGGTGGCCGCACTCGTTCGCCCACCCGAGCACCGAGCACGCGTGCTCCGAGCCAAGCGTGGCCGCAATGGTGACCATGCTGATGCCGCGCGTGTGGTTGCGCTCGACGCCAGAGCCGTTGATGTATGCGACGCCGCACGAGGTGGCCGCGGGCGGGTCCCGCAGGTCGGCGGCCATCTTGAACCACTTGAACGCCTCCACCGGATCCTTGTTGAGCCCGCGCGTTCCGTCGCGGTACGAAAAGCCGAGGCGGCCCATTGCGTGCGCGTCGCCCGCCTCCGCTTTCGCCTTGAGCGCCGCCACCTGCGCCATGTCGTTCTTGGACCGCTGGTACACCTTTGTGTCCTCCAGGTCGGCAAGGCCGGACTCAACCATCCTTTCAACCGCATTCTTCACCCACGTGGCCGGAACGAGCCGCTTTCCCATGGCCACGCGCGTAAGGGGAGAGAGGCACTCGGCATCGTTCTCGTGCTGGGCAAAGTGCGCCTCAATTGCCGCACGCTCGTAGATCTTGCCGTCTTCGGCTTCCACTGGGTCAACAAAGAACGTACGATAGATGGGGCACCTCGACTCGTCCTCAAACCACTCGAGGAGGCTCTTGTGCTTCTTCAACTCGACGCTCGCCAATTCCTCGACTTCATTTTCATCAAAGGACGCCTTGCGCTTCTTGAACCTATACGACCGGCTGGCCATTGTCGACGCCTGCCGCGCGCGCGCAAGGGAGGTGTGGGTCCACGGAAGGCGCCACGATTGGCAAATGGGATGGAAGGAGATTGAACGTTAGCAAGGGAACCTTTGCACTTTCGATCTCACAAGCCGCAAAGCACAAGCCGCAAAGGCAAGCTTCTTGTAGAACCTTCAATCCTTGGGATTGTCGCTTAGCGCCTTCCGTGGACCCATTGGGTGACTTGGCGCGCTTGGCAGGCGCGATGTCTGCGATGTCCGCCTTCACGCGCGTCTTGCCACGCGCGGAGCAGCAGATCGAGCAGATGGAGGAGGTGGAGGTTGTGGAGGAGGAGGTGGAGGTCGTGGCGGGCGAGGTGGAAGTATTTGTGGACGCCGAAGACATTGAGCTCGAGGAGACCGAGGGGGGTGACGGCGTCACGCTGACCGAGCTGGAGGGCATTGTGATACGCTCTGCAGAGACTAGGCCCGACTCTTGGCCGAAGAATAAGCGCCGCTCGCCGCCGTCGCCGACGCCTACCGAGCTGGGCGAGGATTCGGGGGAGGAGGGGAGGGAGTTTGTCTATCCAAAGGTGACCCTCAAGTTCAAGGGCAAGATTGAGGGGACGCGCACACGGTCCAAGGAGCCGACCAAGGCCAAACGCCGGGAGCACCGCTCCGTGGCACAGACCGCCACAGAGCTGCAAGCCGTTGAGACCTTGGACGACGCAACGGGGCCGACGACAAAGGGGCACACCACGCCGGGGCTGCGCAATGGCGCAGAGCTTGGCGACGCGATGGACCAGGCTTACTGGCAGGCACACGAGCGGTTTGCAAAGTGTCCTGGTGGGGTGTGGCTGCACGAGGCGGTCAAGCCGGGGTTTGCCCACAGCTCTGTTGCCATGCGCGACACGTGCAAGGCTGCGCACCACGTGCTCATGGCCACGCCGGCCGATTGCCCGTTTCACATGGGCGAGACGGACATTGACTACATGAAGTACCTGCGCACTGCGGTAGTGGGGTACAAGAAGCGGCTGGAGAAAGGGATGGGATTTGCGTCGCACAGGCGCGTGCAGGGCTTGCGCAAGGCCCGCGACAGCGAGAGCGAGGAGGAGGAGCAGGAGGAGCAGGAGGAGGCCGAAGAGGTGCAGGTGATTGATGGGGTGGAGGTGGGGCAGCCTGGCCCGTCTTCTGTGCAAACCATGATGCAGATGCAGAAGGATCTGCACGATCAGTTTGAGGAGCTGAAGAAGCAGCGGGAGCTCCTCGCGTCCATGCAGGAGCAGCAGCAGCAGCAGGAAGAAAGCGTTCGTCACCAGAACTTGCAGACCTTCTCGCATCATGGCTCGTTCGACGGTGTGCTGATGGTGGCGCCGGTTCCTGAGACGCAGGAGGAGGCGTGCTCTGCCGCGAACGAGGTGCGCAACTACCTCACGACCATGCCCTTGGACAAGCAGACCAAGGCGCACAAGGCGGCGCTCAGGCTTGCAAAGGAGAATCCGCAAAACCAGAAGACAATGCACGCCTGGATGTTTGCCATGCAGCAAGGTCCCCTCGGTCGCCACAAGGCCTACACGGTCAAGATTGCCATCATTCTGGTGCTCAATCCGAGCAAGTCGTGCACTTGGGCGTACACGCAGGTCGGCTCGCGGATCTCGCACGCTTCCACAGTTCTGTCCATGGCGTACAGTCTGCGCATGCACCCATTTACGCGCTCAGAGCTCGAGCAGGCGCGCGACACGCTGCCCAACATGGCGGAAGATGTGCCCTCGGTGCCCACTTCAAAGGCTTCCGAGAAGTGGACAAGCGCCGAGGAAACGAGGCGACGGGCAGCTGCATCGTTGGCGGAAGCCTTTGGCATGGCACCCCGCGCGCCCGCGCCCACGCCTACCTCTCCGCAGTTCAACGCAGCGTCCTTGCAGGTGATGCAGGCGGCGGCGCATGCGCGGACAATTCCACCCGCTGGCATTGACCTGACCTGCGACGAGACACCCGCTCCCGCCGCCGCGCCTCCCGCCGCCGCTGTTGTTCCCGCCGCCGCCGTACGCGGGACCGCCGCCGCTCTCGAATCCCTAGGCACACCAATCACCCCGGCTGAGTTTGTCGTGCTCAAGAAGCGCCACCCTGAGCTTTACCCGGAAATAGGGGCGATTGCCCGGCGCGACGACATGTCGGATGTGCAAAAGAAGCTTACCATCATGCGTCTAGTGCAAGGCAAGGGGGCGGAGGACGACAAGGGCACCGCTGCCGCCGCGAATGCCGAGGCGACATCGTCGGATGAGCCCGTAATTACGAAGGAGGTCTACCGCGATGCATTCGGCAATAGGGTCGTTGAGGAGGCACCCACGCCCGCTTCGCAAGACGGTGACTCGTGGACCAAGGAGGAGGACGACCGTTTGCGCAAGGTCCATGCGGCAAATCGCACGCCAACTGGGTATCACTCCTGGCCGCCCATACTCAAGGCGTTTCCAGGGCGCTCGGAGGGTAGTGTGCGCAACCGGTGGCAGCGTCTCAAGGAAGAAGACGACTACGCTCGAGAGCAGGAGCAGAAACGGTTTGGCCAAACAATTGTGCAGCCGGCGCTCGCGCCCGCGCCCGCTCCAGCCGTTGCCGACGCAGATGTAACGGTGATGTCGTTGGTCCAGGACATTGGGGGGCTTGAGGCGCACGCGCAGCGATTGGCCGGCGGCACAGGTTGTGGCGGCCCGTGTCAGCCCAGTTTCATGTACGTCAGGGGATCCGCAAGCGAGATAGTCAAGAAGGCCTGGAACGTCAGGCCCGGCGAGGCGCCCACCGAATGGCGCCGCCGCCGCATGACTGCCGCCGTCACTGCCAAGTGGGACCCCTCCGGACCACCGGAGCAGGCAGAGCAGCAACGCACGCTGTTTGCCATTGCGAACAAGCGCGAGCCGTTTGATGCCAAGGCGAAGCTCAAGCCGTCGCTCTCGCTCAAGTTGCCAAACGGCTCTGAGCGCAAAAACCCCAACAACGAAAGCCCGCAGCAGTTTAGCCACACGTTTACAATCCCCATTCCGTACGCGCGGGCGGGCGACCTGGTCGCGGTGGTGCTCAATGACGACTTTAGCATTCCCGACGAGGACTTCTTTTCGGCTCGCAGCAAGTTCAACGCCACGGTTCCCGCGTCCTATGGCATGGAAAGCAAGCGAGACGGCGCGCCGCTCAAATTGCAGTTTCCAATCACGTGCTGGCACAAGCGTCGCGATCCGGAGTCCGGAGAGCTCATGTGGGTATTCACGGACTACGGCATCCACGCCAGCGTTGTGGGCGTCTCGGTCCGCACGGCCTGCTGGGTGCCACCCGAGGGCTCTAAGGCCGGTCAGGAGTCGTGCAGGTACCTGCTGTATCCGGATCACGTGGTGGTCCACCCGGAGACCACAACCGTCGTGTGGCCGCACGACGTCTACCAGTGCCTGAAGCTTCCATTGAAGGAGTGCCTGGCTTACCCCAAGGCCTGGTTTAATGACACAATCAACCAGCGCAAGGCCACGTATCTGCGGGAGAAGGGCCCGTCGGCCGCCGCGCCCGCTCCGGCTGCTGTGGAGAACGACCTCACCGTGCCCTTGACTGCGGACACGTCGAGCCCCATCGAAGACGTCAGGGTCTGGTACTACCTCAACTGCGCGCTGCTCTTTGGCGCCGTGCAGGAGGACAAGACGCTCACCTTTTACCAGCGCCGGCGCATCTCGGAGTGCTCGTATCGTCACTGCGAGCGCAACAGCACAAAGCCGCTTGACGAGGTTTGGAAGGCCGCCTGCATTACGATCACCTCGGTCGTTGGTAGCGCGCGGTTGCGCAAGGCCCATGCCCTCCTCGTACAGCGCGGACAAGAGGGGCTTCTGGGGCGCGTGCGCTTTCACCACACCGCGCTCAACCAGTTCAAGCTGGAGAAGGGGCGCGCTGTGGCCGCCGGCATGTTCATGCACGACTATCCGCTGCAGGCGACCTGGTGCGAGCCGCTGTGGAACCTCATGACCGAGAAACAGAAGAAGGTGTTCATAACTGGGCGAAAGCCGAGCGTGGAGGCCGCAAACGCGGTGCTGAGCACCCTCATTGGGTAGAAGCAACAATCCGCTGACCTTGCGTCTTGTAGCTTGTCGGGGTGTGTGTGTGTGCACGCGCCTTCCGTGGACCCGGCGTGTGCTTGTGAGTGGTGGAAGGCGGTTGCCATGAGGTTGCCGTACGATGTACTGAGTGAGGAGGAAGCGGCAAGCGTTAAGAATATAATTGAGCTTTACGACCGCGTGCTCGGTAGGGCCATGGAGGCAAAAGACCTGTGCGGCGTGATCACCTGCGGCCCGCTCGAGCAGAGCGTGGCGCAGCACGAGAGCTGGGGAGGCGCCAGCCTCAGCTTTGGAAGCTGTTCGGAAGTGTGGCATGTGCGCTCGGCGCCCTATGGGCGGATCGGTTTGCCGCTGGGCCCAAAGGAGGTGCGCAAAGTGACGGTGATGATTCGCAAGAGTGCCACCGACCGATTTGCTCGCGTGACGAACATCAAGCTGTGGCGTTGGCCGCACACGCAGAAGCTGGTGGACGCTTCTGCTGTGATGATCAATGCGAACGAGCTGCGCCATCGCGATCGCTGCATGTTCACACAGGGCGCGGTGGGACTTGGGACGCACGGCCTCAACATCTTTGAGAGCCGCGCGCCCGTGAACACCTCCTTTGCCGCGTGCGACGGCTGCCACACACTGCTTTCGGCGGTGGCCTCAATTGGGAACCCGAAAGATGGCAGCATCTGCAAGACCGAGGCGTCCATGACCCCGCACTACGTCGTGGCCGCCTGCCTTGCCGGCATGGAAATGAACCCGAAGGAGACACCCGACACGCGCGAGTGCGCCGAGCAGTACACCGAAGCCAGCTGGGACGAGGCGTGCGAGCTTTTGGCGACCGGGTTCCAGGGACTGCTCCTCAAATCGAATCACATGCGGCCCTTGCTCGCCGAGGACACGGGGCTCAAGCTCATGTTCTGCGCGGAAGACATCTTTGAATCAATCAGCTTTGTGGGCCTTCTGGACTTGCGAGGCGACCCCTTTTACAAGGGAAGCCTGCCCACCGACATGAGCCAACCTTCCGGGCTCCCACTGCTGCTCGCAATTGCCGTGCTTGTTGCGTGCCATCCGGAACGGTGGGGCCTTCCGCCGCCCAAAGGCGACGACGCGTATGCCGTGAAAGAGGCGACGGTTTTTATTGAGTCCATCATACCGAGCGTGCTGTCGCTGGGACGCGAGGGCGCAGCGGGTGGCGAGCAACAATTCACCATTGACTTGGTCACGCAGCTCGCGCAAAAGGACGTTGCCGAGTTGATCCATGGCCTGAAGTCCGGACAGTACGTCAGGAAGCACCACAATCTCGACCACGTCCGCATGGCGCGGGCACTGAAGCAGACAATGATGTTCTTGCAGTGCGGGGGCGTGGCGGTGTGCACGGAGCTCTTTGGTGTGCAGGCGTCGCACACGCCGGGTTGCTCCGGTGGGTACACGCGCTTTGGCTACGCATCGCAGCTTGTCGACCCGGTGGTCGAATCGCGCATGCAGTCGGCGCACGAGAATGGCCTGGGCAACATTGTGGAGCGGTGGCCCACGCTGCGCACGACCTCGCGCGGTCGACGGCAGCTGGCGTTGGCCGACGTCTTTGTCGAGGTGGACAGCTGGCTGAGGACGGGAAAGCACAACGGCACGGTGCTGGCGCCGACAATGCAGCCGCCCGCGTCGGTGCAGCTCCACGAGCTGAAGCCGGGTAACGGGGCCCTGACCAACTCCTTGGGCTCTGTTGAGGAGATGGGCGAACTCGCCGCCACAGTCGCGGCTGCCGTTCGCTCGCCGCGGAGCGCCAAGAAGAAGGGTAAGCAGCGCGTGGACGCGATGCTTGCCGAGCGCTCCAAACAGCGCGACGCCAACCAGCAGCAATGCGCGCAAGAGGCCATCCAATCGCTCTTCAAGCCCGCGGCGCGCAACGACAAGCGCATTGAGGAGTGCTGCCGCAAGATCAATGGCGCGGCAATCACGGGGGCGTCCACAGTGCTGGAGTACATCCTGCAGCTCGGCGCATGCGGTGGCTCGTCGGTCCTCTTCAACTTTTCCTCGTACATGGTTGCGTACACGAGCTCTGTGCGCTGCGCGCACTGCGACAATGATGTCAACGTCGTGCAGAGCATCGGGTTTGCGGGAAGCACGGGGATCTGCCCGGGTTGCGGCGCCCCGAGGTGTCTCGAGTGCGTTGACCGCGAGATGCGGCAAGCCGGGCGGGCGACGCCGGACTGTCGCCATTGCCATTCTGCGGCGTGACGCTCTCCTCCCACTCCCATCCCTCCCCCCCCTTTTCCGTTTAGCCGTGCGCACGTCTCAGTGTCAAGTTGGAATTTGTGCGTGCACACTCAACACATTTCTTTTACACACACGCACTGCGTCCCTCGGACCTCGTGCAGCGCGACCGCGAGGTCAACCAGGACCTCGTCGGTGTCGTGCACTACGTGCTGATTGCGCACGCTGTCAACAATTGCGACACCGAGCGACTCAATTGCTTTCGTGTCGGCCGACAGCGGACAACCCACTTTGACGGATACAACGGTGATGCCGTAGACGCGCTGCAAGAAGTGCAGCGCCTCCACCGCGTTTTGGTTGAGCTGCGCGCCGCTGCCGCAAGGGTAGGGCTTAAACTTGATTGCCACCTCGTGCTCGTTGTGTCGCAGCAGCTTCATCATCTCGGCCACGCGCGACGACAGCCCGCGCTCGCGGATCTCCTGCCAGTCAACCACAAAGGTTGCCTTGGCGCCGTGCAGCCGCAGCATATAGAGAAGCTTGGCAAACTCGACGATGGGGTGGTGCGCTCGAGGAAAGCCCTCAATGAGCAGCGCCACGCGCGGCGGGTGTGACGTGCGCGCCTTGAGGCACCCGTCGAGTAACCGGTCGAGGTTGCAGTACATGGTGCGTGTTGGTTCAGAACACGACGAGCGGTTACAAAACGGGGTTTTTAGCGTAACGCAAACGCTTCAACCTACCCTGACCAAAAACTCGCGAAAGGTCTCCTGCCCGCGCCTCCCCTTCTCAAAGGCGGCCCAGCGCGCCTCGTGCGCGTCGAGCTGCGCCCATCCAGTGACTTGCGAGGCCATTCTAAGGTTGTCGGGGTAGAAGCGGGTGCGAAAGGCGGCAAACGCCTCCAAAGGCAACCCGTACTTGGCGTGCGCCGCCATCTGCAGTTTGTGGAAGCGCACGTTGGCCTTCAGCGGGTCGGCGCGCTCGCCGCTCGGCTTGGGGGCCGCGGCCTTTTTCTTCTTGGGGCCGAGCCGCGCAAGGTTGGGCAGCCGACCGCGCATGCTTGGTGCTTCCCGAACTATCTTTTTATGTAGTGCATCAGGGTTATAAACCGTTTATTAGACCGCGACTGTACACAGCGCTACGAGTAAGGATGGTCCCTGACATGCAACGCGAGCAGCCACGGCATGGGAAGGTGCCAGCTCGTGGCCGTCGCGAGCGTGCGGTTCAGATGGCGCAGCTCGTTTGCGTCGTGCAGCGCCGGCAGCGCCTGAGCCCTGCGTCGGCTTTCCCCTTCCAGCGCCGCCACGTACGACGCGCTGCGCCCGCAGTCGTGACAGTCGGTGCCGAGCGTGCACGGCACGAGGTCTACGCGGCCGCAGCCGGCAATCAGGCCCGTGCTCAGGTTGACGTGCTTCGTCGCGCAGCCGGCGCCGCCAAAGGCCACATAGTAGCTGCCCTCGGGGATTCTGCGATACATTGACGGCAGGCCGTCCTCGCACACGCCGTTACGCGCGAGCTGGTTGTCGACGGGTGTGACGCGCGGCCACTCCCACAGCCGCAGGTCGACGCCGTCGGGCGTCTCGTCGTACAGGTAGAAGTTGTACGACGCAATTGCCGAGCTCCATGTGGCGTCCTGGAAGGGCGAGCACACGTCGTCGGAGCCGTCCTCGGCGCACGGCTGCGTCGGCGGGATGTGCGGCGGTTTTGCCGGCGAGGGCGGCGGCGGCGGCGGCACCGCCGGAGGCCGCGGCGCAAAGGGTGGCGAGGGTGGCGGCGGCGGATGCGGCGGTCGCGGCGGCGGCCGCGGCGGGTGCGGCGGCGGGTTTGGCGGCGTCGGAGGCGACGTTGGAGAGGGCGGCGGCGGCGCAAAACTGCGGATGCTCGACCCCGCATACGACTCCACCTGAACGCCGAGCAGCGCGGACGCGGCCGAGACGTTTGAGAAGAGCGAATCCATCTGGGCGACGAGCGACGTGACCTTGCGCCTGGACGCCGTAACGGTGACGGTGACAAGGGTTGATGCCTCCTGCGCCTGCGTGGTGAGGCTGAGCACATTGGTGCTGACATTCAGCGTGGTCGCGAGCGTCGCGGTGAGCGGCGCAAGGTCAAGCGCGTCGAGGCGGCGTCGATTCCCGCTGATCACAAAGCCGGCGCCGACCTGTGCCACCGCCTCCCTCGCATGGTACAGCTGCACAACGCCCTGCATTGCGTCAAACTCGTAACCATTGGGGTTGGCCGTCTGCGCACCAACCAACAGCGTGTCGCCGGGGTGATCCAGATCAACCGAGTAGCCAAACTTGTCCCTCGTGGTGTCGCCTTGGAGCACGTCAAAAAGGCGGTACCCCTCCACCAGGTGCGGATCGTACGTGTAGATGTACACGCGCCCCACCCTGAAATCTGTACCGCTCTGGTCTCTCCAGTACGGCGCGCCCACCGCAAGGACCTCGTCGTACTTGGCCAGGGAGAGCGACAACCCAAAGTGGTCTTCCTCGTGCTCGCCCAGTAGGTCGGCGTCTCCGTATGCCCGCACCCAATCAACGTCGTTGGTCACGGTGTCTTGGTTCTCGCGCTTCAAGACGCGCACGTAGCCCTTCTTTGAGTGCGGCGTTGTGCACGTTGGCAGATCGCGCTGCGTGTTTTGGCCAACCGCGTCCTCGCCCACGCTGTGGAAGCATCCCGGCGCGCCAATGGCCAGGGTGTCGCCGTCCATGTTGAGCGCAACCCTGTAGCCAAACATGTCGCCCTGATCGTCGCCATAGAGCAGGGTGTTGGCCGTGCCTATCACATCCCACTGACCCGCGCTGGCGCCGCCGCCGTAGCCACACTGAGGCAACTGGGTGGTGGTACCGCCGTCGCACAAGCAGCACATGCATTCCGCGTTGAACGGCAGCCCCTCGTTGTTGACGCCCCCGTCGTCGTCGTACCCCCAGTAAGTGTGGTACCCACCATTTGTGCCGCACCCGTATGCGTAATTGGGATTGTTGTATTTTTCGCAACCGTCGCCTTGGGTATCGGTCGCGCCATCGTCGGTGTCAACGCAGCCCGGTCGGGGCACACCCGCCGGTGGAGTGTGTGGGTCCGGCCACGATCCAAAATGGTACAGCTCACGGCCGTGTTCTTCGCCCCTCTCTGCATCGCCGTACTCATCGTTTTCGGCGTCTTCCTCAAGTCGACGCCTCCCTCCGGCCATGTTGTACTTGTACGTGCGCACCCACCCCCGGTAGCTGTCTTCCGCAATTGCGCCAATCGCAATGATCTGCGCTTCTGTTCCACTAATGGTCCGCGGGGAGTTGATCGCCACGGAAAATCCCCACCGGGCCTGGTCGTTGCCAGACGGTCCTTGCGATGGGCTGTCGGGAGGAACGATTGTGTTTCCCCACTGGGCGCAGCTAGTGTCGCGGATGTCGTACACCTTGACCTCGCCCTGTTTGTAACCGCCCTGGTACGGCTGGTTGGACTGGCCGACGACAAGGAAGCGGCCACTTTCCTCCAATGCGATGCCAGACGCGTGCGGCTGGGTGTGGTACGAAGGCAGCTCGCAGTGCAAGGAGTACGGGTCGGAATCTGAGAGCTTCTTGTACACGCGTATGTAGCCGTCACCGGAGGCGGCGGGAGACGAAAGCACGTACTGCGTCGCGGCCACGACGACGGTGTTACCGCTGCGGTCCATGTCCACGATTGTGCCCCAGTTGTCGTAGTTGGCTGGGGCCGTTGATCCGTCCGTCGGGTCGTTGTGCGTGGGTGCGTCAATGGTTTGGACGGTTTGCCACGCGTCAGACAGCGTCTGGTAGATGCGCGCGTACCCAGTGCCGGAGCTGACGCCCGCGTCGTCGTACCCGATGTTTGTGTCTCCCAAATTGTTATGGCTCCATTTGTTCTCGTGCGCGCCCGCAATCATCCTGTCCCCCTGCTCGTCAAGCGCCACGGAGCTGCCCAGGTAGTCAAACGCGGCGTCGCCCGATACCGGAGCGTAAGTGGCGTCAAAGACGTCATTTGACGCCATCAACAGTTCGCCATAGTCGGGGCACGTGGGCAGCGCCCACTTGTCCGAGCACGCCTGGTTGTCGCACGCGTCGTAGTGCCACCGCGTGATGGGCGTGTGCGGCCCCGTCACGTGCCACGGCATCATGTTGTTCGGGTCCTGGATCTTCGTCTCAAGCGCGTCAAAGGTCTGCGGCGTGCGCTGGTTGGCAGAGTCCCAGCTGCCATCGCTCTTGTGCAGGTACCCCAGCCCGGCGCCGCAGACGACCTTTCCAAAGTGGGGGTTGCGCGTGACGCCGTCCTCCAGGTACGGGCGCACGATATCGGCGGTGTACTTCATGACCTCGCACGGCCGTGGGTAGACCCACAGCTCGCAGCGGTAGAACGCATCAATCTTGTTGCACCCATTGGGCGAATCCTCGCCGCACTTGTGGCCGTCGGGGCCATTCCACGCGGTGAACTCAAAGGTTGCGCACTGGTTCCAGTTCTTGCAAGCGCTGATGCACTCCGCATTCGTCAAGACGGCCTGCGTGTAGAAGGTGCCGCCCTTGGTGACGAGGAAGAACATTGGCATGCACTTTGTGGAAGAGATGGTCGCCTGGCTACCGCCCGGTTTGTCGACATCGCCCTGGTTTGCGGGCAGGTTGAAGTCGAGGAACGCGCCCGACGTGCCGAGCGCGGTGGCCCTGTTCATTGTCGGCGCACTGCACCGCACGTCGTTCACATTGTTGCCCGTATTGGCAAACTGGCTGACGGCATAGTCCTGGCCCGTTGAGCTCGGTCCGCCGTAGTTGTCACTGTCCGGATCGGGATCGGGGATGATGATGCGGCAGGAGCCGCTGGCGTACTCAAAACATTCGTACTTTCGGTAGCAGACCATCTGATTGGCGTTGTCGGTGCTTGACGTGAGCTCGGGTGCGAGGTCCGTGTTGTAGTAGAAGAACCAGCGTGGCGAGTTGAACAGGGTGAGGTCTTCGGTCCATCGCCGGAAGCAGCCCGCGTGCGCGGCGCCAAAGCCCGCGCCCGACGCGGAGATCTGGCCGGCCCAGTAGTGGCGGAATCCGTCGGTGTGCGCAAACTGCTCGCACGCCTCCACGTCGGGCACCTCGTGCGGGCACGCCTCTCCCTCATCCGCCACGTACGCGTGCGCAACGGTGTAGCCGTCAATCGGGCTGCAGCCCGGCTGCAGCGGCGGCGCGGGCGCCTCGGGCGGCGGCGGCGACGGCGCGTGGTCGCACACGCACACGTAGTCGCCCGCACCGTTGTGCGAGAGCTCGCGACGCGCGTCGGTCTCCAGTCGGCGTCCCGCGTAGAGCGCTCCCGGCGCGTGCGCAATCTGGTTCTGCGCAATGTCGTGGTTTGCGAGCACTTCGCTCGTGTCCGTGTAGTGGAAGGCCAGCAGGTCCTTGCTTCGCGCATTCGCCACCGTGCTGTCGGCCTGCGCAGCGTCGTCAAAGGCGTAGCACGACCACTGAATGCACGGCGAGCTTGGAGGCGGCGACTCGGGCGGAGGCGGCGTAGGCGGCGGCGGCGTGGGCGGCGGCGGCGAGGGCACTGGAGGCGGCGGAAACGGCGGCGGCGCGTGATTGCACTGGACGGACTTGTGCGTGTCGCCGTTGCGATCAAAGATGCGTTTTCCTATTGAGCCAACGTAGCCCGTGTTTTGGATCGTGTTGTACGCGTCCGTTGAGAACTGGTGGTAGTACGCGAGGCAGCCCTTGATTGTGAGGTAGTACGGCCCCGTGCCCCCAATCTGCTTGGCGCCAATGTCCGCGTTGGTGGACACGCCGGTGCCATAGCCGGGAGCTATGCTGGAGAGCAGCTCCACGGCGACAAACTGGGCGTTGCTGGGACTCAGGTTGCTGGTCTCGCAGTTGCCCGCCGCGTCGAGGTTCCACGAGTACAGGCTGCCGTACGAGATGGCGCCGAGCGGATCCTGAAAGTAGAGCAGGTCGTCGGTCGGGCTGCAGTCTGCTTTACCGGTGGCTGTGGGCAGGTCGACGAGGGTCACGCTCCCGGACGGCGGCGAGGGCGGCGGCGGCGACAGGTGCGGCCGCTTTGTGTACACAAAGTTGAAGTCGTTGGTGCACTCGGTGGTGACGTACGCGTCGCAATCGGCCTGGCACTCGTCGTCAAACCCGTCGGCATTCGTGTCCAAGAGGCCTTCGTCCAGGTGCCCCAGGCGGCGGCCGGCAGCATTGTCCATGCATCGGTCCATCTTGTTACCGTAAGAGTAGTCGGCATACGAGTTTGGGGTGCCGCTGTTAGGGTCACCCCAGCAGTGTCCCGAGCAGCAGTCGGTGTCGTCGGTGCACGGCGTGCCTTTGGTCCCGCCTCCAGGGTAGACGCATACGTCGTACGGGCTTGCGCAGCTCCTGGTCTCGTACGCGGCGCCGGGCGAGACGTAGCACTGGCCGGAGTTGAACGCGATGCAGCCGGCGAGCGTGGGCGGCGGCGGCGAGGGCACTGGAGGCGGAGGCGTGGGCGGCGGCGGCGAGGGCACTGGAGGCGGCGGCGAGGGCAAGGGCGGCGGCGAGGGCGAGGGCGCCAGAGCGCACGCGGGCTGGTACGAGGCGCCCGTGTTTGAAAAGACGGGCCAGGTGCTGCTGATGGAGCCGTACGCGTCCGAGATTGTCGCGGCGCCCGACCAGTAGTAGGCGAGGCAGTATTGGTTTGTCGCCGGGTCCTTAACCGTGAGGTAGTAGTTGTCGTCCTCAGGCAGGACGCCAAAGATGTTGCCGAGGGCACCGCCGTCGGGCGCCAAGCTGCCTTGCAGCTTCACGGCGGGCCAGTTGTTCACCGCGAGGTAGGTCGTCTGGCACGCGCCGTAGCCGTAGAGCAGCTTGTACGGAGGCGCGGCCGGGTCCTCATTGTCGAAGACGAGCGCGTGCGAGGGTGAGGGCGTGCAGAGGTACGTTTCGGTGGCTATGTTGCCGGAATTGCAGCCAATGAGGTCTCTGCAACTGCAGCAGTGGTTGCACGCGTCAAAGTCGCTGTCCGAGTAGGCGCTGGACAGGCCGCAGTCGGAGGCTGTCTGGTACATGTAGCAATCGACGCCGTATACGTCCACCGCCCCTGGCTCGTGCGAGTCTGTGCACGTCTCGGCGCCCCCCAGCTCGGTCGCCAGGTCGATGGCGGTGACGGTGCCGCGCGGCGGCGAGGGAGAAGGCGGCGGCGGCGAGGGCACGGGCGGCGGCGGCATGGGCGAGGGCAATTCGCACACGGGCTGGTACGAGGCACCCGTGTTGTCAAAAATGGGCCAGGCGTTGCTGACAGAGCCATACGCGTCGGCAGCGGTTGCGGCGCCCGAATAGTAGTAGGCGAGGCAGTATTGACTCGTCGTCGGGTTCATGACCGTGAGGTAGTAGTCGTTACCGTTTGTCAGGCTGCCAAAGATCTCGTTGACGCCCGTGCCCCCGTTGGGAACCAGATCGCTTTGCAGCTTGACGGCGGGCCAGTTGTTCACCGCCTGGTAGGTCGTCTGGCACGCGCCGTAGCTGTACAGCAGCTTGTACGCGGGCGCGGTCGGGTCCTCGTTGTCAAAGAAGAGCGCATTGGAGGGTGAGGGCGTGCACGTGTACGTCGGCGTGGCCGTGTTGCCGGCGTTGGGGTTCATGAAACTGCAACCGCAGCAGTGCACGTACCCATCAAAGTCGGCAAGCGCGTAGTTTGCAGAATCCGTGCAATGGGTTTGGGGGCTGGCATTGTAATCGTCGCAATCGTCGCCATTGGAATCCGCCGCTCCCGGAGCTGCGGAGTCTGTGCAGGTTGCGACGCCCCCCGCGCTCAGATCGGCCTCCAGGTCGGCGGTGGTGACGACGCCGCGTGGAGGCGAGGGTGAGGGAGGTGGAGGAGTCGGCGGTGGCGGCGGCAACGGAGGAGGCTTGGGAGCGGGTGGCAATGGTGAGGGTGGCGGGGCCTGCCCGGCCACGCCCACAGGCGGCGGTTTGGGCGGTGGCCTGGGATCGGGTGGGTTGGGCGAGGGCGGCGGCGCAAGCGGTTCCGGTGGCTCGGTCGCGTAGCCGTCCCATGGGGGCATGGGCGAGGGCGGCGGAGTGCCCACGTGTGGAGGCATCGGCGACCGGATTGGCGCCGGAATGGCCGGCGGCGGCGGCGGCGGCCGAGGCAGCAGCTTGCCCCCAATCAGGTTGGCTGCGTGGTTTTGGTCTTCAATGCTGACCACAACCGTCGCGGTGCCCAGTATGGCAAAGAGCAAAAAGCCAATAATGCAGCAGGGAACCAGTAGCCACTTGAGGCATCGGTTGGGCCCGAGGCCGTCACCCTTTTCGCCGCGAACCTCGCGCTTGTTGTCCGTCCACGGGCTCAAGCCTGTGCTAAAGTCCTCCTCCTCCGCAAACTCCGCGTAGCCGCGGAGGCTTTTGAAGGTGAGCTTGCTGGTGTCCATAGCCACCGCACCCACGTGCCCCTTTCTTTACGCTTGTCGAGGGCGGCTAAATCCTTTCAAGCTTAGGAATGCACAAGCGGCCCATGCACACAGATACTCGTACACACACACGCACACACACGCGCGCGCGCCCGCGCGTTTACCAACGGTTTTGCTAGCGCACTGGCGCGTGAGACACTTTTGTGAGTCCTGTGTGCTCCTTCCAGAGCGAGTTGGCGTGCACGCCGCCGAGGCCCACAATGTTGTTTGCCATGATCACGACGGACAGCGAGTTGATGGTGATGGGATTGCCCAAGTAGGTCACGTCCACACGCCAGTTGACCGTCTGCACCATGCCGGTTTCAATGCTCTGTACGCGCATGGACACGGTCTGTGCGTTGAGCCCGAGCATCACCAGCGTGCTCTTGACGCTCGCCTCGAGCTCTGCGGTCTCTGCGCTGGACGCGGGCTCGCCGGTCACGTGCGACGATTGGTAATACTCCTCGTCGACGACAAAGTACGCAGTTGTGAGCATGGCCGTGCCGGGCGCAAACGGCGGACTCGGTGGCGACGGCGGTGGCGAGGGTGGGTGCGTGGGGGGAAGCGGCGAGGGAGGGGGCGACTCTGGCATTGGTGGCGGCGGCGACGGCGTGGGTGGCGACGGCGAGGGGGGTGGAGGTGAGGGAGGACGCGGCGGCTTGCTCGGCGGCGTGTTCTGGCCTGGAAACAACGGCGACGGCGCAAGCGGCGGCGGCGGCGGCGGCGAGGGCGAGGGCGGCGGAGGGGACGGCGAGGGTGGCGGAGGGGACGGAGAGGGTGGCATTGGCGGCGGCGGCGCTTGGCTCGGCTCGGCCGTCGGATGAGTCGGAGCTTGGCTCGGCTCGGCC
>MDTG01273282.1_pt1 | contig 16902 bp, 14 predicted proteins | sample 811421 | NCBI WGS metagenome assembly MDTG01 (sample SAMN05326645, study PRJNA326480) | marine metagenome | isolation source: seawater | place: Pacific Ocean: South East | collected 2011
CGGCAAGGACATCGTCTATTTCCATGCGCTGTTCTGGCCGGCCATGCTGGAAGGCGCGGGCTATCGCACGCCCACGGCGATCCATGCCCATGGGTTTGTCACCGTCAACGGCGAGAAGATGAGCAAGTCGCGCGGGACATTCATCAAGGCCCGCACCTGGCTGGATCACATCGAGCCGGAGTTTTTGCGCTATTACTTTGCGGCCAAGCTCACGCATCGGGTCGAGGACCTGGATCTCAACTTTGACGACTTCATGGCCCGGATCAACTCCGATCTGGTCGGCAAGTACGTCAATATCGCCTCGCGCTCGGCCAATTTCATCACCAAGCGTTTCAACGGGCGACTGGCCGGCGAGCTGGATCGCCCCGAGCTGGCCCAGCGTTTCGCCGACGAGGGCGAGACCATAGCGGCACACTTCGAAGCCCGGCGCTACTCCCAGGCCATTCGCGCGATCATGGCACTGGCCGACGAGGCCAATGCCTATGTCGCCGAGCGCGCGCCCTGGCAGCTGGCCAAGGAAGACGGCCGCGAGGCCGAGCTACAGGCGATCTGTACGACCGCGCTCGAGCTGTTCCGTCAGCTCACGATCTATCTCAAGCCCGTGCTGCCGGCCACGGCCGAGCGCGCCGAGGCGTTTCTGCAGGTGGCCCCGCTGACCTGGGCCGATCTCAAACAGCCGCTGCTGGACCACAAGATCGCCAAGTTCAAGCCGCTGCTGCGCCGGGTGGAACAGCCGGCCATCGACAAGATGATCGAGGCCAGCAAGGACGATCTGGCGGCGGCCGCCGCGCCGGCCACAGAGGCCCAGGCCGAGCCGAAGAAGACAGCCAAGGCCGAGAACAAAGAGTCCGATGCGCCCACGCCGGACGACGGCATCATTGGCATCGAGGATTTCGCAAAGGTCGATCTGCGGGTCGCCAAAGTGGTGGCGGCCGATCATGTCGAGGGCGCGGACAAGCTGCTGAAGCTGACGCTGGATGTCGGCGAGCTGGGCCAGCGTCAGGTCTTTGCCGGCATCAAATCGGCCTATGCCCCGGAAACCCTGGAAGGCCGACATGTCGCGCTGGTGGCCAACCTGGCCCCGCGCAAGATGCGCTTTGGCATCTCCGAAGGCATGGTGCTGGCCGCCGGCGACAGCCCCCACGTGCTGGCCCCCGACGAAGGCGCCAAGCCGGGGGATCGAATCAAGTAGTTCGGCGTGTTTCAAGCCAGTCCGCAGATGAGCGCTGATCGGAGACCGACATGAAGCACGACATCGGTGCCGACGCGGGTCTGACACAGATCGATGGTCGTCGTTGGCGTGCTCGACGTTCATCGAGCGGATTGTCTTCACGACCGATGCCTTGGCGCATGAGCGGAGCGATGAGCGATGACTGACGCGTTCGTGAACGACATCGACGCGCTATTGCCACAGACCCAGTGTCGACGCTGTGGTTATGACGGTTGCCGACCTTACGCCGAAGCGATCGCCGCCGGCGAAACCGATATCAATCGCTGCCCGCCCGGCGGGCCGGAGACGGTCGAGGCCTTGGCCACGCTGACCGGTCACACCGTCAAACCGATCGATCCGGAATGTGGCGATGCCAGCGTGGCCAAGGTCGCCTTCATCCGTGAAGCCGAGTGTATCGGCTGTACCCGTTGTATCCAGGTCTGTCCGACCGATGCCATCGCCGGGGCCGCCAAGCAGATGCACACCGTGATCGGTGCCGACTGCACGGGTTGCGAACTGTGCGTGCCGGCCTGCCCGGTAGACTGTATCGACATGCCGGAATCCACGGCCGAAACCGGCCAGCCACTCTGGCCGCCGCCGCGTGCGATTGACGCCGAGCGCGCCGCCCGTGCCCGCGACCTGTTCGAGGCCCGCCAGGCACGCCTGAACATGACCACCACGCGCCGACGGCGAGCCAACCGACACGACCAGACCTACGACGCCCGCGAAGACGCCATCGCCACCTCACCGGAAAAACAATCGACGATCGCCGATGCCATCGCTCGGGCCAGGGCCCGTCGTGCGTCACGCGAGAATGAATAATCGTCTGCAACTGAACGCGCATACGAGAGAAGAAGACACTCCACCGATTGACGCAGATGGCCGCAGATAAAAGAGAGATGATTTCTAGGCGTTTCGTGACTGCAGAGCGCTCTCATTCTTCTGTCTTCCATCTGATTTCAGTCGGCGCCAACCGGCGTGCACCAGCGGATAAATGCCTGTATTTATTCATTGGCGTTCATGCGCGGACTGAAAAAACGCGCCTCCAGGCCCGATAACCCATGAACAAAGACAAACGCACGGCGATCTTCGAACGGCTCAAATCGGCCAACCCGGCGCCCCGGACCGAACTGGAATACAGCTCGAATTTCGAGCTGCTGATCGCCGTGATTCTCTCGGCCCAGGCCACGGATGTCGGTGTGAACAAGGCCACGCGCCGGCTTTATCCCGTGGCCAACACCCCGCAGGCGATCTGGGATCTGGGCGAGGCCGGGCTGATCGAGTACATCAAGACCATCGGCCTGTATCGATCCAAGGCCGCCAACGTGATCAAGACCTGTCGGGCACTGCTTGATGATCATGACGGCGTCGTGCCGGCCACGCGCGCCGAACTGGTCGCTCTGCCCGGCGTGGGCCGCAAGACCGCCAATGTGGTGCTCAATACCGCGTTCGGCCAACCCGCCATGGCCGTGGACACGCATATCTTTCGTGTGTCCAATCGTACCGGCATCGCCACCGGCAAGACGGTGCGAGCCGTCGAGGACCGACTGATGCGTCTGGTGCCAAAGCCTTATCTGCAGGATGCGCATCACTGGCTGATTCTGCACGGACGCTATACCTGTCGCGCCCGATCACCGGCCTGTAGCGCGTGCGTGATCCTCGATCTATGTGAATATCGGCACAAGAATCTGCCCACGAACAACACGCCATGACCCACACCCAGGCCGCTGCCTTTGCCCATCGCCAGACGCCGCGTATCTTCTGTATCGGGCGTAATTACGCCAAGCATATCGCCGAGTTGAACAGCACCCTGCCGGGGGCTGAATGCGTCATCTTCATGAAGCCGCTCGCCAGCCTGGTCGCGCCCGACGATGCGCTGATGCTGCCCCTGGAGCGCGGCGAGATCCATCACGAGGCCGAGCTTGTCATCGAGATCGGCCGGGGCGGACACGAGATCCCGAGCGATTCGGCACGCGACCATATTGCAGCCCTCGGGCTGGGCCTGGATCTGACGGCCCGCGATGTCCAAACCGAGCTCAAGTCCTCCGGCGAGCCCTGGGAGCGCGCCAAGGCCTTCGAGCAGAGCGCACCGCTGGGTCCGATGACGCCGTTGACCGAAGATATCGATCTGGCCGACCTGCACTTCGAGTTGACCATCGACGGCCAGACCCGACAGGTCGGACATACCGCGAACATGATGGTCGGCATCACCCGCCTGGTGGCTGTCGTCAGCCAAACCTGGACGCTGCGCCCCGGCGATCTGATCTTCACCGGCACACCCGAAGGCGTCGGCCCGGTCGTGCCGGGACAGCGTCTGTGCCTGTCGGGCCCGCAATTCCAGCCCGCGACCTGGACGATCGGCACCTCCTGATCCGAAAAGAAATCTTGTCATTTCGCCGATCCTGGAGGAGGATCAAGCTCACGGTATCGCCACCCTGAGGCGTTGCTTGAGTCCCAAGAAGAAGATCATCGTGGGTGCCGGTATGGCACTGGTCGCGATCGCCGTTATCGCGATCGGTGTCTCGTACCATCTAGCCGAGCGAAACCGCCATGCCCGCAATTCGCCGCTGGTCGCTGCCAAGCAACAACAGCTGGCCAATCTGAAACAGCTCGACGCACAGATGCTCGCCCCCGGCGAAGCCGCCTGGAATCCGGCCACGCGGACAGCCACCCTGCGCGATTCAGGTCGTGCGGGCGTGGGGTTGTTCATCCGTCATACGTTTTTTCATATCGTCGGCGATATCGGCTTTGATGTCGCTACGCTTTCTGCCCTGCTCGAGCCGACAACCAGCGGCGCACCGGTCGTTCTGGACGATCCGACATCGTTCATCTTCAAGCCGCTGCACGGTGACGTGGTGATGCCGGATTCGGCACTGACCGCGCTGTTCAATGATTATCTGATCGATTATCCCGACACTCAGCTGCGGGATCTGACGATCACGAGCAGCGACGACGGCACGCTGCGCGTGACCGGCCAGACCCAGAAGATCCCCGGGCTGTGGCTGGATTTTGAAATGGCCGGGCCCGTGCGCCTGGTCGACCATCATCTGTTCGTCTACGAGCCCACCCGGATCGAGATCGCCAAGATTCCGGCCAAGGGGCTGCTCAAGGTGGTTCGTCTTCAGCTTTCCAATCTGGTGCAGATCGATACCGAAGGCGCCGAGCTGTCGGGCGACGCCATCGTGCTCGACCTCAATCATTCCCTGCCACCGCCCACACAGGCTGTCCACGTCGCCGACATGAGGCTCGACGCCGCCGGCCTGCATCTGAGTTTTACCAGCGAGCATCGCCCGGCCTGGCCCGAGCCGGTCATCGACCGGGACAGCTATGTGCTGCTCGAAGGCGGCGATCTGAAGACCTTTCGTGCCTTGATCACGCATGTCCGGATGCAGCTGGTGGCTGCCGGCGGCGGCAAACTCGACACCTCGCTCTATGACTATCGCCAACAGATCGTGGGCGGACATTTCCAGGCCACCCGCGCCGGCGAGCTGATCGCGTTCATGGCCCCGCTGCCACCAACGGCAAGCGCACCGTCCGAGAGCCCCGCTCATGACTGATCGCTTATTATCGTCGTGGCTCGTGATGGGGCTCGTGGCCACCCTCTGGCTGGTGGCCGGGCCCGCCGATGCGGCTGACGAGCAGGCCAATACCCTCGATCCCCAGGATGCGGCGCATGTCCCCGCACTCGTGGAGAAACAACAACAGCGCTATCGGGCGCTACAGGATGAATGGCAGGCCCGACACGTACCGCGCGGCCTGGCGCGCCCGACAGACGCGCCCACGGCGCGGGATTCCAACGTGCCGACGGTCGGCATCAGGCTCCAGGATGTCGACTATGAAATCGCCGACGGTATCGGCTTCTATGTGAAATCGCTGGTCGGGGCACTCGTGCCCAATACCGCCGGCGCGCCGGTCGACTTCGACGACCCCGATCAGTATCGGATTCAAGTGCATGCCGGCGAAGTCACGCTGAGCCCGGCGCAACTGGATGCGGTGTTCAACCGCTACGTGCTGACCCATGCACCGCGCTCGCTGTCCAGCGTCACCAACCACACCCGCGACGGGCGTCTGATTGTCGATGTTGGCGCGCGCCTGCGCGGCTTTCTGCCCCCGATCGGCGGCCTGCCGACACGCTTGTCCGGCCCGGTTCATGTAACCGAGGACAACCGTCTGGCCTATACGCCGGACCGGGTCAGCAGCTTCGGGGTATCGCTTCGCCCGTTGCTGAACGCCACCGGGCTCACACTCGCCGATCTCACGCCGCTCGATCGCCCCGGGGCCCATCTCCAGGACAATACGTTGCTGATGGACCCGGAAACACTGTTTCCTGGCCCACGGCTCGAAATCGACACGATCGAGAAGGTCACGCTGTCCGAGCGCGGGATGACGCTCGTTTTCACCAGCGACGCCCCCGAGCCGACGTTCAACGATCCGCCGGTCGAAGCCGACAGCTATATCTGGCTACAGTCCGGCGATGCACGGTTCTACGGGACAGTGCTGGTCAATGCCCGCCTGGCACTCGTCAACGAAAACAATAAGCGCCTGCATTTTCATCTTTACGATTACCGGGCCCAGACCGCGGCCGGCCGTATCGACGGGCTGGCCGACGGTACGTTGATTGCTCGGGTGCCGAATACCGCCCCGAGCGCCAACGACAAGATCGTCATCACCGAAAACCGAACGCCGGATTAAGGCGTGTCGCACGCGCCGCACGACGGTTGAGAACAGGAAATTGCGCCCCGGAACCGATCCCATGATCGATTCGGGACATAAGGCGTTGCGCCCAAAACCCTTCTTTTCTAGTCTTCTGATCTTTTGCGACACGACGCCGGCCGTCGACGGAGATTGTGCATGACATTGACTCGGGAACTGGAGCACTCGCTGGGATTGGCCGGTATCGAGTTCCGGCACAACCTGGCCCGCCCTGCCTTGTTTGCCGAGGCGATCGCCAACGACCGCGGGCGTGTACGCGCCGATGGCCCGGCCGACGAACACAAGGCCTTCGCCACCCGGATGGGCGCCGATGGTCCACTGGTCTATTACTCCGACCCCAGCTGTACCGGACGCCCCGTGGGCGATACGTTCGCCGTGGCCCGCGATTCGGTCATCGACACGGTGTGGTGGAAACGTGATTTCCAGCCGTTCTCGGCCGATGCCTTCGATGCGCTGTTGCCCCGCGTGGTGGCGCATCTGAATGCGCGTGGCGGTCATCTCTACGTACAGGACACGTTCTGCGGCTGGGACCCGGATTACGCGGTGCCCTATCGGCTGGTCAGCGAGTTCGCCACCCATGCCCTGTTCGCTCAGAACATGTTTGCCAGCGACGTCCCCGTGGCCGACCCAAAGTCGCGCCGCTGGACACTGATCAACGCCCCCAGTTTCATGTGTGACCCGGCCCGTGACGGCACGCTCTCCGAGCGCGCGGTGATCGTGGATCTGGAAAATCGTGTCGCCCTGGTGCTGGGCCCGGCCGACTATTGCGGCATCGTCAAGAAGACGATGTTCACCGTCATGAACTATCGCCTGCCGGCGCGCGGTGATCTGCCCATGCACTGCTCGGCCAATCTGGGCGACGCCGATGACACGGCCGTGCTGTTCGGTCTGTCCGGTACGGGCAAGACCACGCTGTCGGCCGATCCGGCCCGACAGTTGATCGGCGACGACGAACACGCCTGGACGGCGAACGGCGTATCCAACTTCGAGGGCGGTTGCTATGCCAAGCTGATCGATCTGAACAAACAAGCCGAGCCGGTGATCGCACGGGCCCTGTCCATGCCCTGCTCGATCATCGAAAACGTGCCGCCACTGCCGGACAAGCCGTTGGCCGAAACCGATCCTCAGGATCTGGATCTCACTGACGACTCGATCACCGAGAACACGCGCCTGTCCTATCCGCTGGCCGCCAACGACAACGTCGCCGCCGGCGCACGGGGCCCGCACCCGACCACGATCGTGCTGCTGACCGCCGATGCCTTCGGCGTACTGCCACCGATCTCGATCCTGTCGAGCGACGAGGTCATGTATCACTTCGTCTCGGGCTTCACCGCCAAGCTCGCGGGCACGGAAGTCGGTGTGACCGAGCCCCAGGCCGCATTTTCGGCCTGCTACGGCGCGCCGTTCATGCCCCGCCCGGCAGCGGTGTATGCCGAGCTGCTGGCTGCCAAGATGAAGACCCACGGCGCACGCTGTGTGCTGCTCAATACCGGCTGGACAGGCGGGCCACACGGCGTGGGCAAACGGATATCCATTGCGCACACCCGGAATCTGTTGTCTGCCGCCCTGTCGGGTGCGCTGGATGATGTGGCCTGTGACACCCATCCCGTCTTCGGCCTGGCCATGCCGCGCGAATGCCCGGACGTGCCCAGCGAGATTCTCGACCCGCGCAACACCTGGGCCGACCAGGACGCCTACGATGCCCAGGCACGAACGCTGCGCGATATGTTCCAGGCGAACTTCAAGACCAACGATTTCGCCTCGATGGGAATCCGTGCCGTGATGTAGGCCTTGTTGGCGCAAAAAAAAGCCGCCGGATGATCCGGCGGCTTTTCGCTATCCAACGGGCGTGCCCGGTTTACTGACCGCTGTTGGCGCTATCCGTGCTATCGGCACTGTCGCTGTCTTCGCCCGTGCCCTTGTTCTTGTCCACGCTCACCAGCGTGACGTCGAAGATCAGGGTTTCGTTCGGGCCGATCTTGGCGCCGGCGCCGCGCTCGCCATAAGCCAGATCCGGCGGGATGAACAGCTTGTACTGGCCGCCCGCGTGCATCATCTGCAAGGCTTCCGTCCAGCCCGGGATCACGGCGTTGACCGGGAAGGTCACCGGCTTGCCGCGCTCTTCGGAGCTGTCAAAGACCGTACCGTCGATCAGCTTGCCGGTATAGCGGACCGTCACGCTGTCGTTGGCATCCGGTTGGGGGCCATCGCCTTTCTCGATGACCTTGTACTGCAGGCCATCCTCAAGCGTCTTGACGCCGTCTTTCTTCTTGTTCTCGGCGAGAAATTCCTGACCCGCCTTCATGTTGGCCTGAGCTTCCTTGTTCTGTTCCTTCTGCTGGGCGGCCTGCATGTCAGACACCACGCCCTGCATCACGGTCTGGAGCTCGTCCTGGCTGATCCGGGTCGGGCCTTGGCCGACCACGTCGCGTACGCCCTGGGTCAGTTGATCCAGATCGAGATTCATCGGCAGATCCTTAAGAGAGTTGCCGATATCCATGCCCAGCGCATAGCTGCGTTTGGCGCTTTTGCTGGTGAACTGCTGGTCGCCCGAGCTGGTGTTGCTCGCCGTATTCGAGGCCGTGGTGTCAGTGCTCGTGTTGTTCGATGCACCTTCATTGCCACAGGCGGTCAGTGCCAGCGCGCAGGCACACAGTACAAACGTTTTCTTCATGGCCATTTCCTGTCCTTGTTGAACGTCCCGAGACTACGTGAAAGAAGACCGGGGCAAAAGCTGCATGCCCGCTCGGCGGACATGCGTCTTCAAAGGTCAACCACGATCCGTCGAATCAGCCCTGGCGGTGCCCCAGGCGCAGACGCAGCGCGTTCAGGCGGATGAAACCCTCGGCGTCTTTCTGATCATAGGCCCCACGGTCATCCTCGAAGGTGGCGATAGCCGAATCGAACAGGCTATCGCGCTCGGAGGCCCGGCCCACGATCGAGACACTGCCCTTGTAGAGCTTGACCCGAACCGTGCCGTTGACGTGGTGCTGGGACTCATCGATGGCCGCCTGCATCATGCGACGCTCGGGCGAGAACCAGTAGCCGTTGTAGATGAGCTTGGCATAGCGCGGCATCAGCTCGTCTTTCAGATGCGCGGCCTCGCGGTCCAGCGTGATCGACTCGATGGCGCGATGCGCGCGCAGCATGATGGTCCCGCCCGGGGTTTCGTAGCAGCCGCGCGATTTCATGCCGACGTAGCGGTTCTCGACGATATCGATCCGTCCGATGCCGTGGGCCCCGCCCAGTTCGTTGAGCTTGGCCAGCACCTGGTACGGGCTCAGGTCCTGACCGTCCACGGCCACGATGTCGCCGGCGGCGAAGGTCAAGTCGACCTCCTGGGGCGTGTCGGGCGCGTCCTCGGGTCTGACCGACCACTCCCACATGACATCTTCGGCCGGGGTCCAGGGGTCTTCGAGTACGCCGCCCTCGTAGGAGATATGCAGTGCGTTGGCATCGGTGGAATACGGCGAGCCGCCGTCGGCCTTCTTGCGGATATCGATGCCGTTGTCCTCGGCATAGGCCAGCAATCGCTCGCGCGAGTTCAGATCCCACTCCCGCCAGGGCGCGATGACCTTGATGTCCGGGGCCAGCGCATAGGCAGACAGTTCGAAGCGCACCTGATCATTGCCCTTGCCGGTGGCGCCGTGGGCGATGGCGTCGGCCCCGGTCTCGCGCGCGATCTCGACCAGGCGCTTGGAGATCAGGGGCCGGGCAATGGAGGTGCCCAGCAGATATTCGCCTTCATAGATGGCGTTGGCCCGGAACATCGGGTACACGAAATCGGCCACGAACTCTTCGCGCAGATCGTCGATGAAAACCTGGCTGACCCCCAGCGCGCGTGCCTTGGGTTCGACTTCGGACAGCTCCTCGCCCTGGCCGATATCCGCGGTGAAGGTCACGACTTCGCAGTCGTATTCGTCTTGCAGCCATTTCAGAATGACCGAGGTATCGAGTCCGCCCGAATAGGCCAGGACCACTTTGGCAACGTCGCCGCTCATGGGTGCGCTCCGCTCAAGGGTTGTCGCAAAGCCACCGAGTATACAAAACCAGCGCTCGGCACGTGCCCGGCAGTGCTACCATCCGCATATGAATGACTTATCCCAGACGAGTGAGACATCGCCGCGCATGGCCACGCGCTTCCGTGGGTTTCTGCCGGTCGTCATCGATGTCGAGACCGGCGGTTTCAATTCGGCCACCGATGCCCTGCTGGAGATCGCCGCCGTTACGGTGGGGTTCACCGAGGATGGCAGCCTGGACCTGATGGAATCCATCTCCTACCACGTTACACCGTTCGAGGGCGCGAACATCGAAGCTGCCTCGCTCGAGGTCAACGGGATCGATCCGCATCACCCGCTGCGCCCGGCCATTCCGGAACGCGATGCTCTGGGCCGGATCTTTCGGCTCGTGCGCGAAGCCATGAAGACCACCGGATGCAAGCGCGCGGTACTGGTCGGGCATAACGCCCACTTCGATCTGGGGTTCTTGAACGCCGCGATCGCCCGAACAGGCATCAAACGCAGCCCGTTTCATCCGTTCTCGTGCTTCGATACGGCCACGCTGGCCGGCGTGGCCTATGGCCAGACCGTGCTGCGGCGTGCGGCCACAGCGGCCGGCATGGACTGGGACAACCAGGCCGCCCACTCGGCACTTTATGACACCGAACAGACCGCGCGTCTGTTCTGTCGTATCGTCAATCGCTTTCAGCCGGTCTACGATGCCGTGCCGCCCGAGCCACAAAGCTAGGCACTGGCACGATCTTCAAAGCCGACTTTCTCGATCTCTGGCTGACACAACCGATCTATGTCCGCGACCCAATCCTCGTTTTCCAGTGACCGTCCGTTGCTCGGGCGGGCCCGCCTGATCCTCAAGGGCATCCACTTTGCCGGCGTGCTGTTGCTCGGCGTGGTGCTGTTGCCCAGCGTTGCGCTGCTGGGGCGCCACGCCAAGCATCTGATCAACTGGTGGCTGGGTCGCATGCTGGCCGCACTCGCGGTCGATGTCGAACTCGATGGCCAGGCGCCGGCCGCGCCCATGCTGGTGGTTGCCAACCACTGCTCGTGGCTGGATATCCTGGTGCTGGGCTGGGCGTTCAACACCGCGTTCGTTTCCAAGGCCGAGGTCGGCAAATGGCCGATCGTGGGTTCGTTTGCACGCGCCGGTGGCACATTGTTCCTCTCGCGCGGGGCCGGCAAGACCGGCGAGACCAGCGCGCGGATTCGCGAGGTACTGGATAACGGGCGCTCGGTGTTGTTCTTTCCCGAAGGCACGACCACTTGCGATCCCAGTCCGCAGCGTTTTCATGCCCGTCTATTTGCGGCCGCGATCGACGGTGGCTATTCGGTTCTGCCCGTGGGGCTTCGCTACTGCGACGACACCACCCCGCCCGGCATGCACCACGCGCTGGCGCCCTGGGTGAACGAGGCGCCGCTGGGCCCGCATTTCAAGGATCTGTTTCGGCTGCGGGGCATCACCGCCCAGCTGCGCATCTGCGCGCCCATCAATCCGCGCGGCTATGATCGACGCAGCCTGGCCGAAGCGGCGCGCACGGCCGTGGCGCATCGCCAGGCCGTGGCCACCGCCAAGGAATTGCGCAGCGACTCACTCAGTTAGCCTCGTCGCGCGCAGGCGGTGCGATATGGCCATCGCCCGGCAGGCCACGTAGCGCGTAATAATCGGCGTTGTCGGTGCCGTCGTAGCGCCGCTCGTTGATGAATCGCTGAATCACCGCGGCGCATTCATTGGCACGCAGCAACAGGAACAGGTGCCCGCCACCGCGCACGATATGAACGTGCGATTTGGGGATCAGCCAGTACAACAGACGGCTCTGATACAGCGGAGCGATCGGGTCATCGTCGCCAGCCATGACCAGCGTGGGACACATCAGATTGTGTAGCCGATGGATCGTCATCCAGCCCACACGCGCCACCAGCTGATTGATATAGCCATGCAGCTCTGGCGCGGCCAGATGCTCGCGCGCGGTCGCTGTCTCGACCGGCGTCTGTTGTACCAGGCCGCTATAAAACCCGGACATGCCGTCCGGGGTGGCCTCGTCGGCATGGAAACGCCGTATCGCCCTGAAGCGTCGCAGGCTGTTGGTATTCAGCGCGTTGATGCCCACGCCAACGGTACCCGCTGCCAGCACCAGGCGATTGACCGGATGGCTGTCATCCAGGGCAAACGACTGGGCCAGTGCGGCGCCCCACCCCAGGCCGACAACGTTGACAGCGCTGTCATACCCCAAGCGCGCCAGAAATGTCTTTAGAAGCCGGGCATGCCAGCCCATGCCGCGCGGTATCCGTCGCGCGGGCGAGGCCCCCGAGCCCGGCATTTCGGGGATGATGACCTCGATATCATCCAGGGCATCGACCAGCGGCAACAGCATATCCAGGTGCGTCCCCACGGTGCCGAGCAGTACCATCGGCCGCCCGGCCCCGCGACGCACGCCATAGCGCAGCCGGACGCCGTCGACATCCAGCCAGTCGATCTGCATGCGGGTACGCCGACGCAGCGCGCTCTGTGCCGGGGGCAGTGCGCGGCGAGCGCCGCGTGCGGAGGCTTGTGCCATCATCGTTCCTCGAAAAGCGCCAGGAATGCCTCGATTCGTCGCAGCGATTCGCTGCGACGCTCGATCAGCAGCCAGTGCCCGGCCCCGTGCAGCACGGACAGCTCGGCGCGCGGCATGAGCAGTTGTAGCAGCCGCGCGTTGGCCAACGGCACGATTCGATCATCGTCGCCGGCCAGTATCAGCGTCGGCATGCTGATGCGGTGAGCAAACATCAGACTGGAAAAACCGACCACGGCATAGAGCTGACCGGCCAGCGCGGCCGCGCTCGGCGTGCGGGCCCCCGCCAGGGCAAGCGCCACGTCGCGACAATCGCGTTCGCAGCGCCCGCCGAAGATCTCGCGCGCTTGGCGGGCATCCACGTTCAGACCGGCCCGCCCGGCGATACCGGCCAGGCCCTTCAGAGCTCGCCAGCGCCCGGGCAGCATCGTCTGGCCACAGGACGTGGCCACCAGTACGAGCGCGTTCACGCGTGCTGCCTCACGATAGGCCAGCTGCTGGGCCAGCAGGCCGCCCCAGCCCATGCCGAGGACGTTGACCCGGGCCAGTCCCAGCTCATCAAGCAACCTGGCGATCTGATCCGCGCGCGCAGGCATGCGCTGACGTGCCGCGGCGAACGAGACGCTCTGCGTGCCGTGCATGCCCGGCCAGTCGAATATCACCGTGGGACAGGACAAGGCCCGGCAGAAGGAAGCCAGAAGCGCGCGATCCGCGCCGTAGTCGCTGCATAGAAGCAGCGTGGTGCCCTGGCCGGCGGTGCGGGTCACACCCAGCCGCTGACCGGCCAGATCGATCTCGAGGTCGACCTCGAGATCGCCGGCCGTCGCGCGGCTCGATTCAGCGTTGTCGGACATAACGCCCCGGTGCGATATCGATCGGGGCAAGGCCCGTGGCCGTATCGCCGTAGTGAACGGGGGCGGGGCGCGCGGCTGCACCGTGCGCCTGGCACCAGGCCAGCCATTCGTGCCACCAGGACTCATGATAGACCGGCGCCCCGGCCCGCCAATCAGCGGCCGTCTCCCCCTGACCACAGACATCACTGGCATACATCGTGCCCTCGCCCGGTGGACAGACCAATGACTGCACGTGCCCGGCCCCAACCAGCACGAAACGAGAGGGCGCACTCAGACGTGCGGCGCTTTCGTGACAGGCGCGCCACGGGGTGATGTGGTCTTTTTCCCCGGCCATGACGAACACATCGCAGTCGATCGCCGACAGGTCGATCGCGATATCGTCGATCATGATCCCGCCGGGGCGCGCCAGCGCGTCGTCGCCATAGATGCGCAGCAGATCGGCGTGCAGTCGCGCCGGCAGCCGGGTGGTATCGGCGTTCCAATACAGGATATCGCTGGCCGGCGGGCGCTGGCCGAGCACGTAGTTATTGGTCACGAACCGCCAGATCATGTCCTCGGGGCGCAGCCAGGCAAAAGCCCGTGCCATGTCGGCCCCATCGAGTACGCCCGTCGTCGAGGATCGCGCCAGGGCGTGTCGCACGGCGCGTTCGTCATGGGCCCGGCCGGCGTCGTCGGTTGCCAGACTCTTGCCCAGCAGCGTGACGAACAACGACAGACAGGCCACATCGGCCGATGCGGCCCCGGGCGCGACGTCGCGGGCGCGACGATAGGCCAGCGCCACGGCCGCGGTGAGCCCGCCGGCACAGGCGCCCACGAGCTTGACCGCGGCGCCGTCATTGAGGGTGGCCACACGCTCGATCGCTTGATCCACGGCCTTGACGTAATCCGCCAGCCCCCAGTGCTTCTGGGCAGCCGTGGGGTTGCGCCAGGACAGCATGAAAACCGGCTGACCGGCGGCCAGCGCATAGCGCACAAAGCTGTTCTCGCCCGATAGATCGAAGACATAGAACTTGTTGATCTGAGGCGGCACGATGAGGATGGGCGATGCATCCTGCTCGGGCGTGGCCGGGGCGTACTGGATCAGCTCGACCAGTGCATCACGATAGATGACCGCCCCCGGCGTGGCCGCGATGTTCTTGCCGATCGTGAATGCGGACGTGTCGACCTGGCGCGGCAGCCCGTGGTGACGCGTCATGTCATCGACGAACTGCACCAGCCCGGTGAGCATCGATGCGCCCTTCGTGGCCCGGGCGCGCGCATAGAAACCGGGATGCAGGAAGAAAAGATTGCTCGGCGCCCCGGCTGCCATGGCATGACGCACGACAAAGCGCAGGCGATCGCGCGTGGTGTCGTCGACCGTGAGTGCGTCGACCAGATCGGTCAGCGCCTGTGACCAGGCCAGATAGATCTGCAGGGTGCGCCGGAACACCGGATGCGCCTGCCAGGAGTGATCGGTGAAACGTCGGTCGCCGGCGTGCGGGGCGAGCGGCGCACGCCCCAAGGCGATGAGCGCCAGACGGGCAACCAGGGCCATCTCGATGCGTGCCACGGTCAAGGGCTGGCGCGCACTGGCCGCCACGAGTTCGGACATCGAGCGCGACAACGAGGGCCACTCCGCTCGACGGCTGGGATCCATGACCTCGGGCTCGGCCGAGGGCAGTTCGGGGGAGCTAGCAGCTGAGCGGGGCCTGGCAATCGGCATGAGCAACTCACGGCTCGACGAGGCCACGGGAATGGCTCGTCGCAGGGAATACCCTGTCAATCGTTACAATGCGCCGAGCATCAATTCAAGCGAAACCGGTCATGGCATCTTTCGGCGCGATCAAACAAGGCTACGAACGCATCGTTTGGGCGCGCGACCCCGAGGATCTGGCGCTCTACAAGCGCGTGCCCCTGCGTGCTGCGCGTATCATCATCGCGCTCATCGGCGATTTTCGTGACGGCGATATCACGCTGCGCGCCATGAGCCTGGTCTATACCACGCTCGTCTCGCTGGTTCCGCTTCTGGCACTGGCGTTCTCGTTGCTCAAGGCCTTTGGCGCGGACAATGCCCTGCGGCCGACGCTGGCCCGTTTTCTGGCGCCGTTGGGCAGTGGCAGCACGGCCATCGTCGACAAGATCGTGGATTTCGTCTCCAACGTGCAGGTCGGCGTTCTCGGGGCGATCGGCGTGGTGGCCCTGATCTATTCCGTGCTGTCGCTGATACAGAAAGTCGAGGCCGGCTGCAATTTCATCTGGCGGGTGCGCCAGCCCCGCCCGCTGGGCCGACGTGTCACCGAATACATCAGCGTGCTGGTCGTCGGGCCTCTGGTCATCCTGGCGGCAGCGAGTCTCACGGCCAGTGTGTCGAAGAATTCGACCGTGGTGTATCTGTCGCAGTACCAGGGCTTTGGCATGGCGCTGTATGCAGCCGGCCACGTCCTGCCCTATGTGCTCTACAGCATCGCCTTCACGGCACTGTTCAAGTTCATTCCCAACACGCGCGTCAAGCTTGTACCCGCAATCGGCGGCGGCATTTTCGCCGGCGTGCTGTGGCAGACCGCCAGTATCGGGTTTTCCGTGTTCGCCAGCAACGCCGGTAACGTCAACGCGATCTACTCGAGTTTCGCGATTCTCATCCTTCTGCTGATCTGGCTGTATGTGTCGTGGATGATCGTGTTGCTGGGGTGCCGGGTCGCGTTCTGGATTCAGCACCCCGAGCGCTTGATGCCCGGCGACTATCCGCCACGGCTGGGCAGCCGCGAAGCCGAGCGTCTGGTGCTTCGTATCGCGACCGAGATCGCGCGTCGCTTTTCGCTCGGCGAGCCCGCCACCGATGTAGCGCATCTGTCACAACAGCTGCATGCCGCCCCCGATCATGTCCATCGCGCGGTCGAGCGTCTGGTCGTCGCGGATGTCCTCATCGAAACCGAACAGGGCTCTGCCACCCAGGCCCTGGTCCCCAAACGCGATATCCGGCGCATCCGCGTGGCCGATATCGTCGCCGTGGTGGCCAACGGCGATGCCACCGCCCGAATCGCCCTGCCTGTACATGCGCCCGGCGCGGCAGTCGACGAATTACTGATACGCGCCGAGTCGGCACGCCAGCATGTCATTGCTGACACCACGCTGCGCGATCTCGTTGAATCAACGGGACAATTCGAAGAAAAAGCCTTCGACACGGGCCAGTCCACGGCACTAAAGACGTAGAAACAGCGGCTGGTCGCGGCCCCTGTCGCGGCTGATATACTCGAATCAACCGGATTTCTTGGCTCGACGGGCCGCTAGACGTCTTATTTCAAGGAGACAGCGTGGACAAGGTTTGGCTCAAGCAGTATCCGAAAGGCGTACCTGAGGAGATTCCTGCGACGAAGGACGAAACGCTGGTCGACCTGATTCTGGGCAGCTGTCGAGAGTTCGCCGACAAGCCGGCGTTCACCAACATGGGCGCGACGCTGACCTACCGCGAGCTCGATGAACGCTCGGCGCACTTCGCGGCCTATCTGCAGCACGAGCTGGGCTTTGCCAAGGGCGATCGCGTGGCGATCATGATGCCCAACCTCCTGCAGTACCCGATCGCC
>MDTG01291660.1_pt1 | contig 16901 bp, 14 predicted proteins | sample 811421 | NCBI WGS metagenome assembly MDTG01 (sample SAMN05326645, study PRJNA326480) | marine metagenome | isolation source: seawater | place: Pacific Ocean: South East | collected 2011
AAAACCACTTGGGTTTCGGGATCACCCATGCGTACATTGTATTCATTCACAAAGGGATCTTCGCCCACGCGAATAAGGCCAATGAACACGAAACCGACAAAATCAAGCTGGTCTTTTTTAAGCCCTTCCATGGTGGGGGTTATGATGCGGGCGTGAATTTTTTGCTTGAAAACGGGGTCATTAAACGGGACGGGAGACACCGCGCCCATGCCACCAGTGTTGAGTCCCGTATCGCCCTCTCCTATACGCTTGTAGTCTTTGGCAAAGGGAAAGGTCACATGACTTTCTCCATCGGTAAGGATAAAACAAGAAAGTTCAATGCCGTCCAGAAAGCCTTCAATGACCACTTGTTCGCTGGCTGCCCCAAATTTTTTGTTGGCCAGCATATCGGTAAGCGCTGTTTTGGCTTCATCCAAATCATGGATGATAAGTACGCCTTTTCCTGCTGCCAGCCCATCAGCCTTTAGTACATAGGGCGCAGGTATGGTTTCCAAATAAGTCAACCCTTCATTGAGCGATTGGGCATCAAATTGTTTGTAGGGTGCAGTGGGGATGTTGTGTCGCTCCATAAACGCCTTGGCGTATGCCTTGCTTCCTTCGAGTTGTGCGGCTTCTTCTTTTGGGCCAATAACAGGGATGTGGCTCATTGTAGGATGGTTGGCAATATGGTCATGAACACCTGCGACTAGGGGTGCTTCGGGGCCTACCAAAATGAGGTCAATGTCATGGCTGCTGACCGCAGTTGCTACGGCTTCAGGGTCTGTGGGATTGATGTCAATGTTGGTACCCAGTTGTGCGGTGCCCGCATTTCCAGGGGCAATAAAGAGATTGGGTTGTTGTGCGCTTTGGGAAAGCTTCCAACAAAAGGCATGCTCTCTACCGCCACTGCCAAGGATAAGGATATTCATCAAAAGGTTTTGGCAAAAATAGGAAAAGGGGAGGGATTAAGAGTTGTATTTGCTGCTCGAAGCAAGGGTGCAATCAAAATGCTAAATCACATACAAAAACACCATAAAGAAATGGCAGCTCGCACCGCCCAAGACAAACAGGTGCCAGATAAAATGGTTGTAAGGAATTTTTTCAATGGCATAAAACACAACACCAACCGTGTAGGCAAGACCTCCGGCAATTAGCCATGCTAATCCTTTGGGGGCTAAGGCTGCGGTAAGTTCGCCAAAGGGGATAATGGCTAGCCAGCCCATAGCGAGGTATAAAAAGGTAGAAAAGCGTTCAAACTTTCCCGTGAAAAAGAGTTTTAAGAGCAGACCAAAAGCGGCAATGCCCCAGACCACCCAAAACAAGGGCCAGCCCAAGCCGTTGGGAATTGCGATCAACAGCACTGGCGTGTAGGTACCCGCAATAAGTAGGTAAATACCAATGTGATCGGCTACCCGAAAGTAGTGCTTGTTTTTGTTTGATGTTGTAGCTATGGCATGATAGCAAGTAGATGCCAAGAATAATAAGATGATCGATAGCCCATAGACAACCACGCTAAACAGCCCATAGGGATTGGTTTGATCTACGCCCAAAAGCAATAAGACCAATGCGGCTATGCCCAAGCCAACGCCCAGACCATGCGACCACGCGTTGAGTTTTTCTTCTGTTGGCATATACTAAGTTTTTTTATTTGTTGTAGGCAATTTCAACCATGACCTCATTACGGCGGTTGTAAAATTTATAAGGGCTATCATAGCCTAAAAATTCGACAGTTCCATTGGTTTTAATGCTGTTCTCTTTAAGGGCTTCCATAAGACGTTTTGTATAGGTTGCTTCCTTGTTTGAATTGGTGTATCCACCATAACGTATGGCAGCTACATAGCGTGGCTCGGTTATGCGCAGCGACACATTTTCACCTATAGGTTCAGGCGCGCCTTTTTGATGCACGTCTAGCGGCATCACAAAAGCCATTTTTGATTTGTCTTCGTTCATATAAACCGGTGCCGTCATGGCAATTTTCTCATCCGATTTGTTGCTGCCAGAAATATAGCGGAACAGCTTGCCAAAGTTATTACCACCACTGGTTTGTACCAAGGTTGCACTTGGATAAAATCGAATTTCTACACTATCAATTGCCTTGATTACTTTGTAAGCTTGTATTTCGGTGTCTTGTGCCACAGCTAGAGCATTAAAACTCAATATAGCTGAAATAAGTATACTATAAGCCTTCTTCATAGGGTTTATTTTACTTTTTTAATGTCGCGCTGTATGTCTTTTTTTACAATGGTTAAATACTTTTTGCGCTTTGCGTCTGAAACAAAAGGCACCGACCAAAACTGCTTGGTCTTGGTAAAGAGCGCAAGCTTCCACCCAAATACAAACGAATATACACCCATCACCAGACGTAATTTTACAGAGTTGACGTACAAGGTTTTCACGGGTAGTGCTGGCGCACCGTGAGTTACATAGGTCCGCACTTTTTTATCGCTTAAAAAGGATTTTGGATAGGCGTATATCTTGGTCACATTGACAAACTGATAAGCAAAGCCAGGAGTTAGCACTTCGTCAAAAAAGATTTCCATACGAGGCGTAAGCCTAAACCACCAGACGGGGGAAACAAAATACATCCGATCGGACCAGGTTACCAATTCTTTATACTTGGCAATGACCTTGTCACGAGGCCGTGTAAAACTATCTCGGTAAAGGTCGATGATTTCGACATCTTCGTCCGCTTTATCTAGACTTTCGACTATGGTTTTAAAGATCCCATTATAGCAAAAAGAAGATTTGTCTGGGTGACCAATGATAACCAGATTTTTCATGAGCAATTTTTACAAAGGTACTATTTTTGCGACAGTTTAGTTATTTAAACAAACCAGTTTAAAGTTGCAAATGATTTTAGTACATTTACATGTCTATGAAATTTAACTTGTCCGTTGCTGGGATTACATTTACGCGACACACATCCAAGCACCAAACACCCTTCGATCGTCTTTTTGAAATTTTCAAAGAGCTGATTACCCATACCTCTGGCGATTTTGATGAAGCCATAGATTGGTTACGGGAGCTAGACAATGAATATAAACTCACCAACAGCGACTATACCATAGACGATTTTGTCGAAGATCTTTTAAAGCGCGCCTACATACAACCAAAAGCAGACGGCACGGGTGATGGCAGAGGCTTTTCACTTACTGCCAAAACAGAAAAACTAATTCGCGAACACGCCTTAAAGCAAATTTTTGGCAAGCTTAAAAAAGCAAGCAATGGCAACCACAAAACAAAAAGCACCGGACAGGGCGCGGACGATACAGGCGAATTTAAGGCTTATCAATTTGGCGATCCCCTTGAGAAAATATCCATGACCGAAAGCTTGCGCAATGCACAAATACGCTCAGGAGGAGACGACTTTACCTTGCATCACGACGACCTCGTAGTGGAAGACAGCTATTACAATACGCAAATGAGTACGGTGTTGATGATAGATATCAGCCATAGCATGATTTTGTACGGCGAAGACCGCATCACACCAGCTAAAAAAGTAGCCATGGCATTGGCGGAGTTTATCACCACCCGCTACCCTAAAGACACCCTAGATATTCTGGTGTTTGGAAACGATGCCTGGCCCATTGCGCTCAAAGACATTCCCTACTTGCAAGTAGGACCGTATCACACCAATACCGTTGCGGGCCTTACCTTGGCTTTGGATTTGTTGCGGCGAAGAAAAAATAGCAACAAGCAAATTTTTATGATTACGGATGGCAAGCCAAGCTGCCTAAAGAACTCCGACGGGAGTTACTACAAAAACAGCATGGGGCTAGACGATCACATCGTAGATAAGTGTTACAATATGGCACGGAAAGCGCAAAAGCTTCACATTCCAATCACCACATTTATGATAGCACAAGATTCCTATTTAAAGGAATTTGTGCGGAACTTTACAGAAGCCAATAAAGGCAAGGCATTCTTTACAGGCCTAAAAGGTTTGGGTGAAATGATTTTTGAAGACTATGAACAGAACAGAAAAAAACGATTGAGATAAATGAAAAAGAGCAAAACACTAGGCGAACTTAAAAATAAAGGGTACACACCCCTGTCGATTCAGGAAGAATTGGCACAAAACTTAAGGGCTCGTATGCAAAGTGGGCTCCCAACATTTGAAGGGCTTCTGGGCTATGAAAATACGGTTATTCCCGACGTAGAAAGGGCATTGCTTTCGGAGCACAGCATCAACTTACTCGGATTGAGAGGGCAAGCCAAAACCAGACTGGCACGACAACTCACCCAACTACTAGACGAATGGGTACCTGTAGTGGAAGGCTCTGAAATAAACGACGACCCCTTGTCTCCTGTAAGTAATTTTGCCAAGGCACTTATTGCTGCAAAGGGAGATGATACCCCCATCACTTGGTTGCATCGCGACGATCGCTTTTTTGAAAAACTAGCCACACCAGATGTGAGTGTAGCCGATTTGATAGGTGACGTTGACCCCATTAAAGCTGCCAACCTCAAACTGTCTTATGCCGATGAGCGCGCGATTCATTTTGGGATGATTCCAAGAGCACACCGATGCATATTTGTCTTAAATGAATTGCCTGACTTACAGGCACGGATTCAAGTGGCGCTCTTTTCCATTTTACAAGAAAAAGAAATTCAAATCCGTGGGTTTAAGCTTCGATTGCCTATCGAAACCCAGTTTGTTTTTACGGCCAATCCTGAAGATTATACCAATCGAGGAAGTATCGTGACTCCGCTTAAAGACCGTATCGGTTCTCAAATTTTGACGCACTATCCACACAACTTGGAAACCGCCAAGGCTATAACCCGCCAGGAAACCCATACCAATGCATCAGTACAACAGGCCATTCACGTTCCCGAATTGGCCCGTGATATTTTGGAGCAGATAGGTTTTGAAGCTAGAAAAAGTGAATACGTGGATGCCAAAAGTGGCGTGAGTGCACGCATGAGTATCACGGCTTTTGAAAATCTAATGAGTGCTGCAGAGCGTCGAATGCTGTTGTCTGGCGAACAAAATACTTGCATTAGAATGTCTGACTTTTTGGGGATTATACCTGCTATAAATGGAAAAGTAGAATTGGTCTATGAAGGCGAGCAAGAAGGAGCAGAGCAGATTTCATTTCACTTAATCAATCAAGCTGTAAAAAGCCTATTTCCAGCCTATTTTCCAGAAATAAAAAAACTTGAAAAGCAAGATGAAGAAGGTCCTTATGACCAGTTGTTGGGCTGGTTTTATAGTGATAACGAATTGTTTTTGGAAGACAGCCTCCCTGACAACGTCTATCACGACACTTTAATGGGTGTTCCCAATTTGAAAAAACTAGTGGCAAGGCACCAATCAAGTTGCCGCTCTGAAGATCGGTTTTTTATGATGGAGTTTTTATTGTGGGGACTTGAAGCAAACAAAAAGCTAAATAAATACCGCACCATGGAAGGGTTTCAGTTTAAAGACGGACTTGGAAATTTATTGGCAGGGCTTTAAGAGCTAGTTGGCTACTTATTAAAATTAAGCGCATTGTCAATAAGCGCTAGGTGTGAATAGGCTTGAGGGAAATTCCCTAAAAGTCGTTTTGAGTTAAAGTCAATGTCTTCGCTGAACAATCCCAAGTGGTTGCTGTAACCCAATAATTTATCAAAAAGCGCTTTAGCGTTATCTTCTTCACCAATTTTATACAAACTGTTGATGAACCAAAATGTACACACCGTAAACGATGAGCTTGGCAGGCCAAAATCATCTTCATTTTTGTAGCGATATAAAAGGCCTTCGTGCATCAATTCTTTTTCAATGGATTTTACCGTTTTGACGTATTTGGGATCTTTACCTTCAATAAAGCCATAGTATTCCATCAGCAATACGGATGCATCTAGGTGTTCAGATTGGTACGATTGCGTAAAGGCTTGTTTTTCTTCATTCCAGCCGTTTTCCATGATATCGCTTTGGATATCTTCTCGCAACGTCTCCCATTTAGACGCAGATTTGCCCCCTTCAATAAGCTTTGAAATTTTAATGGCCCGGTCAACAGCTACCCAACACAAAAGTTTTGAAAAGGTAAAATGACGGTCTTCGTGTCTAAATTCCCAAATCCCCTTATCTGCCAATTGCCAATTTTTTCGCACCACCCAAACGATAGACTTAACAATGGTCCACAGCGCTTCGTGCTTTTCATCGTCTTGCGTAAAGCTTTCAATTTGATAGTGAATAACATCCATCAAAATTCCGTAAATGTCATTTTGCTTTTGGATATAAGCGGCATTACCAACACGCACGGGTCGTGAGGCCTTATAGCCATCGAGGTGTTCTAATGTTTCTTCAGTTAGTGTTTTTTCGCCACTGATGCCGTACATGATTTGCAGCTTTTCGTTCTTATCGGGAACCAAATCAATAATGTAGCGTATAAAATTTTTGACAATTTTTGAGTGCCCTAGCTTGGCGATGACCTTAATGACCATTGAGGCATCGCGAATCCAGCAAAAACGGTAGTCCCAGTTCCGCACTTCGCCTATGGTTTCGGGCAAGGAGGTAGTCGCTGCTGCCAATACGGCACCCGTCTTTTCAAATGTGAGTAGTTTTAGCGTCATTGCGCTGCGCAAAATTTCATCGTTATAGTGCTCAAACGAAGGGGTCTTATGACACCAGTTTAACCAATAAACCTTGGTGCGCTCAAATTCAAACAAAGTGTGTTCTAAGCTAGGCGTCTGTATCTTTTCATTATAAGACACACTCATAAAGTGATCTTGGGTGAGCGTTAGTTCTGTTGCATTTAGAATGGCATTTTTGTCCAGATCAGTATACAAAAACAGGGTGTCATAGTTTTTGTCGTCTACCACACTGACAAGGAAATGTTCTTTTACATAATTTTTGGTCTCACCAAGGGCATATTCCAATCTCGGGTCATAAATAACGCGGTATTTAGGTGCTCCTTTTAGGTGTTTTAAAACACGTGTAATTTCGGGTGGCGCATAATAAACATTGTCGTCTTTTTTGTAGCGGGGCATATAATCAATGACTTCAAAAGCGTCGGCACCTTTAAAAAACCGCGTGCAAAGAATGCCTGTATTTTCAATATAAAATTGTGAAATGGCATAATTCTCATCACAGGAAATTTTAAATTGCCCACCGATATTTTCATCAAGAATTTTCCCAAAAACAGACGGGGAATCAAATTGTGGCAAACAACACCAATCTATTGAGGAATCTTCATTTATCAGCGCCGCAGATTTACAATTTCCAATTATCCCGAAGTTTAGGCTATCAGAATGTTTCGCATCATTTTTTTTTGACATACATTGTAATTCAAAATTTTCACTTAAAATTGTAAATGGCTAAGAATATTATTGTTTCAAATCGACTTCCCATTAGAATATCTAAGGTAGAAAATTCTTTCAAATTTACTGCAACAAGCGGCGGATTAGCAACAGGAATGAAAACTGTACACGAGCACGAGGATTCTTTATGGGTGGGATGGCCAGGAATCGGCATAGACGAAATAGCTCCTGATGCATGGGCTCCACTCGCCGAAGGCCTTGAAGAGAACAACTTTGCGCCGGTTCTTTTGGATAAAGAAGAGGTCGATAATTTTTACTACGGACTTGCCAATAAATGTCTGTGGCCGCTCTTTCACTATTTTTTAGAGATTGCAACTTTCAGTGAGTCGCACTGGCAGACCTATGTGGAGGTAAACAAAAAATTTAGCCAAAGTGTCATTAATAAAATAGCGCCTGGCGATACGGTATGGATACACGACTATCAATTGTTGCTGTGTCCAAAAATGATAAAAGAAGCGCGCCCAGATGTCAACATTGGATTTTTTCTGCATATTCCCTTTCCATCATTCGAAATTTTTAGAACATTCCCATGCCGCGAAGCACTTTTAGAGGGGATGCTTGGGGCTGATTTGATAGGTTTCCACACCTATGATTACGAACGCCATTTTTTGAGTTCTGTGAAGCGAATCCTTCGGAAAGAGGTGCAATTTAACAGGGTAATCAATGGACTTCGTGAAGTGGTGGTAGACACCTTTCCAATGGGAATAGATTACGATAAATTTTATAACAAGTCCAAAGAACACTTGGCGCAAAAAGAAGACGAAAAATCTGAATTAAAAAAACAACTAGAGCTGCATAAAAAAGGGGACGAATCTGGGAAATTGATACTCTCCATCGATCGCCTTGATTATACCAAAGGAGTTTTAAACCGTATCACGGCTTTTGATCTTTTCCTTACCAAGTATCCAGAATACTTGGAGAAAGTACGTTTGCTGATGCTTACCGTTCCTTCTCGCTCTGACGTTCCAGAATACGCAAAACTAAAAAAGGAAACCGATGAGCTGGTGGGGAGGATTAACGGCAAATATGCCACGGTTAATTGGACACCGATCTGGTATTATTACCGCGCCATGAGCTTTGATGATTTGATTGATTTATACATGACTTCAGACATTGCCATGATAACACCTGTTCGTGATGGCATGAATTTGGTAGCCAAAGAATTTATAGCCACGCGTGTTTCTGGAGATGGTGTCTTGATATTAAGTGAAATGGCAGGAGCCTCGAAAGAATTATTCGAGGCCATTCTTATCAATCCCTTTGATAAAAACGCTATGGCAGATGCTCTACTGAAAGCCATTACCATGCCCGTGCATGAACAAAAGCAACGCAACTTTGGGATGCAAAAACGTCTAAGTCGTTACACAGTTGAATATTGGGCAAAAGATTTTATGACCGCACTCCAATCTAAAATGGAGATAAGGGAAGAAATACAGATTCCAAAAATTCAAAATGACTCTAAACAAAAGTTGCTTCAAGCATTTAATGAGGCAAACAAAAAGATGATCTTTTTAGATTATGACGGCACCTTAGTTGAATTTAATGAAAAACCCGATTTAGCAATACCAGGTGACAAGCTGCTGCAGTTGATAGATGCGTTATGTGCCCTTCCTAACTCCGATGTTGCCATAGTAAGTGGCAGAGACCAAGCCTTTCTAGATAAGTGGTTCGCAAGTCTTCCACTTACGCTGGTGGCAGAGCACGGTCACTACATCAAAAGAAAAGGCGGATCGTGGATGGGAACTGCTAGTAACAACAAGGACTGGATGGTAGATGTAATACCTATTTTTGAAGCATTTACAGATAGAACACCAGGAACCTTTGTAGAGGAAAAACACAACAGTTTGGTCTGGCACTACAGAAAAACGGATCCAGAGTTGGCATCAGGAAGGGTAGTAGAAATCAAAACAGTTTTATCGAGCCTCATTTCTAATGAGTTGATCATTTTGGATATGGATAAAGCCCTTGAGGTGGTGAATCGCCAAGTTAATAAGGGGAGTGCCGTGTTTGAAATCAACCGCCAAGGAGCCTATGATTTTACACTCTGCATTGGAGACGACGTCACAGACGAGAATATGTTTGTTAGCCTGCCCGAACATGCTTTCACCATAAAAGTTGGACCAAAACCCACTGCTGCAAAATATTATATTGAAAACGTCAACCAAGTGAAAAAACTATTGTCAAGTATTGTTTCATGAGCGAAATGAATCAAAGTCAGCTCCTTGTTCAAAATATCAAAGCAGCATTTCGCGAAATCACAGAAGCACCTGCGCGCCTTAGCGCTCAAGAAATAAGAGAGCTAAGCGCCCAACAGTTTCAATCTATTTTCACTGGCCTAAAATTTCAAATAAAAGGATCTGAACACCTACCCTATGAAAAGGGGAGTATTTTTATCTACAACCACTTGGACAACCACCCCAGTTTGATGGCTGCAGACCATTTCCAAATCACTTTGGACAGCCATTTCATAAGCGGATTACTTTATAAATATTATAACGATCCGGGCATCCGTGTGGTACGTCATTCGCTGGCAGCGGAATCAAATCACAAGGCGTATTACGATCGCTTTGATTATATACGCGTTTACTCTAAAAATTTCACATCAGTTCATTTGACCAAAAAGGAAGTCAAAAAAGAAAACAAAAGATTTTACGTACGGGCTGCTGCAGCACTTGAAGATAACACCAGTATGGTCTTCAGTCCAGAAGGACTTTCCTACAAAACGGAGGCCTCTCCAGGACCATTTCGCAAAGGGATTTTTAAGTTGGCTTGTGGTATGAAAAAGCAGCCTAAAATAGTGCCATTGGTTATGGTAGACTTTGACAAACTACCCCATAAGGCCACGTATAAATGTCAGATAATGCCTGCGTTTACCATGGCAGATTACGGAATATTTGACCCCGACGATCTAAGGCTTGGTCAGGTAGTTGAAAAAATCAATATGAAGTACAAAAATTGGGTACAAAAACTTCGTGTGGAAGGGGAACACTTTGAACGAGAAATAGCCGTGTTAAAAAGAAAAGTGTATCAACTAGAAACTCAAGAAGCGCTAACTGTTTTTTACGGTAGTTCAACCATACGCCTGTGGAAAAACATGGCACAAGATTTAGCACCTCATCAAACCTTAAACCTTGGTTTTGGAGGTGCTTTTATCCACTCTTTGTCTCATTATTTTGAACATTTGTTTGATGGATTAGCCCCTCAAAATATCATGTTGTATTTGGGCGGAAATGACTTGACTTTGGGTTTTGATGCCGATCGAATTGTTGCTGATATCACTTCATTTGTTCAGACGATTCATAAGAAATTTCCTAAAACCAAGATTTACAATATTGCCATTAAGCCTTCATTTGAACGCGAAAGTGAATTGAAAGAAATACGTAGTATTAACGATGGCATTCAAGCCCTATCTGAGAAGCTTTCATACCTCCATCAACTTGGGCTATACGAAAAGCTAATGGACGGTAACCGAATCAGAAGAGATGTGTTGTTACAAGACGGTCTTCACCTAAACGAAAAAGGATATAAAGCGTTGACAGCACTCGTTTTTGCTGCTTTAGAAAGCAGGCAATAAAACCTTTATGCTCCGTTGTTTTGCTGCTTGATTAGGTTTAGCGCAGAACCTGCTTTAAACCACTCAATCTGCGCTTCGTTATAGCTATGGTTTGCCATAACAACGTCCGTAGATTTATCGGCGTGAACCACCTCAAGGGTAATTTGCTTGCCAGCCGCAAAATCCGCTAAGTCGAAAAAGTTAAAGGTATCATCTTCTTGGATGAGGTCATAATCGGCCTCATTCTCAAATGTGATACCCAGCATCCCTTGTTTTTTTAGGTTGGTCTCATGAATTCGCGCAAAAGACTTTACCAAAACAACTTTAACACCCAAGTGTCTAGGCTCCATGGCTGCATGCTCGCGTGAGGAACCTTCGCCGTAGTTATGATCACCCACAACTACAGTTCCAATACCAGCAGCTTTGTAAGCGCGCTGAACGTCTGGTACGCCACCGTATTCGCCCGTAAGTTGGTTTTTAACAAAGTTGGTTTTTTGGTTGTATGCATTTACCGCACCAATCAAACAGTTATTTGAAATATTATCTAAGTGACCACGGAAACGCAACCAAGGACCCGCCATAGATATATGGTCGGTGGTACATTTTCCAAAAGCTTTGATAAGCAGTTTCGCACCTAATAGATTTTGTCCGTCCCATGGCGCAAATGGAGTAAGTAATTGCAAACGCTCAGAATCATTGCTCACAACAACCGGAACTTCTGAGCCATCGGCAACAGGTGCTAAATATCCGTTGTCCTCTACACCAAAACCGCTTGGTGGAAGCTCAACACCCGTTGGTGCTTCAAGGTGCACTTCTTCTCCATCCTCATTGATTAGCGAATCGGTCATCGGGTTAAAATTTAGTCTTCCCGAAATGGCAACAGCGGCTACTATTTCTGGAGAGGCAACAAAGGCATGCGTATTTGGATTTCCATCTGCGCGCTTGGAGAAGTTTCTATTGAAAGAGTGGATGATGGTATTTTTTTCTTGTTTGTCTGCACCCGATCTGGCCCATTGCCCAATACAAGGGCCACAGGCATTGGTAAATATGGTTGCATCTAAATCTTCAAAGATCTCAAGCAATCCATCTCTTTGTGCGGTGAAGCGTACCTGCTCTGAACCAGGATTGATACCAAAAGATGCTTTTGTCGCTAATTTTTTATCTACTGCTTGCTTGGCAATAGAGGCTGCGCGTGATAAATCTTCGTAAGAGGAATTCGTACAGGAACCAATCAGTCCCCATTCTACATCCACCGGCCAGTCGTTGCTAGCTGCTTTTTTAGCCATTTCCGATACTGGCGTTGCCAAGTCTGGCGTAAACGGACCGTTGATGTGTGGCATCAGCGTATTTAAATCAATTTCAATGATTTCGTCGAAGTATTGCTCAGGGTTTTGATACACTTCTGGGTCTGCGGTAAGGTGTTCTTTAACTTCGTTTGCCGCATCTGCTACGTCGTCTCTGTCGGTAGCACGTAAGTAGCGTTCCATTGAGGCATCATAACCAAAAGTGGAAGTGGTTGCCCCAACTTCAGCACCCATATTACAAATGGTTCCTTTTCCCGTACACGACATGGATTCGGCACCATCCCCAAAATATTCGATTATTGCACCAGTACCTCCTTTAACGGTAAGGATACCAGCTACTTTTAGGATTACATCTTTTGGTGCAGTCCAGCCGTTGAGCTTTCCTGTAAGCTTAACGCCAATAAGTTTTGGGAATTTCAGCTCCCATGGCATATCTGCCATTACGTCTACAGCATCTGCACCACCAACGCCTATGGCGAGCATGCCTAATCCGCCCGCATTGACCGTGTGCGAATCTGTTCCAATCATCATACCGCCTGGAAATGCATAGTTTTCGAGCACTACTTGGTGGATGATTCCAGCGCCGGGCTTCCAAAAGCCAATGCCGTATTTATTTGAGACGGACTGTAAAAAGTCAAATACTTCCGCAGATGTGCTGTTCGCAGATTTTAAGTCAGCAATAGCACCGTCTTTGGCTTGAATAAGGTGGTCGCAATGCACCGTTGTGGGCACGGCAACTTTTGGCTTACCAGCTTGCATAAACTGTAAAAGTGCCATCTGTGCGGTTGCGTCTTGGCATGCGATGCGGTCGGGTGCGAAATCGACATAATCAATGCCTCTGTTGAAAACTTGGGTTGCTGTACCATCCCAAAGGTGGTTATACAATATTTTTTCAGAAGCTGTAAGCGGCTTGTTGGTTACTTTCCTTGCCGCCTCTACAAAAGCCGCTAGGCGTGCGTAAGTAGCTTTAATCATTGCGATATCAAATGCCATTTTTGGATTTATTGTTCTGAAGTGTAAAAGTATAAAATACTATGCTCATTAGAAACCTTACGTACAGATTTAATCTATTGACGTATAATTTGAACAAATAGTGCAGCATAATTATGTGTTTGTACAAATACCTGTAACTTTACATCATGAAAAAAGCGGTTATTGTCAGTGGTTATTTTAACCCCGTTCACAAAGGACATCTCGAATATTTTCACAATGCAAAAACACATGGCGACGCCTTGTTTGTGATTGTGAATTCAGATAACCAAAGGGAATTGAAGGGAACAAAACCTTTTCAAGATGAAGACGAACGCATGCTTATTGTTTCAAATTTTCGTGTGGTTGACAAGGCTGTTTTGTCTGTTGATCAAAACAGAACGGTTTGTGAAACCTTGACGAAAATACACGCTGAGTTTGGTGATGAATATCAACTGGCATTTGCCAATGGTGGCGATCAAAACAACGACACCATCCCAGAGCGTGCTGTTTGTAAAGAACTGGGCATTACACTTATTGACGGACTGGGCGATAAAATTCAATCCTCGTCTTGGTTGCTCAGAAAGCAATAGTAAATTACTTATAAAACAGTAAAAGGCACTGCTGCTCTTGTTTTTTCCCAGCCTAAATGCAACATAGGCGCGTCATCTCCTAAAAACACCATCGAAAAGGCTTCTAAAGTATCCTCAACTGTTGTGGTCAAAACTTCATAACGCAACAAATCTTGCGCTTTATCATAGGTGTATGATCCCCAAAGATTGATAGCCTTATTGATAATAAAGGTCATTTTTCCCGTCTCAAAAATGGTAAAAATACTGTAAGTCCCAGCGGGAATTTCACTTCCGTCAATTACAATAGGCTTAAACACACGGAGTTCTGTGGCTTCGTTAGCGCCCGTTCGCCAAATTTTTCCAAACGAGACGATGTCTGCAAAGGCCCTTCGCTTGAGTTGTGGTCTGCTGTATGTAATTGTTGCAACTTTGTCCGAAACACGATAGCTCGCAGGAAAAGATGCCTTATCCATGGGGCTTTTGTCAAGTCCCCTAAAATTTTGTGCTTGCGTAAATGTCAGGGGTAACAGTAGTAGGGTAAACAGTAGTTTTTTCATGATATAGGTATTTTAATAAGCACTCAAGATACTGCTTTTGTGATGAAATAAAAACAAAATAGAACGCGTCAATTTCTGATGAAGTGACTTTAATAAACACATTAAGTCTCTTTGTTGTTACTTGATATATTCCTCAACCACGTACGCTGCAAGGGTAAATACGACACAAATTGCTATACTCCCCAAAAAAATACCACCTACTCCCATAATGTTTATTATAATTCTTATTGATAAATATAAATAAATATTAGGGATAATGCTTCTTAAGGACAAGCGCCTTTAGTGAAAGAGGTTACACCACCATTGAATGTTGCTACGCAGCTGTTGGCATAAGTTTGCCCATCACATACACACACAGGGTTGTACTCTTTCGTACATGCAATTTCTATAAGTAAGTTGTTGGGATCAATGCAGCTACTTTGCGCCGTTCCTCTTATAAAGTAATATGAAACTTCATAGTCGGCAATTTCTGGGCCATCAATTTAATGAAGCTCAAGGACATCATTGGTAATGGCAAAGCGGTACTGTCGTTTGTTGGAGTGCAATGTTAGTCTCTCTTGACTTATTGCATAGGGTTCCATTTTGTTGATGGAGGAAATACCAACGGCATTGTCTGCTACTCCTTTGCTTATCAAATGCTGGACTTCTAAAAACCAAAGTTGATTGGACGTAAAATCATACTTATCAAAACTACAAAAACATAGGACTTTTTGAAGCACCCACTGCCCTTCACGCGTATCCTCCTAAGAAAGGGGTGTTTTTTCACAATTAAAAACAAATAATAATAAACTGAGGATCACATACTTCATTTAATAAAGATAAAAGCTAATTACACGAATGTACTAGAAAGTGCGTGACTAGTTTTCAAAACCCATTTCCCAACTCCCGTAAATAAGGTTGGGAATAAGAATGAATTTTTCGGCAAACAAAGCACGGGTGTTGTTTAGCCGATCTATTCTCACATCATTGGGTTGCTTGTAAAAGCGCGCATCAAAATCGGCGAGGTTATCGCCCAGCAACAGCACAATATTGAAATTAGAAAGCTGCTTTCTTCTGGCAGCTTTGTTACCGTCTTCATCTCTTAGCAACATAATGGTATCATCGTTAAAAGGAAGGCCAGCGCTTATAAGATTAGCTTTTGTTGGGGCATAATTTTCAACCCTTCTGTTGGAGAGGTAAATGATTTCAATGCCAAGGGAGTCGGCATAATTGTAAAATTCTAGCGCACCGGGAATAGGCACTGCAGTTTTTTTGCGCACCCATGCTGCCCAAGTTTCTTGTGTAAAAGAGGTGTTCTTTTCAATCAGCATTTCATTGTAAGGGCGGTTACTCAGTACGGTCTCGTCTATATCGGCAATGATAGCCAAAGGCTTTCTGGTTGTTTTGACAAGCGCTTGATCTACTTTCATTTTGGCAAGGTTATAGGCTTGTATGCAAAGGGCATGGTATTCGGCCGCATTTTTCTGCCAATACATTGAGTGATCTTTTGGGGAGTTCTTGGATGAGCAACCGATTATAAATCCCGCTAGTAGTAGGAGTAAAAGAGAAGTGTTCTTACGTTTCATTCCGCGGGAATTAGATTAATCGCGATTGTAGTTATCGTACAGGTAAAGCGGCAAGGCCAATGAAAAGCCAACGATAAATAGCGAAATAAAGTATTTAATAAACTGCTTTAGGCTGATGTACTTCACGTTTAACTTATAGATGATAAAAATCAAAAAGGTGGTAGCGGCTACGGTTAGGTCGGCATTTAGAATTTTCATGCCGTAGTTTAAGTTAATTTGCTCAAAGAAAAGCGCCGTTGACCATTCCCATTTATTTGCTTCAATAAACTTAAATATGTTGTAGTATGGCAAAACCACACCCAATACACAGAGCAATGCAAATAGTTTTTTCATTTGATGTTTAAATTCTTTTAAATGTTCTAAGTTCACATAAATAAAAGTTGCGAAATCGATTATAAAAAGGCTTCATTTTAGATTAATTTCCTCGCCCCGTTTTTCTTACACCCGAAGCTTTAGGCTTATTATTTTTATTAGAAATTTTTTGTTTAACCCCTTTTTTTTCAGAAGTTCTTTTATTTAGACTGTTGCCAAAAAACTTACTAGACATATTTTTATTTTGGTACTAATTTAAGGAATTAAAGAAGCATATAAAAGTAGCAATTTGATATTTACTGCTCATACTTTTTTAAGTCCAAAAGAGCTGCTTTCCAAGTATTTAAGTTCCGTATTGAAAGGACTAAATTTTTACCTAACCAATAGGACAGTTGTAAAAAAGAACCAGTTTGGGTCGCATTAGTGGTTTTCATAAAAAAGTCAAAAGGGGATAGATAAATACATTGATAAAATACTAACTGAAAAAGCAGAAAAGAAATGTATCTCTAACCTACTTAAGAGGACTTGAAGTAGTAGAACTAAAAGAAAAAAATATGCCTATGGTTTATTTCTTCTTAAATGTTTTACTAGTACTTAAATTTTTCAAAAATCACTTTTTGCTTGGTTTGAGCCGATTCCATTATTGCATTTAAAACACGAATATCTCTTCTGCCCATTTCACCCGGTGTTATATTAGGTTTTTTGTTCAATATAGCTAGGCATTGATTGTCAATTTGCAGTTTTTGCTGAAATACAGGGCTATATTTCATATCACCTACAGGGGTATA
>MDTG01372068.1_pt1 | contig 16900 bp, 10 predicted proteins | sample 811421 | NCBI WGS metagenome assembly MDTG01 (sample SAMN05326645, study PRJNA326480) | marine metagenome | isolation source: seawater | place: Pacific Ocean: South East | collected 2011
AATGTCTTCATGTAAAAAGATATTTTGCTGTTTTCCTTTTGTTTGATCTGACTGTAATGGAGCAAACCTAGAATGTCTAAAAACAACAGCCGCAGTTCCATTACCAGCACAATCTACAGCAGTACCAGTTGCAGGTAAAGTAGCAGTATCACCAGTGATTCTTTCATACTCTGCCTTAAATGCGGCATAACTAGCAACTAACGGGTGGTCAACATGTACATCAATAGTATCATCGTCAGATCCAAAGAAGTTATTAGCCACTGTTGGGTTGCCGCTTGCATCAAATCCGCCACCCCAATAAAAACTAGTTCCACCCGTTGATTGTGTGGTTCGGATATAAAAGTTTTCAGCAGTATCTAAGTTAATTACAAACCTATTATCAGGGTTTATGTAACTGTAGAATGAATCCTCAGAGGAGACGTCTTTAAACCTTGAATAAATGAACTGATTTTTATTTTGATCTGATTGGTAAGGAGCCAATGATTTGATTTGACCAAATTGGTTATTTGCGTCAACTGTTGGGTTAGTCAATACGATTGGCGTAAGATCATACTTTCTTTGTCTGTTATAATCTATGTCAGCAGAATCATAAGTAGGTCTAGAATCGCTTTGTTGTGCAGCTGCATTATCTAGATATGGGTAAACAGCAGGAAGTACTACAGTTCCATTCTGTGCTTCTGCTAAAGTAAATCCTGGGTTTTCAGACTGGAAAGCCATCTTAAGCCTAGACCCGGCAATTCTAGCTATAAGTTGCAATGGAGTTTGTACAGCATTCGATATGTTGATAAAGAATGTCTTATTTACAATAGCACCCTTTGGATCATCAAGGTTTGCAACCTCATCTGAATAAAATCCTGCAAAAACTCTATTTACAGTGTCTCGAGCAATAGGAATTGTAGTACCAGATTCATCGACAAGTTGTATTTTAAGCTCACCAATTCCTTGGTTTAGTATTTCAGCAAATTGGTTGATACTATTTTGGAATTCTGTTAGTTTAGAGAATAGATCTATAGGTGTCTGCTCAGAAGATAAAAATCCAGACGCGATAACGTTAGAAGTGTGTGCAAAATAATTTTCATTTGCTGTGAATGAACTGCTTAAGTGCTCATCAATCCCTTTAGTTTCTAAGTCTTCTTCTAATGCGATTCTGGCTTGGTCCTCTCTATTTTGTTCTAAAATTTGAACGACGGCGTTATCTGAACTCAGGTCTGCTGGGAATTCCACTCTTATAGGCTCAGAATAATCGCTTATTAAAGGATTGCTCGGCCAACCGGCTTCTGACACCGATCTAACTGATATTTCTACAATCTCACCCTTTCTAATAGGAATATCGAGCTGGTTAATGTTTATTTCCTCTGCATTCTCGTTATCGATATTTGCCCATTCGTATTTGCCAGTTAGTGAGTCTAATGTTCTAGGCCTAATTACACTATCTACTAATACATAGTTAGAAAATGCGCCCTGGCTTGTACTATCTCCATCTGTGAAGGTAATTTGATCAACAGGATTTGCTGCGCCGTCTGCTGAAAGATAACGATATCTAATTTGGAATTTAACAATTTCTTGTACTCCAGTCTCAGGCGCAGTTCTTTCGGTAGGCATTTGCCAAAATCCTCGTACTCTGAATTTAGGCGCTGCACTTTCTATTGAGTTATCTTCTGCAAATGAAAGTATTTCTGTAACAACTGATGCAAAAAGGTCACTTTTAGATGACCTCTCTGTGATGAGTCCTCTAAGCTCACTCTTATCAGCATCACGTTCGACTTCAGTTGCATATGCTGTGGTTTGTATTCGAGTACGCTTTTGATCTATAGCCTGGTCTAATTGCCGTAACTCTGCAGAAAGTGTATTTTTCTGATTATTTAGATCAACTATTTGCACAGATGTTGCAGAGTCTGTAATCTGGCCATTTATCAGTTTTACTTCAAAGTTAGTTGAATCTAAAGTTGGTGCATTAGGTTTTAGCCCTTCGCCTGATGTTGGTATTTTATCATTAGCAAAAGATAATAAAAATTTACCGAAGTCAACTGCCTGGCTCTGATAAAATTCAGCTAATGTCTGCTCAGTGCCATCGATATTGAATGTAGTAAGATCGTTAGTGTAGAATGCAGAACCTGGTGACCAGTTAGTTGCTGGTATTTTTGAATCAGGATCAATTGGCTTTAAGAACACAACCGACCTTTCATCAAATCCAACTGCAACTTCTACACTCAATGTTTCGTCGGCGGCTGAAGATATTTTCAGAACATCAGATCCAATACTAATAGCCTTAGATCCTTCAACTAGCTCTAGCACTACTGAATTAGTTGTTGAATCAACCTGAGATACAGTGTATCTAGTATCAACAGGATTTGACACAACTTCTAGGCTGTCACCAACCTTAAGTTGTACTGTATCTTGGAAATCAGCATCTACGCTTGAATAAGATAATTTATTTAGCTTATATAGCTTTTTAGTTGTTGTAATAGATACACCGTTGATTTCTTCTGTTACATCAACTTCATTGATTCTAATAACACTAAACTTACCAAAGAATCTTTTATCTCTAGGTGGCAAATCAATAACATCCTCATCTAAAATATAAGAGATGTTTCTAGTTACAAGTTCTTCAAGAAATTCGTTATAGTCGACATCGGACTTACCTTTGTAAGTTTCATCAAAGAAGTTAATCTTTGCTTGAGTGTTTGTGTCTAAAATATATCGTTTAACAACAGCTCTTTCTGTATCGATAGGAGCCTGTCCAGTTATATCAAATGTTACAAATAAAAGAGGGTTTATAAGACTCTCAAAAAAGAAATTAGATTTAAATTCAAACTGGTTAACTGAGTTTATGCTAGTTAAATCTTGTGCTTCTGTTGGAAGCTTTGAAAGTGCTAGCTTTCTAAAAGTACCATCAGGTAGTCTTAGCGAACTTCCTGCTCCTGTTAAATTTGTTATTGTATCAATGTTAGAATCAAGCCTTTCGATTGAGTTTTTCAAAAAGCCAAAGCTTGGTATAGTTACCTTTTGTATTCTACCATCTTGGTTTTGTAAATCAATAGTGACAGACTCTCTATTTGATGTAATAGCCTGGTTAACCTTCTCGAAACTCTGCAAAGAGTTATTGAAAAGTCTAAGTAGTTCAGGTAAGAGAGTTGATAATGAATTTTGTTCTGCCATCCTTTTCTTTACTTATTTATTTAATAATGTCAAAGGTGAAATTAAGCACTCCTTGTTCTAGACAAATAAATTCAATTATGGGTCTTGTGCTTAAATCACTACTTGTTATATTAGCAATCTCCTTACCGTAAACACCAGTTCCTAATCTGTTAGATGAATCAGTAAATACTCTTATATTTCTAGATGTGTCTAGATCAGTTGTGAATACTAATCTTACAACCTGACCAGTTTTAAACTGTGTTGCTAGGTCGTCAATATAAATTAAAAGATCACCACCTGCAGTATTTTCAACAGGCAATCTTAACATATTAGTATATGTGGCCAACTCTACAAATACCTTTGGTATTGCAACATTTATATTTAAAGGAGCACTTGCAGTTATTTCAGTGCCATTTTCGTCAACAGGGGACATAAATTTATATTGTTGTACATTAGAGCTAAACGTAATTTGGTTAGGAACTGTTTTATCTAATGTTATACCTGAACCCTGTCTTAGAACTGATGTATTATATTGTAATGTTGTAGAAACAGTTCCGTTTGCAAGATTTTGAATCTCATCAGCATTTTTAGCAATCAGATCAAGCAGTGTGCTACTATTTTGTAAAGCTATGCCAGTTTGGTTAAACTGGTTTTGCAAACTATTGATCTGTGATTGCAGCGAAGTTGCATCTGAAATACCATCAAGGGTGTTCTCTAATCCAGTGACCCTAGTTTCCAACCCATTTAATGTAACTTGTTGGTCTTGGAATATTCTAGCAGATTCTTGCAATTGTGCAGTGGCTTCACTAAACAGTTGCATTGAGAACGTATTGTAATCATTTATGATCGTGTCAACGCCAGATGTCCCTGGAGCGGCATCAAACCTAAGGTTTAGCTTGAATCCAAATGAATTACCATTCTGGCCAGTGGCTGCGTTAGGTTTAAATTTTGGAGATCTTTCGATGAAACCACCATCTGTTGTGGGAGTGATATTATCTAGCAGTAAAAGTCCATATAGGTTAGTCGTATTGTTTGACGAATCATTTACATCGACCATATCATAATAGACTAGCACAGAATTAAACTCAAAGTTGCTAGATAGATCTGTACCATTAAATTGAGATATTGTACTAATTGTTGGATCACTTGTGATCTGCTGATAGTCATTACTTTTGAAGTCAACAGAAATACCATCTAATCTAGATCTGAGATAAGCAACACCAGTGAATCCAGCTGGGCTTCCATAGTCTGCAGGATATTTTCTTATTTCAACAGTTGTCGGGTCATTTAAGGCAAAAGGCTCAGTGAAGTATGCATCAGTTACAGTTGGAGGAGTTTGTTCGTTCATCCAATTTGCATTCGGATCAGTATATCCTGCTGGACCTGGTCCTTGTAATGCTTCATCATAATCATAGAAAGCATTCATAGACAGTCCCTGTGGATGTGACGATGAGGCGTTTCTACCTGCTATGAATTCACTGCTACCCTGAATCTTTAGATTGGCAGAGTAATTTTCATCACTCAAAGATTCGAATAGTATAGTTGGTGTACCCCCAACTTCGGTGGGCACATTTATATAAACCTCAGTATATGATTCTCCAGCTAGTTCAACGTTGTTAACAACATCAATGTCCCCGATATATTTTACAACTCTTCTGTACTGCTGAGTACCAGTAGTTATTTCATCTTCTTCAGTGAATAGTTGTCCTGTAGCCGTACCGGATTGCTCAAGAGATGTGGCATTACGAAAGCGAATAGCTCCTGTCTCCTTAAGCCATTTAAAAAATACACGCTCAGAAACTGATTTATTTGTTGTATTGTCGTAATTAGTGTCGCTAATAATTAGCTCCTCTATATTTAAAGCATAGTTTTGAAAACTTTCTGTAAAGTTTACATTTGGATCTGCTTTAAGACCTCCATTATTGATCATGCCATCAATAGTATCAAATTGCATAAAGTTTTGCTTACTGCTAAAACTATTAAAATTGAGTCTATCAAAATCAGGCAAGTTCAAAAGAACAAATTTAGAAAACACCAAACGTAAATTATCGTTGTTAAGCGTTCTAGACAAGTCCCTTGCAGCGGATGAAAATGTATAGAATGTCCCACCCTGCGCTTGAGGTGTTTTAATTAGAGGCGTTGTTGCCATTTATACTTTTTAATTTTTATGATATTACGTAACCGTTACCTCCGACGAGATACCAGTCACCATTTCCTGTTCCATCATCAATACACAAAAGATGAACGCTGTCACCCTTTTCGCTTAGTGTCAGTGTCGGAGTAGATCCAGCCCCAGGTAGGACTAATGCGTTTACAGCACCTGTAATTTCAACAGCACCTGTGTTTGCCTCAGAATAAACAAAGAAAATCTCTTGTCCAATTGCACCATCGTTAAGCAAGATATTAAGTGATCCAGTATCTGCATTTCCTACTCTTTCGATTGTGTAAGGAGGAACTGCAGTGCTCGTTCCAACATTAATCGTTAGTGATGCTCCAGCAAATGTATCGTTTAAGACCTGTGGGTCAATGTCATTTCTTACCAATCCACCGCCTGTTAGAGTAAGATCACCATTGTTAATATCAACGTCAGTTAGTATATCAAAGGTACTAGCATTTATATCAAGCAGGACAGTGCTTAAGCCTACGCGCAATGCCTCTGTTCTAAGATCGTTTAGGTTGGTAATAGTACCAGCACTTGGGTTTATGTAATTTTCAATTGAGTTTATTTCAGCTGCTAGAATGTTAAAGTTATCGTTAATAACTAATCTAGAGCCTGATATTGAATCTGTTCCGAGGATTTCCGTAACGCTAATTGCCATGTTTTTATTATTTTATTATTGTTTATTTATTTAATTACAACCATGTTTCTGGTAGTTGAGTATTTATTTCCATTAGAATCTTCTAGTTCTAAAGATATTTCATATTTACCTTTTTCCTTAAACATATATGTCAAATGTTTACTTTCAAAATATATATCTATGCCGGTTTTACCTGTAGTTTCTTTAATTCTCCACTTGGGATTTTTCTTTCCAGCTATTTTACATTTATCGTAGACAAACATAGCCCAAGTATATCGAGGTAGCACCTTCCCATCATTTAAAAACTTAACTGTATTATATGTTGGATTATTAGTTCGGCTTTGTCCTGAGTCAAATATGATACTTTCACATCCAGTGGCTACAATATCTGCTGAGGTTGATTCTCTACAAATCCTGTTACCATTTTGATCTATCATGTCAATACTTGTAAAGTCACCATACTTACCAGCATATCTAGCAGTTGCTTGTATATAAACGACAGAATCACCAGTTGCTGTGCTTTTTAAAACAGCATTGTAAATATATTTGCTTATAATAGGGTCTGTTGATTCGTTTAGCTGGCGCTTTGCTTCCAATAACGTTGATGTGCTTGTTGGAAAGAAATGTGTTCCAACTTCATTATTAACATCTATAATTTGCAAAAATGACCCAGGCTCTACTTGATCAAATTCAAAATAGGCAGGAGTGTCTCCAGTTACCCTTGTCATGTCCCACCATAAATGGTAAGTATCATTCCAACTCCCCGTATCCATGTTGTCCCAGTAGTATGGTCCAGCAAAACTTACCTTTCCATTGCTTTGAAAGTTCATCATTTGGAAACTGGGTGTTGCATTTATTCCAAACGTGTTTAATATTGCGTTCACGCTGTCTAAGGAATCATAAAGAGCAGGAGTTTCATCATTCACTAACACCTTTGGTGGTATAGGAAGATCCCAAAAAGCACCATAATCTCCCCATGTATATTTGCTATCTTGCCATTTATATTCCAGTTGCCTAGCCTGATACCATCCACTGAATTCAACCTCAAGTGGTTCAACGCAGATAAAGTCAGACTTTATAGTTGATGAAATATTATTATATAGATCAAATAATTTTAATTCTACATTATATTTACCCAGCCCTGGTAAAATTACTGGTATAGAATCTAGCTCGTCTATGCTTCCTCTTATGGTATAGAAAAAAGATCCGCTATCTGCGTCAGCATCTTTAAATACAGTCCATTCCATTTCGATGAAATTACCTCGAAGAATATTCTCCCATGTATATAATAAATTTCCTGGCAGTTGGTTTTTAGTCAATGTTGCACTATTTAAACTAGAATCTAGTATCACACTAGGGACTAACCTGTTAGAGTCACTACCAGATATTACTAGTGCTATGCCATTATCATTTGTTTCTTTAGATATCTCATAAAGAAACCAGGGTCTGTTACGTGCATCTATTTCCACTTGAACTGCATCAAAAAGACCATCCACAACGTCAGATGAATTGTCCCCTAAGACTGCAGTATATCTGACATCTGTTCCTGTTATAGGATCTGTAATTATAAATACATCATTTACTGATACATTTTCAGGTATAAATTCAAATCTATAAATAACACCACTCCCGAGCTCATTATATGTTGAATTAATATCATCGTAAGTTAAGCTGTTGAACGAATCATTAGTTAAAACTACTGGATATCCTATTTCTATATCTGGCTTGTCTGGTAGCCGATTACTTGATCTGCCTGGTATGTGGTCAAGCGTATTAATATTAGGAGCATATCTACTGAAATATGCTAAATAAAAATCTGCTATATCAGAAATAGTAAAATCATTACCATCAACCGGTTCTCCAAGAACACTATTTAGATCAGGCCCAAATAGAGTAGCTTCAATTTCTTCACCTGTGTCATATGGGCCTAGTACTAAATTCTGACCAGGATAACCTGGTATTGGGCATATAAAGGTTTGCCCAATTATAGCATTGTCTACCTTTGTACATGGTGGAGCTAATTTTAAAAGGTCTCTAAGATCTTTTATATTACCACATCCGTCAGGAGTGATCTTAAAATCTACATTTACACCCGCGGTTATAGAATTAGTAAGGTTTCTACTTATAGAATTAGTAACTTCGTTCAAACCAAAAAAGTCAGCCTCACCGATTATATCCTTAATTCTTGCATTGAGCGGCAAAAAGTCTTTTTCAAGTTTTCTTTTTAGTCCGAACAATTTTATGATCACCTCTTCGGTTGTAAATTCACTTGTCTCTTCTGTTATTGGAAGATCTTCATCTGTGAATTCACCAGGTTTTATGTCGTTTAATTTATAAACTAAAGAGAATAAGCTTGTTTTTCTAAACTTCTTATTTGGTAAAGTTATACTTTGATCGTTAAAGTCGCTTGTCTTCATGTCAAGTACTACAGGTGTAGTTTGAATATACTTACCATATTTGGGAGAAGCCTTATCGATGTTCTTCCAATATTCTCTTATTGACATATTATCATAGCCGAAATACTTAAGAGCATTTACGAGTCCTTTGTACGAGCCTATGAATGGGTAAATGTTATGGCCCTCCATTATTATCTCCCTACGCTTTCTGTTTATTTCCTCAAAGTTAGGTAGGATCTCGTTTATGTCAGTGTTTCTGAATATTGTACTATCGGTATCAATTATATTGTAACCTAAGTTTTGAGTTATAACCTTTAGCCTTTCATCTTCTTCAACTGACTCTCCGTAAAAAGTTATTTCTGCCAAAACCGTGTTTGTAACAGTATCAGTTATTACAAGTGTTCTCCTGTAAGTATTTCCTGTGCTAGAACTAAAAGCTACATTAATTTCTAATGCCGCAGATGTAATTATAGATGTTTCAAGGAAATCGTTTGTAAGTTGTACTTGATTCGCATCGTAATCTAATTTGTAAAAGATCTCGTCGTGCTCTTCTAAAGGTGGACCATCAGGCTCTCTTAACAACGCAGACTGCGTGCCCGACTGAAATGTTTTGTCGAAAGAAAATAGAAATATCTGTGTTGGATCAGTATCCTTCCAATCCACATTCCACCCCTCGCCTCCATATACTGAGAAGCCGCCATTAGTGGACGCACCATGATTCATCGCACTATTTGGCATGTAAAAATCTATACCGGGATATTGGGTAAATCTATGAACATGAGCTAAACCGTTTGGTAGGCCTCCCATCGGTGGTCCATCATTCGCATCAATTGCATCTTGCTCATTAGTGTAAAGTGGATAATAATATCCTGTGCCATTACTAAAAACACTTTCGTCTGTGCCATAAACTGCCCAAGGACCAGACTGGTCTGTGTTAGGAATACTTTCGGCAGTTGTGTGTGGGTATCCAAACTCAAACGTATTCGTGCTTGCATTTACAAATTCTTGTACTATGAAGAGCTGTGCAGTTTCAAATAGATTTATAGAAACCTCCGACATGTAAATATCACCAGTCCATTTGTCATTAGTCTGATCATACTTAAAGTTTAGGTTTTTACCATTCTTATCAAAAAATTGTAATTTACTCCAGAGTCCCATTAGTTGATTTTGTCATAATCTTTTGGCACTGCAAAATTATTGTATATTCTCAAAAATTTAACAGAGTTAATGTATTTAACCATGATAGGTGTAAGGTGGTTTTCTAAAAATTCCCTCAGATTTTGGTTTCTAAACATGTAATTAGACAAAGTTCTATTCATTAACGTTTTAGAATAGTCATAACCCAGGCCCTTTAATTCCCATCCTTCTTCATAAGTCGCTTTAAATCTACTATCAAATCCTACTCTTCTATCCATGTCAAATTATATTTAAGTACCGTAATTAGAGTCAGTCAGTGTATTAGGCCCTCCAAGTTGACCAGTAGTTCTAGTACTTGTTGTCGGCGCATTTGAGCTGATTGCTGGCGTAGTACCCCTATTTCTTCTTAAATTATTAAATGCATTCTGTTGTAAGTTTGAGTATAGATCATTCGGTACTGTGTCCTTGAAGAAAACATTTAATGGCCCAATTTTATTTCCTTCTGGCACATCGTTATAATAGTTTCCTTGTCGATCTTCCCAGCCACCTCTTATAATTGCTAATTCTTGTTCACCAATCACTATATCACCAAAACTATCTAAGCCAAGACCTGGGTCTTCTCCCTGTTCTAGCACTATTTTTTTATTCTCTATTAGAACTTGCTGGTCTGTTGCAGGATCAGTACCAAAGACTGGCACAAAATAATATCCATTTCTAATTGCATCTTCGTTCTCTTGCGATACAAAGAATACACTTACTGAATCAACACCTGGAGTCTGCTCTATCAATGCGACTAAGTCGGATCTTGGTATTCTATCACGACGCTTGACCGATAAGAAATAATCATTTAGGGTTTTTCTGATACTATTTCTAATTTCAGCTTTATCAAAATTTTCAAAATATCTAAGAATTATATTTACAGCATATCTTTTAATTTTTGGATCTACAATCCTAACTTCAGCTGTTACGACCTGTCTACCGCTTTCGTTGAGTATTTCTTTGACCTGTTCCTTTTCATCTGCTGTTAACGAGAATTCATCTTCGGGAACTGTAAAATAGTCTAAATTAGTTGTTAGCTTTTTTTGAATATCAGGTATCAAAAACAAATAAATTATATTATCATCATCTAAATACTGATCATCCTTTGTATTATATGCATTAATAAAGCTAAAGAAATCATACTTTCTTAAAAAATATATGTAGTTGTCTGGATTTGCTAAAACAAACGATCTGCTTGCACTTGGCGCAATAAGCCTAGTTAGATCCGGATCCTCGGAATTACTGCCTAAGCTTGGATTGCGTACAATCTTTATTTGCAAGAACTTATTAAGATCGACATCTTCTCCTTGCTGATCTGTAGCAGGATCCTCAAACTCTAACGTTATGCCACTTCCACCAACATTACCGCTAGATCCACGCGTTTTCACATAATCTACTTCAATAATAGAACCAAGAGGCGGCGGAAACCCAAATTGTTGATTTCCAAAGAATATGCTAAGACCACCATTTACTGAAGTTTTCACTAGCACTGCCTTTGCACCTTTATCCATGTCATACAGAGATTCAACTATCTCGTATCTCTCAGCGTCAACTGTCACTGTTACAAGATGTTGGTCGGTTGCATCGGTAGTTGTTAAATTGTATGCCTGAATATCTCTACCAGTTCCTGTAAACTTTTGCGTATCCCTTTCTCCTTGAATTAGTTCAACATTTATAAAATCTGGATTTGATTTTTCTAGCCTTATAAAGTCGGAGTCAAAATTTAAAAAATATTTTTGATCATTGTTTACTACTTTACATTTAGCAAACCTGTTAATTTGTACATAGTCCCCTGGTATTTCTGAGGCCATTTGGTTAAGTCTAATACCAATTATTCCTCTAGCAGATATGCCACGAGTAGGATCATGACCTGTCAGCCTTGATAGTCCATAGATCGATTCGATATTTCTGGCTCTAGATATATTTGATTCAGTTGCAACGGCTTCTATATAGAAAAATATAAGTTCACCAAGGTTAGCAACTACAGTAAGGATCTGGCCAAAAGGAGAAGCAGGAGTAAATGTTTCTACAGCCTGATCATACTTTTCTTGCAAAAATCTAAAAGCATCTTGAAATAGCTCTGTAGCTTTTATTCTAGTTTTACTAAAAAATGACATTTATATTTTTAATTTTTTAAAAGACGACTCCTAATGCCCGTTGATCATTAATGAATATCTCTATCAAAGCTCCGCTTCTTTCTACCGTCTTGAAAAACTGGACCTTAGTATCATATGCAAATATATTAGGACCATTTAAGCAATAGTTTGATATTTGGGTATTTATCCTATTTCTTATTTGGCTCTCATTAGATATTAGACTAAAGAGTAAATCATCGAGATTAGCCCCGAATCCAGATGCACCTAAAACTTCATGTCTTCGAGTAAATAGAGTATTTTCTATTTTTAATAAAAACTGTGATAGCGTATCCGTTACTTCTAGCCTGTTAGGATCAAACTTAGCGGAATCAGCCTCTCTATTATAAATGTCTCTTATCATTTTTACAGAATACAGTTTTTATATATATTCTGCTCAAAAGAAATGGCATACATATTATATTTTGACCTTATGCAGTGAAAAACCAATCAGCTCCGTCATCTAACTTAATTTCTTCTATTAGCTTATCAATCTCATCAGTAGCCTCTGATTGTATTAAATCGTAATTTATTGTTATATTACCAGGTAAATTAAATTGGAAAGTACCAAGTATTCTAGATAATTGCTGTTTAGCTCTTGCAATTACATATCTCTGGAATGCCTCATCTGCAAATAATGCACAATCAGGCACTTTGATATATGCTTGAAATATAACTTCGTTTTTAGGAAGTTCTCCGAGAAATCTAAATTTATGAGTTAGCCTATTATAGGAATAGCTTATTTGTTGTTGGAGAGCCTGTCTAGCATTATCAATAAATTTTTCGTTTATAACATAGTACATTAAATTCTCACTTGCTATTCCAGCACCAGCTCCGCGATACGCATCAGAATAAACAAACTTGTCAATGGCGAAATCCCGGTCCCCGGCTGAGAATGTTTGAGACCCAAATCCGCCATCTTCACCAGCAAATCTATTTACTTCAAAAACGTTATTGATAGAATAAACCTGTTCTGGCATTGGAACAACACCTCTAGGTGAAGTTATATCAGAACTGTTCAAAACATCATCCTTACCAAAATTACCATTCATAAACGCATCAGTTGCAAATACAGCTCTCGGAAGTGCAAGATAAGTTTCTTCTACGCTATCTTCATATATTTTATAGAAATAGTCTTTAGCTCTGTTTATGATTCTAGCTAGTTCCTTTTTAGGAACTGTAAATGGTATTTGACAGGCAACAGTTAGATCGTCGTTTATTATCTTTACTAATTCATCAAGACAGTCTCTTGATGCATTATCATCACAATTTATTATAGCCATTTTAATCTATTTTTTCTATCTCAATGATCTCAACTTTGTCATTAAGATCAGCATGCTTAGTAGCGCGACCCTTTCTGAATATACCTCCTTTCATTGAACCACTAAATACACCGCGTTCTCCAAATACATATGAATCATTTACATTTACATTTCTACTAACATAGCAGTCTTCTAGTTTAGACCCTTGCACTTTAGTAGACCCAAATAAATTACACTCAAATAATGAAGATGAATTTATGTCAGAGTTGAATATATCGGATTTTACAACGTTGCCTGAAATTTTACAATCAACAATGTCAACAGATTCTAGCAAAAAACATTTTGGTAAATCTGCATCTTTAATTTGTATTCTGCCTTGGTCAGAATCGTAGTTGATCATACCTTTTTGCATGCCTGTTTCGTTTAGTATCTTTAGTATACTGTCTCTGATAACAGTCCAATAAGAATCTATTATGTTTTTAGCAGTACTAAGATCTACCAATATTTTAATATCTTTAAAATGCTTTTTAAAGTCATCGTAACTCTTATAAGATTGTATAATAGGCAAGTGTAATTTTAGTATTTTATCAAGAGCTTCTACATCTTTTTTATTGTACTCTGGGTTAACTAATACTTCATAAAGGCTTATGATGAAATGCTCTATCATACTCAAGACCTTTGGATATTTTTTCTCGTAATCCGCTCCGCCCAGATATCTAAATTCTAAATATCCCTTTGCAGCCTTACTAAAATTTACACCATAGTACTTCTCTTTGACAAACTGAAAGTCCTTCCAGTTAATTTTATCAGGGGTGCGTTGAACCATTCCGCTAAGCGGTGTAACAAATTTTATTGACTTAGCATAAACCGAGTCTTTTCTATTTGGAAACGCATCGTAAACTTTATCCTCATCGAAGTTAAGTACAAACTTACCGATGTCTAAATTAGAAATATTTAGTTCTGTTCCTAATTTATCTCCGGAAAAAGAAATGTTAACATGTATCGAGCATCTGTCGTTAGTACTTCCATTCTTTTGAATCCACCCTAACATTTTGCCTAACAAGACCTTTGCTTCTGGAAACTCAAGTGCGCCTGTGACCATTTCGATCATTCCAGATCCACCGGAATTATCAGGCTCTAATTTGAACTCATTATCTGTTGGATTAAATGCACTGTGTGCTTTGTCCTCGATACGTATTTTCTTTCCTAGTAATCTTGAAAGTGAACTGGCAGTTTCTTTAAGATCTTTCTTTGAAAAGAACTCAAACTCAAATCCTATCTTGGATGCTAGTAATGCATTTTGTTTTTCGACTTTGCTTAACAAAACTAAATTTTTTATTATATATTTAGTTTGCTGCGAGAGAGAAATCTATTTTTTGTTCAACTTCATCAATTGAATTAATTCTAACCATCAATTCATCGCCTTTCGATAGCTTTTGACCCTTTTGTTTTGATATATGGAGCAATCCACTAATACCTTCTTCTAACTGAATAAAACTACCGTATTTTGCTACCTTTACAACCAATCCCTTTGTTATTAAACCTGCTCGATACTTTTCACTAATACCCTCCCATGGGTTTTCTTTGACTCCCTTTTGGCTTAAAATTATTTTTTTATCAGAAACAATATCATGTGCCCAAAATGTTATAGAATCTCCAGGTTTTATTTGTCCATTATTAAATAACTCTCTAGTCTCTTCATCTAACTCTTCAGCGGGAATCAAACCTGTAAGACAATCATTAAACTGCGCAAATACCCCGAACTTAGTAGTTCCGGTAACGAATCCCTTAACTTTTGTTTCAATGTTGCCTTTTAAGTTATCGATTGCATCAGGTATTAATGTTCTGAGGTATTCTCTATGCGAAACCACGACTACATTCTTTTCTCTTGAAAAGTTTATAGCCATTACATAAATTTCTCGCCCTACTAAAGATTCAAAGTCATGTAATTTATTCAGACCTGCAACTGATCCTGGCATGAAGCAATCAATACCAGCAATATTTACCCAATATCCGCCATGTATTAATTCTTTAACATAACCCGGGAATGCAACAGTCTTGTCTCCTATGGAATCAAATAATTCTTGTTTAGTTTTTATCTTTATAGCCTCGGTTATTGATCCAATAATATCGCCCTTGTTAGTATGTCTAACATGAATATCAATTGCCATGTCGACTTCTAGTTGATCAATAACAGATCTACTTTCACTACTTAATTGAACAGCAGCTGTTCTCTTTTTGTCTATTTGAACAAGCGCAGTATCATCGGATAATCCTATGACAGTTCCTTCTGTTAGATATGAATTATCATCAGAAATTGCAGGCTCTGACTGTTCAATAGTTAGTCCATACATTTCTAAGTGTTCTAAAGCATATGGCCTATTACATAAAAGTTTTACGTCTTTTGGTAAATCTACTTCAACTTTTTTAGTATCAAATGGATCATCACTGAGTTGAATCAGTATTTGCTGCTTTGGCATTTTATTATTTTACAAGGTTAAAAACTATATTATATATCACATATTAGCTATGCTACTTAAGCCCATTCCAAGGAACAGTCAATGGTGTGCCAGCTGTGCTAGTTCCAACCCACTGTCCTTTTACACTTCTTAGGTGGTTCGTAAAGGCCCTGCCTAATGATTGGCTGCTCTGTCTTGCGCTTCCCTCTAAAAATGCGTTTCGTAAATCTAGAGCTAATTTTGCTTGGTTACCTGGAAATGTAACAATGTTTACGCCCCCTGGAAGACCAAGTGGCGGCCCACCAGTTGATGGTGGAACTGCTGGGTTGAATACAACTCCAGTCCAATATAAAATTACCTGACGTGCAGCAGCTAACCAAATCCCTTGTGATATTTTGCCTAGAGGCAATGCACGAGAGGCTAAAAAGGATGACGTTAAGCCGGTTGCAATAATTTTAGGCCCTTTTAAGTTTACTGGAAATGCCGGTATTTTAAACTGCGTTCTCGGCGTTGCAGTTCTAGCAGCCAAGTTATATGCAGCAGCAATTGTAGCTGCAGTAACTGCTTCATTCGGAGACGCCAACGATGAGAAAAAGGCAGTATATTCGACTAGTTTACGATTAAATGCCATGATTATCCAGTTGTAACGATTGTACTTAATGCTGGTGCGGCAGATGTCGTTGGAGGTCCACTTGGACCAACACCAGTTGGATGGACATGTGCATCAAAAATCTCTTGGAATGTATTTCCTTTCATAATAGCCTCAGCTGCACCAGTGCCTAAGCTAACCGATGGAGCATCTATTGTAGCATTTCCTGATGCAGTTATAGCTACTGATGGTGCCTGGATATTAAATGCTCCTCCAGCTATCATTTTAATTTCAGCACCTCCCTGTATACCAATGTTACTTCCAGCCAGTATAAAACAGTTACTACCTGCACTTGTCTCAATATTACTACCAGCCGTAGCGGTTATATTAGTACCAGCTCCAACCGTAATTGCACTACCTGCATCGACGTTTACATTACTACCTGCATTCACAATAACTTCAGATGCTTGCTCAATAGTTACAGTTCCTCCAGCCATTGTAATAGTTCCTCCCGCATCATCTGTTATAAAAATAGTTTTGCTAGGCTGTATATTAATCTGTGCGCCATTATAATCGATCATGAGTCCCTTTTCTTCAGTAAAGAAAACTTTGATTGGACCAGGAGCAGCCTCAGTATCATATATTAAGGAATGTGCGTTTTTATAAGATCCTTGTATCTCTGCTTTTAATTCATCAGATGGATACAGATTATAGTGCCATATAGGAGCATATATTTGTCCCATTTCAAAAGTAACCCTTACAATTGAACCCTCTTTCGGCACGCTAAAGGTTCCAGATCCTGATATGGATCCTCCTGATGTATATGTTGCTGGTCTTGCCCATGGCAATTCTTCCAAGGACATACCGTCAAACTTACCGTATACTCTAATCTTACAGCGGCCTTCAAATAAGGGATCTTCATTACTTGCAACAAATCCGACCCATTGAGT
>MDTG01108934.1_pt1 | contig 16899 bp, 7 predicted proteins | sample 811421 | NCBI WGS metagenome assembly MDTG01 (sample SAMN05326645, study PRJNA326480) | marine metagenome | isolation source: seawater | place: Pacific Ocean: South East | collected 2011
CCTTTTTCTTCAATAAGCTTTGCCCCAAATACCTCGGCAATTTTTTTTGGGTCATGCCTTATTGATTGAAATAATTCTTCTGTTAAACCTGGAACACTTATGTTTTCCTGATCTTTTATTTTTTTGTAGGCCTTTGAGTCAGATGTTTCCTCTGATATTGATATCAAAGCTTGGAGTGAATCAATACCATGATCGATTTTCTGCGGACAATTGTTCGCAAAAGAAGAAAAGGAAATTAAAAATATTAAAAGAACTAATTTTTTCATCTCTTTTACGTTTCAATATGTTTGCCAGTTCTTTAATCAGAAATCACAAGTAAAGGTAAACGAGATGTCAGTAGAGCCGCATACTGTTTAGTTATTGAACAGAAAAGGGGTCAAATGTGCTCTATTCGTTACTCTCTAAGTGTTTGATATCTAATGAATTCTGAATTTTACTCTTTGCCCGGGTATCCCTTAAGTAAAACTATTTTTAAAATAATATAATTGTTGATTCATGGAGGAATTAAATGTTTGAAAACGTCTATTCGTTATCAACTCCGGTTATTTTAACCTGTTTATTTTCAGAACTTGTTTATTGTTATTTTTTTAATAAGAAACATTTTCACTTAAAAGATTCTTTTGCCAACATGGGCACGGTCATAATTAATCAGTGCATGAATCTACTCGTTTTCTATGTGAGTTATAAAGTTTACTCCGCCGTGGGGTCCTTGGTTCCCTGGTCTCTTGAAAATACGACTCTTAATTTTGTTTTAGCGGTTATAGGTGTTGATTTTCTTTTTTATTGGTTCCACCGAATGGGACATACGATAAATATTCTGTGGGCATCACACATGCCTCACCATTCAAGTGAGGAGCTAAACTACACGGTTGCACTTCGCTCATCCATCACTCAAAGAATGACGGGGATTCTTTTTTATTGGCCTTTGGCCATATTTGGTTTTTCCGCGGAGTTAATCATTGCGGCGATTGCATTAAATTTAGTGATGCAGTTTTGGCAACACACAAGAAGTATCAGAAGACTTCCTCGTTGGTTTGAAGCGGTGTTTAATTCACCGACGCATCACCGAATTCACCATGCCACCAACCCCAAGTACTTGGATAAAAATTTCGCGGGGATGCTTGTGATCTGGGATAAAATGTTTGGTACATATGTTGAAGAGTCTGAGGAAGCCGTTTATGGGGTTTTAAGAAAGAATTATTCTTACTGTCCTAATAAGATATTTTTTCAGTATTGGAGTGTTTTATGGAAACACACGATGATGCTTAAAGGGCCGGTCGCCAAAATTAAATATCTTTTTTGTCCTTTGAATGAATTAAATTCGCGCTACCCAGATTTCGCGCCAAAAAATGAAATACCCTATAACAAAGATGAATTAAATAAATGGGGCATCGTATTTTTAACTGTAAATGTAATAGGAGCCTTATATTTAATGAGCATGATTATCGCAAAAAATAGTCCTTTTCACTTCCATGAAAAAGTAATGGGAAGTCTTTTTCTGTGGTTTGTTGGAATGTATTGGGGAAGAATTCTTGATGGTAGGGTAAAAATGTTTCTTAAAAAAGACAGTGCTCAACCAGTTAAGTTAAAGGCTTAAAAATGAAAGAAAACATCTACGCAGATTTATCCCCGGCCAGTTGCATGCCTGATTGTTGGTGTGAATTACCAAGAATGGGGGAGTATATTTTAGAGCCAGGAAATACTTGGAGTAATTTGGCATTTATTTTTTGTGGAGTGTTCGTTTATTTCTTTATGAAGGACATTTCCCATCGAAAATTAACCAGCTTCAGTTTTGTTTTACTTGGTGTGGGAAGCATGGCATTTCACGGTACAGGCACATTTATTGGGCAAACCTTAGATGTGTTTGCGATGTATTTTCTTGTAAGTGTTTTTATTTTTCAACTATGGAACAAGAAATTTAATTATCTCTATTTTTCAGTTTTTAACATTATATCACTTTCGTCTCTTTATTATTTTCCTGGCTTTAGACGCTGGGGCTTCTTAGTTCTTGTTATAGTTTTATTGGGATTAGCGATTAAGCGACTGTCTTTTAATAAATACCTAGGCGCTGCCGTCGGGTTTATGATTGCTGGTCAAATTCTCTGGAATTTAGATAGGTTAAAAATTATCTGTGACCCTGAATTCTTTTTTAATGGGCACTTTTTTTGGCATATTTTTTCGGCCTTAAGCGCGTTATCATTTACTTTATGCTTAAGGCATCGCTCACAATTTACCTAACAGTTTTATCCTTGGATGCTTTATCGCATCCAGCGCCTAGTGATTTTGAGCCTATCAGTGCTCAGGGGTCCAAATCTTCTAATTATCTTTCCAATGGTGCTATTTATGGGGATACAACTGGTGGATATGGCTTTCTTTGTTCGGGAAATTTTTGCTCTGAAGCAGAGGCAGTTAATAAATTAGATTTTTCCTGTGATGTCGAGGAGACGGGAAATCTTATTAAAAAGCTGTGTCCAGGTTACGGCATGGACCTCCCAAGTAATGCCTCAGCAATTCAAAATCTGGAGCGCATTTCTAGTAATACCTTTTTGAAGCACTTACAAGAGAATCTTTTTGAGTATCTAAAACTTTCCAGTATTTCTAATCCTCATAGAATTAACATCGAAAAGAATAACAAAATAGAAGTAGATCTTGAAACTGATGATTTAATGGAAGAATTATTTCCAGGGATGGCAGAGTTTTCTAATTCAATGGTTACGGTGCAAGACCTTGAGCCGAGAGCTGATTATTCATGCATAGGAAATACGGATAAATTTTCAACATTAGGTAATGAGGGATTTAATATTTATCCGCCAACTCAAAAAAATATTTTCGACTCCAATACGACAATCGAATTTGAGGCAAGCGATGAAATTCGAGGGCCAATTGAAGAAAAAGCAGGTGCCTTAAATCAACGTTTTCACCCTGAGAATGTAGTAAGGGCCATTACTTATGATAAGTTTTTGGATCATTGGGAAAATGTTTACTCTAAATCGAAAGATCCTGGAATGCATGAATCAATTCAGAGTCAAAAAAGAAAAATTAGGCAATCTTATCCACATTTATTTAATGGCCAAGGGAAGTATCATCCTGAGACAACTAATATAATGGATAAAGTATACTCTGCTTTAGGCGTTTCAGGGCAAAGGGTAAGTAAGGGCACAATTGATTTTTCAAACTCTAAAGAAATGGGAAAGAAAATTTTCATGGAGAAAACTAAATCCAAAAACCGGGCGTACCCGGATATTCTCAAAGAGTTGTTTGAAAATATCAACTACATTGGTGATGTGGCCGCAAATAATAAAGATGAAAGTACGCCGGAAAGTTCTTTTTTTAGTGGGATTGATAGTGAACTAAATAAACTAGGAAAAAGACTTCTTAAGGAAGAGGGCCAAGATCGAACTAGAATTTGTGAGCTTAGTATTAAGAATATTGCCGAGAAATACCCAAATGTCCTTCGCCAATCATTATTAGAGATGAAAGGAAAAAACCTTGATGTGGCCAAGTTTGTTATGTGTAAAAAAGGGTTAGCAAAGGATTTTAGAAAACCAATTGAATGCGGAAAAACTTCAGGCAATATCAATTCACCAGAGGGAAAAAACTTTGAAGTACTAAAAAGTAATTTTCCGTATGGCGGGGGAAAGGGCAAAAATATTAACGTACGCACATTACCTGATGGAACAATAGTGGTGAAAAAGAAAATTCAGTTAGTAGATAAAGGTGGCATCAAAGAAGGGGAAATAAAATGTCTATCAACCAGAGTACAAAGTGCCATGTATAGAGATATTAACTGTCAAATTGGTGCTCCTGGAGTTGAGGGGACATTGCAAGTTTCGCCAATGGGAAAACCCCTTTGCACGAAAAGACTTGTATCGAATACATCTGAGGGCTCGATTTTACGAAATTGCCCAACACCCCCAAATGAGAAGAGACATCCTGGAGTTAAATTTGAAGTAGAGTTAGAGTTCGTTTCAGATGATTCAAGTGAAAAGGGAGATGACGTAATAAATATTCATAAATGTTATCGTTCTGAAATTGATGACAAGACTAAAGCCGGAGACTGTAGAGAGGTGCAAAAATATAATGTTCAAATTTGTAAAGAGTCTTTTGGTGTTGGTTACGGAGAGTGCCATAGAATTTTAAGAACCGATGATCTTTATGAAAAAAGACTCGATCTTTGTTGCAATGAAAATGTGGCCGAGAGAATGGGCCGTGGTGAGCTTTTTAGACAAAATGCGGCAAACATGACCCCTGGAGGCAACAGAGGTGTTTGGTATCATGAAATACTTCACACAATGGGGCTTGATGATGAATATTCTGATGGCACATACCCAATGACAGACTTGGGGGATTATAGCTCTATTATGAGAAACGCTAGTTCAAATGATGCCATTATTTATCCTCGTCATGTTGATAGAATTTTAAAAAGGATTAAAGAATGCAGATGATTTTCTTTCTCTTTTTTACTCTTTTATCTTCCAATATTTTTGCTAGTGATTATTTTCAATACGAATTTAATTATAAAGAGGAACATAAAAAATTAACGATTAGCTCTTCAGGGAAGTTTGAGTATATTACCTACGGGGTATCTTCTGGTTGTTTCGATTACAACGGAAAAAGACAGGGTGTTTTTAAAGGGTTTAATTTAAAAAAGTTTTTTGAGTTACTCAAAAATAATTCGACGAGGCCTTCTGGGAATGCTTCGGGGATGTTTGTGATTGGCAAAGAGGTATTTTATCAAGGCATGAACTCTAAGGGGTTAAAAATAGTTAATGACTACATTTTTAAAGCCCTGCTCAATGGGAAAAAGGAAAACGGTGTAGGACTTGTTGCTAAAAGATTAAATAACAAAAAAGTAAATATTACTTTTTCTCTTTTTGGTAATGAGAAAAAAGAGATTCATTTCTCAAAAAATATTAATAAAAATATCATTTTAAAAAATATTGAGTTTCAAAACCAACGTATGGAAGAGTTAATTGTTTTAGATAAAAAAAATAAAGTTAAGACTATCACTCTGGAGTCAAAAACTACTTTACCAAAAAATGAGATCATTCGTTATTTCGATTCAAATATGAATACGTCTAAAAAAAAGATGGATACTTTTAACAATATCCATCTTTGTTCAAATATTTAATGTTTTAGATTCTTTCTTAAGGTTCTAGTTTTTAGCATCATTAACTAATATGTTTAACTCTACTAAAGGGTTGCCTTCTTTGTCTTTTATGATAACCGGTTTTGTTGGGGTTGAACTTCTTGGTGCTGGTTTTACTGGTGTAACCGGGGTGATTTCTCTTCCTGCAGCCGGATGGTTGCCAGACTCTGGTGTAGAGGGTTTAGCTTCATTTGGTATTGTTGAAGGTGTTGAAGATCCTTCAGATGGGGTGCCGTTATTTGTTGGTAGAACTGGAATAGCTAGTTCTGGTTTTTTATTTTTTGCTTGCTCTTCATTCCATGCTGAAAGCCAGTTTGTTGTTACGTAGTGCCCACCGTAACCAACACCTAGTAAGAAAATTCCATCGAGCATAAACCGAACAAGGTTTGACTCTGGTGGGTGGTGCCATGGTGGTAGATTGGGGAGTTGTTTCGCTTTTTGTTGAATCATTTGAAGCCTCTCATACATATTGATTTCAAGGTCTGATTCAATGCCTTCTTGCTTTAATTGTTCACTTCTTGTTTTTGAGTATTGAACTAACTCTCGCCAAGTTTCACGAACATCGACCCGTCTGGCAAATGTTAAGAGAAAATTATCCATTCCTCGATCTCTTGCATCTTGGGCCAGAAGGTAGTCCCACATTTGTTTTGCTTCGTTTGTTCCTTGATTAACCAAACGGTCAATGTTTGGGTAATAAGTAAGAATGTCTTTGTTATCAATGGCAAAACGAACGTAACTTCTGACGCTTGGTTTATTTAGCCATGGAATTTTTGCCACAATCATATCAAACAGCTCATGAAGCTGGTGTGGCGATAACCTTGAAACGACACTTGTCCATCTTTCTTGTTTTAATTCTTTTTGTAGGTGGATAACTTCAATCATCGGGTTATTTGTCACGAGTTCCAAAAGTTCTTCTACTGTAGGTGCTTCAAATTCTTTTGTCTTTCCTACCATGTCTCGAAAGTTCTCCATCGCGCGAGATCCCTCGAGGGCATCTAAGGCAAATTCAGCTTTTTCTTTTAAATTGGCTTCCGGCGGATTTTGAAGAATTGTTTTTGCCTCAGTGTAAGTGTCGATGTTTTCAAGAATTTGAATCAGTTGATCAATCTTTCTGTTTTCAACGTAGAGCATCTCTTGTTCTAGAGCACGAACACTTGTGGAGGATAGTTCAATATCTCTTCTTAAAACTTCAAAGTAATATCCTTCTTTTTTGACAAGCTTTTTTAAGGCGGTGTTTGCGGCCTCATATTCTTGGTTTTCAACTTTTTGCTTTATTTTAGAAAACCCTGCCTCAAGTCGGTCAAATCTTTTAAGTGAATAAAAAGAATGTTGGACTCGGTAAAATAGGGGGCGAAGTCCAAGAACCAAAGCGTCTTGGTGATCAAGGTGAAGCGCCTCAAGAATGAAAGATCTAATCTGTGCTTTTCGTTGGTGCTTTAGTCTAATATCTCTTTCCGCGACTCTTGACCAAAATTCAATTTTATTTAAAAGGTCTCTTTTTTTTCTGGAAAAGATATCTGAGCGTGAATACTTTCGATATTTTTTATATCTATCTCGAACAACTTTAAAGTTTCTTCTGTCGTTATTAAATGTATTTTTCAATTCGCCAAGACACTTAACTTTAGCATTTGTGGTTTGAAGAATGAGTAAGTTGGTAATTAAACAAATTTTAATGAATTTCATTAAAGAGTCCTTCTGCAATTTTTGTTTAGAAGTAGTTCTAAGTTTCTAAAATTACTTAGAAAACGGGGTGTGAAATAGTTACAGAAAAAACCGGGAAAATAGCTCCAAATTCAGGGGAGTATTATAAATTTTTCACCATTTTTTCCCGAAAAATAATAATGAAGAAAATTCTTGTGATGTTTATCAGTATCAACCTCGTGTTGTTCTTCAATTTCAGCCTTTGGGGCTCCTATGGCCCTTTGATTTATATCAATCAATCTCAGGCCGATGGTGATGACCCTCAGCCTGTAGAAGATGTCGTTGAGACGGATACTTATGTGGACCCGGACGTAAGTCAGTATAATCCAGATGTTCCAAAACCTGTCCAAGAAAATCAAGCCAATAATGTAGGTCATATTAATAATTTAGGTTGTATTGCTAGTTCGGATAAAGAATTTACTCAAACCTATTTTAATGGAAATATCGCCAAAACTGATGGCCTTAATACGAAGGTTGTTTTCAACCAACAAAAAATGCCAAGTAGTGATAGAGACTCGATAAACCCATTTAAAATTAAGAATAATCAACTTGAAAATTTTAGAGGTATAAGACAGCTTTTTATCAACCTTGGTAAAGGTATAAATACTGATAATCCGGGCGGTAAAACAAAACAGGAAACCTACAAGAGAAATGGTGAGTTTTATGGGGTTGAGTCACCAAGTCGATACATTCGCTCATGTCCAGAAGAGTACTCTTGTGTAAAAGTTTCCAGTCTTGATGGTAAGACACCAAATAATATAGATTTCCATATAAGTGGTGGAATACCGGGGCTAGAAAATAACAATGCAAAAGGGATTGGTGATGTTTACAGCTCTGAAGAATCGGTGGAAGAATTTTTAGAAAGCGTTAAGTGTACTCAACAAAGAGAGTGTGCAAGTGGTGTATGCACTCCTCAAACAAAACTTGGTTTATCTGTTAATTACAATATTCCTTTAATCGAACTTGATAAAATTTGGCTTTTAAAAGAGGAAGCAGATCCTAATAATCCAGATGCTGAGCCAGCTTTCATCTTTTCTGATGCAGATACGAATAATATTTATTCAAAACCAAAATATTGTCAGCCTTTGAGGACGTGTCTTAGAAAACCAACTGGAAAAAATGAAAAACTTGAACACAATGACAGCTATTGTGCACCTTCCTTAAAAAAGGTCGGCGATGTTTGTGTAAACGGAAATGAGTTTGTTCTAGATAATATAGACACGTTTCCGCAGGCAAAAGTAAACATGGAAAACTGTAAAATTAAATGGTTTGAAAGAAAAATAAGCTCGTCTGTAACCGACAGGAACGATGATAAAACAGATATCCAAGAGTCAAGTGGTGAGTACTGCACAATTCCTGGTATCAAAACTCAAAAAGATTGTGAGGATGATGTAAATAACGGAACTTGGAATTATGTCTCCATAAAGTATTCAACCTTTTCCAGGTTATTGCTCGGTTTGGAGTGGTTATGGTCTAGCGCTGATTTAGATAATGTTAAAAGCAAGATTGATGTATTTAATACAAATAAAAATGTTCTTTTAGGTGACCGTCTACATAAACTCGGTGAAAAAATAAAAGAACTAAGAACGAAAATCGCTTTAGACAGAATTGCAAAACTTGATTTAGCTATACAAGAGTCTCTCAATAACCAGCTCTCAGAGGTAAATCCACCAGACGATCCAGATAATTCCCCACAGGTATCAGACACTGATAACAACTTAAGGAATATCCAGTTAAAATTTTTTGATAAAATGAAATATAATTCCCTAGATGAGGCCTCAATGTGGGTTGATATCTATGGCGAATCAGGAATGGATGGCAAAACTCAAGAACATTTACTGGACTTAGCACTGGCAGTTAATCCTTTACCCGTTGAAGATGAAGGGGATAGCAGTGATGAAAGTGAGAAGTACAGGCTAACTGACATTCAAAAAGCCAATAACTCAATAAGACATGAAGATTATAATAAAGACAGCGATGGAACTGGTTACCTGAGTGGAGAGGATTTTTTAGCACATGATTTAAGTTGTTCTCAAATTGATCATTCAACCGACGATGGTGAAGATGATTCATTTAGATCATGTGATATGGCGGACGATGGGGACTATTGTGAGTACCAAATCTCAGACCGAAATTGTGTCCAAGATACTGTTTACTTAATTACTAATGATTATTTTTTTGCAGACAAAGCTCACAAAAAATCCGAAAAATTTAACACCCTGAAACAAGGCGAAGACCTGTCCGTCGGAAGTTTTTACATCAATCAACCAATGACAGAGGAAGATAAACATTCTTATGGAAGAAATAGAGCAACGATGAATAACACTAGACTTGTAGATAATGTTCATTATGAAACCTCTTGTTTTTATTTCAATAAAAAAGAACAGGACCTTTTGGATTATGAAGATGATAGTCATAACTGGCACATGACAGATGACTGTAATGATGCTTCGTCCGGAGGTGGAGAACGCGTTGAATGGGCGCTCTCAAAGACGGGATGCGAAGATGTTGAAAAATCAGACCATGTATTGGACGAATGTATTGCGCAGCAAGCAGACGGGATGTCGGATCCGCCTAAAAAAGGCATATATTGTAATGAAGAAAATCAAGAATCCTGCTCGATAAATGCACATACCTTCGATAAAGGTGATTACGCATTTAGAGATGGTTACAATGGATGGTATTTAGATCAAATTGATGGTGTGACAATGGCATTTATTGGACATTTTGCGCGTGTACCCGAATATGGTACATTGCCAAGGAGAGATTTTAAAGCCTCGGAAAGTTATAATTCTGGTCCTGGTGTTCCTGCTTATAATTGCTCCGAAAATTGTCCGGAAGATCTAAGGCCAAAGATTTATGGTGTGAGACAACAAGGTGGTCTTGTTAATCCAGTTATTCCAAAATCCATATTATCTGAAGACCCCTTTAACTTTGCGCCTCAAGCAGAAGATGGGGATGGCCAATATAATATACCCAGAATTGGTAACTGGTATTTTGATGAGGAAGATAAATTTAAAGAAAATATTAAAAAAGAACTTGGTAAATATTTTGATATCTTTGATGAAAAAGCAAAGGCCTGCGGAAAAAACGTAAAGATAAATTCAAATATATTAAATCTTGAAGAGTTTCTATTTCAGGAAAGGCAAGATAACCCGTCATTGACCCTTCAAGAGGCAAAGTTGATGATTAGTTCAAATTATGAAGAGAGAATTAATAAAACTCTAGATGAATTAACCAATCAAATTTATGATTTAATTTTGAGCCTTCATTTTTCTCAGTTCAGTGGGGAGCATGGTACATTTTCTCTTGTTTCTCGGGTTGTAAGCGATTTGACTCCTTGTCCCGAGGAAGATCCTGTTGTCGATAGATGTAGGGGGGCAGAGAACCCTTATGCGGGGAGACCACTGGGAAAAGGTTTAGAAAAGCTAAATACGATAATTTACTGGATGGCATTGTATAAAGCGGCGGAGGCACAAATGTTTGATGACCTCCATACATGTATGGCGAAACGTTACGATAAAGTTGATCAAGCACTGGGAACAATGGGGATAATAGGGAAATCTGAACTTGAGCAAATGAATAAAGAAACCAATGGGGTTGTTGCACAAAGTTCAAGTTTATCTCAATGCTTAATGGAGGACGATAGTGGAAACGGAGGCTCTCCAAATGGAAACCCAACCGGCCCGACAAACACAGGGGGCCCCGATAATTCATTAGACGATACCGGTTTTAGTAACACAGGTCAAAACGTAGCATCTAATAACGCCTTGGCGGAAGCGGAAAAAAAGAAAGAAAAGGAAAAGCAAACCACCAATACTGGTGGACTAGATGGTGATGGTGGATCCAGTGGTTCAAGCGGAGGAGGCAACCTCACTGGGGGCAATCCAGACAGTGATAATGGTTCTGTTCAAAACCAAACGGGTAGTTCAAATTCTGCATCAGGCAGTGGCCCTGGGAATGCGGCCAAACGGGCAAAAAAATTACAAAAAAAATTAATTGCCACGGCAAAAAAAATAAATCAAAAAAATAAAGAGCTGGCCGAATTATTTGAATCTGCTGGTGCTCGTAAGCCTTCAACAATCAACTCTACAGGAGCGCTTCAAAGTACCTTCGCAAGTGGAGGACAAAAACTTGCCAGTCTGAGTTCTATACCTAGTAAGGATAAAAAACAAAGTCTTCAAAAAGCTAAAGCGGGTGCATCTTCCAGTAGTTTTTCAAAAAGGACCACGTCAAAAGGCGGAGGATTTTCAAGTGGACGATCGGGGAGACGATCTCGCTCAAGGAAAAGAGTATCAGCTAAACAGGCAAGAAATAATAAAAAGGTTTTAAATTATATTAAGAAAAACCGCGGTAAATTTATGACTCAAGATAGTGACAGTATTTTTGGACGAATAACCAAAGCAGTTATCAGAGTTGGCTATCCAATTTTTCTTGAAACAACACCAACAGATATGGATGGTAAAAAAATTCCAACCCAAGGAAGACAAAATGCAGTGGAGCTTACTCCAGAGCAAAAAGCGGCACGAAAGGAAATGGAGCTTTTAAAAAAATTGAATAAAAAATAGGTATTGAATGAATAAGTTTTTTTACTATACTTTACTTTCATTTTCTTTGATTACTTTGAGTTTGAATATTGCCTACAGTTGTGATGTTACAAGAAATGGAATATTTAAAGTTAGGTTCGAAAATAAACCTGATCTTCTGGCAAAAACAGCATTTGGTATCAACGGGTTCAGCGACTTGATATCACCAAACTCCAAGAGTTGTTATAAAAATATTTCGGAAACGACGTGCTATCCGTTTTTGAAGTCATCCGCTACAGTAACGGAAGAAAAGTCAGTCAGAGAGTTCAACGCATCGGTAGAAGCCCAGATTTTTGCGATGGCAAAAAACGCAGACGGGTGCCAGGAAAATAAATTATGCTTTTGCTCAGATACAGTGGATCCTAATGAATCAGATTACACCCTTCAACAATCCTGTCAATTTTCTGATATGGAAAACCTTGATGTTAAAGAGTGTGATCTTGAAAGCAATATTACCTCGGATAAGTTTAATGATTTTATTCAGGCAGTTGAAGGATGTAATGGTTCTAATAGATGTTATAAACTAAACGCTAGTGATGCAGAGACACTATCCATTACAAGTTTGAATTTAAATCATCTAGTGGATGGAGGCCAATTTACTACTGAGTATATTAATACACTGATTCAAAATAACAAAGGAATATGTCTCCCTACAACCAAGTGTGTTCCTAGAAAACTTGGTGCAGGAATGAAAATGAGGTTAAAGGATGAATGTCAGGAGCCACTTGTTTCAATAGGTGAGTTGCCTGATAAATTTTGTGCTGACCCAAGTCTCGCTGCTTTAAGTGAGGATTTACCCCATGAAATTAAGTTTACTTTAGATCCTGAAAGCTGTGAGATAAAAGGGTTTGAATACGACGAGCAAGGTCAATTAATTTATCAACCTTATGGTTTACTCGAATCAAATGATACTAGTAGTGGAGTGGCCTTTGTCGGAGAAGCAGAAAGTATTCTTAAAAACTCTACAGATAGAGAAACGGTAGTGTTTTACCCGGATGCCAAAAATCTAAGTGAGGATGAAAGGGTTAAACTCATATCTGTAACAGACTATAAAAATATGACGTTTTCAAAAATTCTTCGAGGAATGGAGTATTTGTGGGGTGAGGCGAATAGTAACGCCATAAGCCTTAATTGGCTAACAGGGGAGCGTAAAAAGCTCACCTTGGGCAAACAAGCGAAGGCATCCTTTTTAAGATATCAAGTATCTCGAAGGTTATCTGAAGTTATTCAAACAATAGAATCAAAAAAAATATTTGATCTAGTACAAGCAGAGGTCGATCCAGAGGCGGAACCGCTTGCAACTATAAAGGCACAAATTGTCGCACTGGATGTTTATAAAAAACTATTGCATATTGAATTACTTGGTTTACGTGACCTCCTTGGTGGTAAAAATTTTTTGGATGTCGTAAATTCAGATTCATATACTAAACACGGAGATGGCCCTACATATGAGGAATTTCACGATAAGGACGCGAACTATGTAAGGTCTTTGGCGTATATTAAAAATGCCTCAAATTCAATCCATCGTAAACTTTGGGATAGAAGAACAAACGGAGATGAGCACTGCCCGATGTTTTGCTGGCCACTGGAGGACTGCTCAACAGATATACAATGTGGAGGGGAATGTGAAACAGGTGATGATACCCTTGGTATGGATTGGTCAGGAACAGATGAAGGCCACAAATATCTGATAAGACTTTGTGTAGAAGACGTACTAAAAGTAAAAGGACATATTCAGCATGGAGAGCATTACAATGGGTCTCTTGTTGATGCTATATACCCTACATCCATTACTGCAGGTACTTCCTCTAAAGGTGTACATAAAGGTACAGGAAGAATCTTTGATAGTACTCAAAGTTTGATTGATAATATAAAAAATGGTCTAGACACCTATTCAAACAAATCGATGTCAACCTTCTCAGAAAATCAAATTGAACTGCTTCAAAACTTATCAGAATTTGATATAGCAAAATCCTATATACAAGAATACAACTCCTTTGATGATACTCAACAGCTTTTATACAATGTTGGTGAATTGAATAATATGATCACAGGTGAATATTCATGTGCATTTGGAGATAATTTAAAACATGTAAACTTAAAATTTACTGCAGAAGAGTTTTTGTTAAGACAAAAAAATGAGGGTAGTAATAACCCCATATCTTTATTATTGAAGAAAAAAGATATTCAAGATTTTAAAAAGAGTTACGTAGATGATAATGACCCAAAAAAATTAGATAAATTTCTCAAATCATCATCGCTTGATTATCTGTCAAAAAACATAGCCGATATTTTTATAAAAATGCATTTTGTTAGGTTTCAAGAGCAATGGCGAAATGAGGGGAGCAGTGGCCTTCTTGGTGGAACTAGTTTTTGGGATGATCCAAGTTCCAAGGCTACATTTAACTCAGATGCTCACTATAAGGAATGGGGAAATCTTGAGGGAGATGAAGTTGGTAAGACACTTGGCTACGTAAACGAATTATATGAAATGGTTGAATATATGTATAAGTATCGAGCTGGACTGCTCGATGGATTTGAAAAGCAAGTGACTTGTCTCAATGATAAAGTTGAAAGTTTTGAAAAAGAACTTGGTGATATCAATGAAGAAAGGATTTCCAATGCGAGTAGCGAGAATTATGCCAAAATTAAAGAGGAGGCGAAAGGGAAGGTAAATGAAACTAATGAAAAAATTAAACAATTTATTACGGTTCAGCAAAGGCTTGCTCAGCTAAAAAATGCCTGTGGAATTGAAGAAATTGAAACGACACCAGGATCTTCAAGTTCACCAGATACTCCAAGTGGCCAAGTCGGAAATCCTGAGGTCAGCGGTTTTGTTGATTTTCAATTTGATCAGCAAGAGGGTTTAGGTTTAGGTAAAGGTAAAAAAGGTTTCAAAAAAAGAACAACTCCTCGTAAAGGTAAATTAGGTTTTGGGAAGTTAAGCTTTTCTGGAACTGGTGCACTTGAAAGCTCTGCTGTCGGAGGGGGCGAAGGTGTCTCTCAAGCAGTCACGGGTACGGGCAATGTTAGTGGTGGATCAGGTGGTAAAAAAGCTAAAAGAAGTGCAAAAGACGAGGTTAAAAAAGTAATTTCTGGACTCAATAAATTAAATGAAGGAAAAAAAGACCTCTACTCGAAGGTTAAAAATGCTTCAACAATTAGCACGGGTAATATACTGGCCTCAATTTTTAGGCCAGATACCCTTGGTGAAGGCATTAGTTCTGATTTAGGAAAAAGCTTACGGAGTACGGACTTCAATAAAAAGAAGAAAGTCTCTAAAAAGATTAAGGCGGCCAAGACAAAAATTAAAAAGAGAAGATCCAAAAGCTTTCGGACCAAAAGAAGAAACAAAAAGTTTAGAAAAAAAATCACCCCAAAACAAGCAAGAAGGAACGCTAAAATTCTAAGGGCAATAAAAAAGAATCCTAAACGCTACAATACCCTTGAAAAAGACTCTTTATTCACTCGAATATCAAAAGCAATTGTGCGCCACGGTTACCCAATATTTTTAAAAGAAACTAATTTTGATACAGAATTACCTAGTTCCAAAAGAAAACTATATAACTCTAAAAATAATGATAAATATCTTGATTAAATAAAAGATATTTAAACTAAATTTTTGTTTCCTTTTTACCGTACTATAAATATGCGGAACTATTTAATTAAGTTAGTTTTATCTACATTTTTTATTTTTTCTTTTGATTTAGAAGTTTCGTATTCAAATACAAACTTTTTTGTCGCAGGCAAATCAGAGTCCTGTTATCCAGACTTTCTCGGTATAGGTACACCACCGAGTCAACCAGACAAGGATACTCCCGAATCGGAAATTCTCGAAGACATTCTTAATTACGAAAGGCCATGCCTGCTTTATCAATCAAAAACCTTTACTGAATTTCTAGATGATGAGTCTTGTGTCAGGATTTCTCCTTTTAGTGTTATTCAAAAATATATTCCTAATGGCACAGGATCAAACTGCTCTAATGGGAAAGCATGTTATTGTGAACTTCAATCTCCTAATCATTTTCTCCCTCTTAGTTGTGCTCCATCAAGCGATGTAGAGGTATTTGAGACATGTAGTTTTGAATCAAGTGAAGTGAATTTATCGCATAAAAATTCGGGGTGCTCTGGTGGTGCTACCTGCTATCGGATTCCAGTATCTTCTAATGCTTTCTCAAATATTCAAAAGATGTTTAAGGACGATGATTCTGGAGCTAGTGACGTATCTATTGCACAATTAACAACCCTTGCTAGTTCAGACGGTGGAATATGTCTTCCTACTCATACCTGCCAACCGCAACAGCTTGGGCACAATATGATAATGAAGTCTCAAGATGAATGTGCTTTTGGCCCGACTGCTGTTGAGGAGCTCGACGGAGAAAATGTTTGTGTAAACCCCGCCTATAAATCAGAGATAATCGTGCCTGATAGTATAGAATTTCATTTAGATGAATCGAATTGTTCAATTTTTGCGGTTGAAATGTTTGATGGAGAGGTAAGTGAAAGCCCATTGTTTCAAAACCTATTTCTTCCTCTTCCAGCCGGAAAATTAAGAATTTCGCCTGCACTTATAAAATACGCAAACTTTGAACGTTACCTTTCAAGTCTTCAATGGTTGTGGGGCACGGCAGACTCTAAACATGTGACAAATCCTCATGGCCAAAGCAATGAAAAAGTAAAGCTAGGGGATAACGCAAAAAAAGCATTGGAGAAGTTTGATATACATCATCGGTATATCTATGCCCTTAAGGCCTACGAGTTAACAAAGATAAAAAATAAACTCTTAGAAGAGCTTACTGGTGAAGAATCCAAAGAGGGGGCGGATACTGATCCGTTGATTGGGCTGAGGGCAAAAATAGAAGAGAGTGAAAAGTTAAGAGACATTATTCCTTTAGAAGTGAAAAATTTTAGAGAACTTCTTGGTGGGTCTAACTACATTTCAAATTTAGGTGCGGTTGGAGATACTATCAGTGAGGGGACTTTATTCAATGATTTTAAATCTAAAAAGAAATATAAAGAATCGCTAGCGTATTTAAGAGATGGAAGTAACTCTATAAGTAAAAGCACTTGGGAAAGAGTTAGAGAAAATAAAAAATCATGTCCTAGTCGCTGGAAATATAAACCAAATAGAAAAATTGGATGCCGCAAGTTGAATGGCGACTCGCTTAATTGCAAACCAATTCCTGGTTTTTTGGAAACCCTTTTTTCAAATAAATGGCTAGGTATAGGTCTTCACTTTGTAACTTTTGGTGTCTCAACTACCATTAGCCTTGTCGGTGATATTATTCACGGTGCATACACTAAATCCGATCCTCAACTAATCAATATGAAGAGATGTATTGATGAGTCTATAGAAGTGCAAGGTCATATTACAGAGAATAATAATACCTATAACGGTAAACTAATAAACCCTATTTATCCGAATTCAATTTTGTCCTCTTCAGGGGACATAGAAATAAAAAG
>MDTG01432282.1_pt1 | contig 16899 bp, 12 predicted proteins | sample 811421 | NCBI WGS metagenome assembly MDTG01 (sample SAMN05326645, study PRJNA326480) | marine metagenome | isolation source: seawater | place: Pacific Ocean: South East | collected 2011
CCGGGGCCGACCTCCAGGCGGTGCACCGCCGACACGCCGGCCATCCGCTCGCCGAGGGCCGCGGTCGCCGGCGGCGCCAGCACCTCGATGTCGGTGTCGCCCCGGCGCGCCAGGCATTGCACCAGGCAGTCGGCCATCACCATGTCGCCGACCCAGGCCGGGGCGACGAGGAGGATCTTCACGTCAGACCGGCGCGAGCCACTCGGGGAACGCGCTGCGCTTGCCCCGCACCTGGTCGAAGTACACCGACTGCAGCCGCTCGGTCACCGGACCGCGGGCGCCGGAGCCGATGCGCCGGCCGTCCAGCTCGCGGATCGGCAGCACTTCGGCCGCCGTGCCGGTGAAGAAGGCCTCGTCGCAGATGTAGACCTCGTCGCGGGTGATGCGCCGCTCGCGCACCTCGATGCCGGCCTCGGCCGCCAGGTGCAGGATGGTGTTGCGGGTGATGCCGTTCAGGCAGGAAGTCAGCTCCGGCGTATGCAGGACCCCGTTCCGGACCAGGAACACGTTCTCGCCGGAGCCCTCGGCGACGTAGCCTTCCGGATCGAGCAGCAGGGCCTCGTCGCAGCCGCACTCCACGGCTTCGTGGAGCGCCAGGATCGAGTTGATGTAGTTGCCGTTCGCCTTGGCCTTGCACATGGTCACGTTGACGTGATGGCGGGTGTACGAGGAGGTACGCACCTTGATGCCCTTCTCCCGGGAGTCCGCGTCCATGTAGTCCGGCCACGGCCAGGCGGCCACCACCAGGTTCACCGACAGCCCCTTGGCCCGCAGCCCCATGCCCTCGGACCCCAGGTAGACCATCGGCCGCAGGTAGCCCTCGTCCAGCTCGTTGGCGCGGAACACCTCGCGCTGGGCGGCGTTGACCTCCTCCGGGGTGTAGGGAATCTTCAGGCCCAGGATGTGGGCCGAGTCGAACAGCCGCCGCGTGTGATCCTCGAGGCGGAAGATGCACGGCCCCCGCGGCGTCGAGTAAGCCCGCACCCCCTCGAACACCCCCACGCCGTAGTGGAGGGTATGGGTGAGCACGTGCACCCGGGCGTCGCGCCAGGGCACCAGCTCGCCGTTGTGCCAGATCCAGCCGTCGCGGTCGGCGAAATTGTCGTCGGTCATCGGTCTGCCGCGTCCTCTCCAAACAGGTTCATCCACGCCTCACGCACGCGATCCCGGTGCCGGGCGAGCACATCCGCCGCGCGGTCGGTGTCGGGAAGATCGAGCACGCTGCGGTGCCATTCCGCCCGCAGGGCGAGGTAGGCCTCGCGCAGGTCCCCGGCCACCGCCGGCGTCAGCAGCTCGAGTCGCTCGGCCGTCTCGAGGATGCGCATGTTGTCCGAGTAGACCGCCAGGTCCGGCTGCTCGTGGGCATGCGCCAGAACGAGGTATTGCACCATAAACTCGATATCCACGATACCGCCCGCGCCCCGCTTCAGGCCGGTCTCGTCCTGATGGTGCTCGGCCATGCGCCGCCGCATGTTCAGCACCTCGGCCCGGAGCGCCGACCGTTCCCGGGGCAGGCACAGGATCTCGCGCCGCACCGCCTGGAAGCGCTCGATCAGCGCCGGGTCGCCGGCCACGCCGCGCGCCCGAACCAGCGCCTGGTGCTCCCAGACCCAGGCCTCGTTGAGCTGGTAGTCGCGGAACGATTCGAGGCTCGACACCATGGTCCCGGAGCGGCCCGAGGGCCGCAGCCGCATGTCCACCTCGTACAGCGACCCCAGATAGGTCGGCACGGTGATGGTGTGCAGCAGCCGGCGTACCAGACGGTGCAGGAACTGGCCGGCTTCGGCCGGCAGGTCGTGGATGAACACCAGATCGAGGTCCGAGCCGGGGCCGAGCTCGATGCCGCCGAGCTTGCCGTAGCCGACGATGATGAACGGCCGCCGGTCCGTGGGTGCGACGTCCGCGAAGCGTTCGGCGTTCTCCCGCCACGCCAGGTCGAGGGCCTCGTCGAGGACGGCCTCCGCGAGGAACGTCAGATAGTCGCTGGCGTTCATCAGCGGCAGCGTGCCCCGCACCTCCGCCAGGGCGACGTTGAAGACGTGGTGCTCCTTGTATTCGCGCAGCGCGTCGAGCACCCGCTCCTGGCCCTGGCGCTCGGCCAGCGCGATCTGCTCGCGCAGCTCGGCGGCCAGGGTGTCGCGATCCGGCAGCGCCGCCAGGTGGCCCGCTTCCAGCAGGGCGTCGAAGAACGCCGGATGGCGCGCCAGCTCCTCGGCGAGCCAGCGGCTGCGCACCGCCAGGTTGAGGAAGTGGGCCAGCGCCGCGGGATTCTCGTCGAGCAGCGCGAGGTAGGCCGAGCGGCGCATCACCGCCTTCAGCACCGGCACCACCCGGGCGAGCGCGAGGCCGGGCCGGTCGAGCGCGCCGAGCTGGTCGAGCAGCCGCGGCATCAGCTTGTCGAGCCGCTGCCGCGCCTCGCCGCTGACGTCGGAGCGGTCCCGCGCGGTGATCAGCATCTCCAGGCGACCCGCCGCCGCCTCCGGGTCCTCGAAGCCGAACCCGGCCAGCCGGGACCGGTCGTCCGGATGCAGCCAGAGCTGCAGCCCCTCGCTGTCCGGCAGCTCGGTTTCCCCGATCAGGTCGGCGAACACGGCCTCGACGCGGCCGCGATGGTCGTCCAGCACCGCCTCGAAGGCCTCGTAGTCGCTGAAACCGAGGGACCGGGCGAGCCGCAGCCGGGACAGGCCCTGGGCCGGCAGCGACTGGGTCTGCTGGTCGCTCTCCGCCTGCAGGCTGTGCTCCGCGTCCCGCAGGAAGCGGTAGCCGGCGGCCAGCGCGTCCACGTCGTCCGCGGACAGGTGGCCGAACTCGGCCAGGCGCGGCAGCACGGTCAGCAGCCGGGCATCCTGCAGCGCCCGCTGGCGGCCGCCCCAGACGAGCTGCTGGACCTGCACGGTGAACTCCACGTCGCGGATGCCGCCGGGCCCGAGCTTGACGTCGTCGGGATCGTGGCGCTCGGCGATCAGCCGGGCCTTCATGTCGCGCAGCGCGTCCAGCGCGCCGAAGTCCAGATAGCGCCGGTACACGAACGGCCGCAGCCCCGCCAGCAGGGCCGCGCCGGCCTCGAGGTCGCCGGCGCAGGGCCGCGCCTTGATCATCGCGTAGCGCTCCCAGTCCCGGCCATGGGTGACGTAGTAGTCCTCCATGGCCGCGAAGTGCATCGCCAGCGGGCCGCTGCCGCCGAACGGCCGCAGCCGCATGTCGACGCGGAACGCGAAGCCGTCGCCGGTCACCGTGTCCAGGGCGGCGATGAGCTGCTGGCCGAGGCGCACGAAGAACTGCTGACAGGTGCGGCCGCGGTCGGTGGCGCCGGGCTCGGGATAGGCGAAGATCAGGTCCACGTCGGAGGACAGGTTCAGCTCACGGGCGCCGAGCTTGCCGAGCCCGAGCACCACCATCCGCTGGGGCGCCCCGTCGGCGTCCCGGGGCTCGCCCTCGCGCTCGACGAGCCAGCCGTGCAGCGTGTCCAGGGCGCCGTCGATGAGCACGTCGGCCAGGTCCGACAGCACTCCCGTGGTGTCTTCCAGGGGCGCCCGGCCGGTCAGGTGGCGCCACACGATCCAGAGCTGGAAGCGGTTTCGCACCAGGCGGAGGGCGGCCTGCAGGCCCGTCATGTCCTCCACGCCGGCCAGCTCGGCGGCCAGTCCGGCCTCGATCTCCGCCCGGCCGGGCGGCTGGTGGAAGCGGCCGGCTTCGAGGCCCTCGGCGACCCAGGTGCCGTGCTGGGCGATCATGCCGGCGGCAAAATCGCTCAAGGCGGCGACGAAGCGGGTCTCGCCGTCCGGCTCGGCGCCGAGCGCCCGGGCCAGCCGGGGGGCGAGCTGATCCGCCTTGTCCGCCAGCGGGCCGTCCAGGGTCGTCCGGAGCGGATTGTCGATCGGTGCCGTCACCCCGCCAGTATACGGCCACCGGGCCCTCGACGCGCCCGCCGATAATGCCGCTAAGCCACTGGGACAGCGAAAAAATTCACTGGCAAACCCTCACAAAACCAGGCTTGTCCGGCGCCCTGCACTAGACTTAGATGCCGCCCTGAAACGGAACCAGGCGTCAGTCGCCACGTGCGTCGCGTCACAGACGCTGCCGTCCCCTTTGACCTGACAGTGCCCCGCGATCTTGCAGTACCCGCCCATCAGTCCACGCCGACCCCACCCGCCGCGCCTGCTCGCCGCCGCGGTGCTGCTGCTGGCCCTGGCCGGCGCACTCCCGGCCGCCGCCGGCACGGACCTGGACGGCGCCCGGGAGGCAGCGGTGCAGGCGGCCCGGGACGGCGCTCTGCCCCAGGCGCGGGCCACCCTGGAGCGCCTGCTGGAAGGCCATCCGGACGACAGCCGGCTGCGCTTCGACCTCGCCGTGGTGGCCGGCTGGCAAGGCGCCGACGCCCGGGTCGCCGAGCTGCTCGACGGCGTCGACCCGGAGACGCTGCCGGACTACGTGCTGGAGGCCTACGCCAAGGCGGAGCGCAACCTGAAGCACTGGGAACGGGCCCGGGCGCTCTACGAACGGCTCATGCGGCGCCGTCCGGACGCCGCGGAACCGGCGCTGGCGCGGGTGCTGGTGCTGGCCGACGCCGGCCGGTTCGACGACGCCCGGGCAGCGCTGGCGGCCCTGGCGGACGGCGGCGCCGGCGAGCCGGCCGAGCTGGCCTATGCCGCCGGCTACGTCGAAGAGCGGGACCGCCGCTTCACCCGCGCGCTGGCCTGGTACCGGCGGGCGCTGCGCCATGCGCCGGACCACGTCGAGGCGCGCCGCCGCTACGCCATCGCCGCGTCGGCCCTCGGCGCCACGCGCCAGGCCAGGGCCCTCGCCGACGCCGAGCCCGGCCTGCTGGACGCCGCCACCCGCACCCGCCTGGCCCTGGACGAGGCGGCCATGCACGTCCGCTGGGCGCCGCTGCCGTCGCCGGACGCCCCGCGCGCCCATGCCCGGGCGGCGCTGGAAGCCCAGGCTGCGCTGCAGCAGCGCCCGGACCTGGCCGAAGCCGACACGCCCCGCGCCCGGGCGCTGCGCTTCGACCACGTGGCCGCCCTGGCGGCGGACCGCAGGATGGCCGAGGCCGTGGCCGCCTTCGAGGAACTCGACGAACCCGTCGACACCCTGCCGCTGTACGTGCTGTCCGCCGCCGCCGACGCCTACGCCTACCTGGAGCAGCCCGAGGAGGCGTCGCGCCTCTACCGGGCCGGCGTGGCCCGCGCCCCCGAGCGGCTCGACCTGCAGGCCGGCCTGTTCTACGCCCGCTCGGACCTCCAGGACTACCAGGGCGCGAGCGGCGTGGCCCAGGCCCTGGTCGACGCCGAACCGGCCTGGCGCTCGCCGGCCCCCGGCGTCTGGTCGCCCAGCGCGGCCTATGCGATGGGCCGGGAGCTGGGCGCCCTGTCGCTGGCTTTCCAGGACCACTACGCCGCCGCCCTCGGCGACTTCGACGACCAGCTGTCGGTGGCGCCCGCGAATACCAGCGCGCGCCTCGCCAGGGCCCAGATCCGCCGCTGGCGGGGCTGGTACGCCGCCGCCGCCAGCGACGTGACCCGGGTCCGGACCCTGGAGCCGGACAGTCACCGGGCGCAGATTCTGGCCGGACACCTGGCCCTGGACGAACGGCGGTTCGCCGCCGCCGAGAGCACCGTGCGGGAGGCCGTCCGGCGCGAACCCGACGCCCGCGACACCCTGGCGCTGGCGGAGCGCTGGCGGATCCACGACAGCCCGGAGCTGAGCCTGGAGGCGGCGGCGGGCCGCTCCGACGGCGGCGCCTTCTCCAGCCGCGACTGGCGCACCGACGCCTGGTGGTTCAGCGCCCCCGTCCGCCACCGCTACCGGGCCTTCGCCCACGACACCGTGAGCTGGGGCCGGTTCGACGAGGGCGACGGGCGTGACCACCGGCTCGGCGCCGGCGTCGAGTACCGCCTGCCCCGCTGGACGATGCGCGGCGAGCTCTACCGCGGCCTCGCGGACGACCGCCGCAGCGGCGCCGCGCTGGACGTCGACTGGCGGCTCGACGATCACCTGTCGTTCTCGCTCGGCGGCGACCTGAACAGCCGGGAGGTGCCCCTGCGCGGCGTCCGCGCCGGCGTCCACGGCGACGCAGTCGAGGCCGGCGCGCGCTACCGCTGGCACGAGTCCCGGGAGCTGGCCGTGTCCGCCGGCCGGCTGGACCTGAGCGACGGCAACGACCGCGAGTGGGGCAGCGCCGCCTTCACCACCCGGGTGTTCAACCGGCCGCGTCACAAGGTCCACCTCTCGGCCCGCGGCTACGCCAGCCGCAACAGCGCCACGGGCGTCGCCTACTACAACCCGGCCTCGGACCGGGAGCTGGCGCTGGGCGCCACCCACGAGTGGCGCGTGTTCCGGCGCTACGACCACGGCCTGGTCCAGCGGGTCGGCATCGAGGCCGGCGACTACTGGCAGGAGGACTTCGGCAGCGGCGCGGTCTGGAGCCTGTTCGCCGAGCACGACTGGCAGCTCGGGCCCCGCACGGCGCTGCGCTACGGCGTGCGCACCGGCGGCCGGGTCTACGACGGTGAGCGCGAGCATGCCGCCGCGCTGTTTCTGGGGGTGACGTGGCGACCCTGAAGTCCCTGCCGTACCGATGGCGGACCGCCGGTGCGCTGCGGCAGGCGGCGCTGCGGCAGGCGGCGCTGCTGCCGGCGGCGCTGCTGCTGGCGGCACTGCTGGCGGCACTGCTGACACCGGCCCCGGCCGCTGCCGCCAGCGGGCGTCTGCTGGCGCTGTGCTACCACGACGTGGTGCCCGACCCGGCCGGCGTGACCGACGCCACCACCATCACCGTGGACGCGCTGGTGCAGCAGTTCTCCTGGCTGGACGCGCACGGCTACACGCCCATCAGCCTGGACACCTGGGCCGCCGCCGGCCGCGGCGGGCCGCTGCCCGACAAGCCGGTGCTGCTGACCTTCGACGACGGCTACGCCAGCTTCCACGAGCACGTGCTGCCGCTGCTGGAGCTGTTCGACTTTCCCGCGGTGCTCGCGCCGGTGACGAGCTGGATCGAGACGCCGGCGGACCGGCCGGTGCCCTACGGCGACGCCCTGGTGCCCCGGAACCGGTTCATGACCTGGGCGCAGATCCGCGAGGCGCGGGATTCGGGCCTGGTGGAGATCGCGACCCACAGCCACGACCTGCACCGGGGCATTCCCGGCAATCCCTGGGGCAACGCTCAGCCCGCCGCGGTCACCCGAGCCTATCGGGCCGCCGACGGCGGCTACGAAACGGAGCCCGCCTACCGCGCGCGCATCCGCGCCGACCTGGCCGAGAGCGTGGCCGTGCTGGAGCGCCGCCTCGGCAGCCGGCCGCGCACCATGGTGTGGCCCTACGGCGCCTACGAGGCCGCCGCCGCCGCCGAGGCGCACCGGCTCGGCCTCGAGTTCGGCATGACCCTCGAAGACCTGCCGAACGCCCCGCTGCAGCGCAACGTGCACCGCCGGCTGATCGGCGCGGACATGGACCTGGACGATTTCGTCCGCACGGTCCGCGGCCTCTACGCGCCGGCGCCGCTGCGGGCGGCCCACGTCGACCTCGACTACGTCTACGATGCCGATCCCCAGCAGCAGAGCCGCAACCTCGACCGGCTGCTGGACCGGATCAAGGCGCTGGGCATCAACCACGTGTTCCTGCAGGCGTTCGCCGACCCGGACGGTGACGGCGTGGCGGACGCGCTGTACTTCCCGAACCGGCACCTGCCGCTGCGCGCGGACCTGTTCAACCGGGTGGCCTGGCAGCTCCGCACCCGGTCGGGCGTGCGGGTGTTCGCCTGGATGCCCGTGCTCGCCTTCCGGCTGCCGGACGACGGACGCAACGCCGCCCTGGCGGTGCAATCCCTCGACGGCTCCCACGAGGCGCGATACCACCGGTTGTCGCCGTTCGACCCGGATGCCCTGGAGATCATCACCGGCATCTACGAGGACCTCGGCCGGGCGGCCCACTTCAGCGGCGTGCTGTTCCACGACGATGCGTTCCTCACCGACCAGGAGGACGCGGCCCCGGCCGCCCGGGCGTTCTACCGCCGGCACTGGCCGGAGCTGGTGGGACCGGACCCGCTGGCGGGCGCCGACAAGGTCGCCGACGAGGTCGCCGACGAGGTCGCCTTCGCACGCGCCAAGACCCGCCACCTCATCGACGTCACCGAGACCCTGGCCGACGTGCTGCGGCGCTACGAGCCGGGGCTGCGCACGGCCCGGAACCTGTACGCCCGGCCGGTGCTGGAACCGGCCAGCGAAGCCTGGTTCGCCCAGAACCTGCGCCTGTTCATCGACCACTACGACTACGCGGCCCTCATGGCCATGCCCCACCTCGAGGGCGCTCCGGCGCCGCGGCGCTGGCTGACCCGCCTGCTCGAGGCCGTGCGCGCCCGGCCGGACGGACTCGCCCGGGTGGTGTTCGAGCTGCAGACCCGGGACTGGAACACGGGCCGGCCGATTCCCGACGACGAGCTCGCGGCCAAGCTGGACCTGCTGCTGGACGGCGGCGCCCGGCACCTCGCCTGGTACCCGGACGACTTCGTCACCGGCCATCCGGGCCTGTCGATGCTGCGTTCCCGGGTCTCCCTGGCCACCCACCCGGCGGTCCTGGAGTAGCGCCGTGGCCCAGTTCTACCGCATCCTCCAGGAGTTCGCCCTCGTCTATCCGCTGTTCATGGCGTACCTGTGGATCGTCGGCGGCATCTACTACTTCTTCCACTGGGAGCGCCGCGGCCGCCTGCGCGTGTCCGAGCCCCCGGCGCTCGACCACTATCCCGGCGTGTCGATCATCGTGCCGGCGCACAACGAGTCCTTCGCCCTGACCGAGACCATCGAGTCGCTGATCGCCCAGCGCTACCCGGAGATCGAAGTCATCGTGGTGAACGACGGCAGCACCGACGACACCGCGGCGATCATGGACCGCTACGCCGAGCGCGGCGCGATCCGGGCGATCCACCTGGCCACCAACCAGGGCAAGGCGGCAGCCATGCGCGTCGGCGCCCTCGCCGCCCGCCACGAGATCCTGGTGTGCATCGACGGCGACGCCGTGCTCGAGGCCCACGCCGTGCACTGGCTGGCCCGGCACTTCGTCGACGGACCCAGGGTCGGCGCCGTCACCGGCAACCCGCGGGTGCGGACACGCTCCACCCTGATCGGCAAGATCCAGGTCGGCGAGTTCTCCTCGATCATCGGCCTGATCAAACGGGCCCAGCGCATCTACGGGCGGGTGTTCACGGTGTCCGGCGTGGTCGCGGCGTTCCGCCGCTCGGCGCTGGAGCGGGTCGGGTTCTGGGACCTCGACAAACTGACCGACGACATCGACATCAGCTGGCGGCTGCAGATGGACCACTGGTCGATCCGCTTCGAGAGCAACGCGCTGTGCTGGATCCTGATGCCGGAGACCCTCAAGGGGCTGTGGCGCCAGCGGCTGCGCTGGGCCCAGGGCGGCGTCGAGGTGACCCTGGAGCACTTCGCCGACCTGATGCGCTGGCGCCGCCGCCACATGTGGCCGGTGCTGGCCGAGTTCTGCATCAGCGTGGTCTGGTCGTACACCATGCTGTTCCTGGGCGCGAGCCTGCTGCTCGGCCAGCTCGTCGACATTCCGGCGCTGCCGGACGTGCGCGAGTGGCTGCCGAGCTGGGGGGGCGCCTTCATCGGCCTGACGTGCCTGCTGCAGTTCGCCGTGAGCCTCGCCATCGACAGCCGCTACGAGAAAGGCCTGGGCCGGTTCTACTACTGGATCATCTGGTACCCGGTGCTGTACTGGCTGCTCAGCGTGATGACCACGCTGGTGGCCGTGCCGCGCACCCTGTTCGGCCGGCGGCGCCGGGCGACCTGGGTGAGTCCGGACCGCGGGGAGCAGTTCCATGCGCCCGCAGAGTGAGGACCACGGCATGATGCGCGACGACGGCATGTTCGTCGCCCGGCCGGCGGACGCCCAGCGGCCGCTGGTGATCCAGCGCGAGGACCTGCAGACCTGGGCCCAGCGCTACGGCTACCTGTCGGTGACGTTCCTGTTCTGGTTTCTGTGGCTGTACCTGTTCGTGCCGCTGCTGGCGCTGGTGGCCTGGGCCATGGGCGCGACCCTGGTCTACCAGGTGATGATCCACGGCCTGGAGACCTCGGAGCTGATCGCCCTGGTGAAGTCCTACGGCACCGGCGCCGGCGTGCTCAGCGGGGTCTACCTGCTGTGGGCCGTGGTGTCCTGGCTGCGCTTCCGCAACGTCGAGCGCCGCCGCTCGCCGGCGACGGTTTCGGACGAGGCCCTGGCCGCCTCCCACCATCTCAGCGTCGCCGAGCTGGCGGCGCTCCGCCAGGGCGCCCGCAAGGTGGTCACCGCCGAGCAGCTCGCGCGCATGTTCGCCGCGGAACCGCCGGAGCCGCCGGAACCCAGCCAGGATGGGCAGGATCCGCCCCGGCTGGCCGCGGGCGGCTGACGCCTCAGTCCGATTCCAGGGAGGCGAGAAACTCCTCGCCCGTCTGTCGCGGGTGCTCGCCGGCGAACGCGTAGCCGCCGGGATTGCGGTCGACGAAGATCTCGTCGGCGAGCGCAAACGGCGACTGATCGTCGAACGCGCCGAGGCACAGCAGATACTGGTCCGCCGGCTTCAGATGGTAGAACAGGCTGGAGCCGCAGCGCCGGCAGAAGCCCCGGGCGCCCCACTCCGAGGAATCGTAGCGGGCCAGGTCGCTCTCGCCGGACCAGCGCACGTTGCCCGCCGACACGGCCAGCAGCGGCCCGCCGGACCAGGCCCGGCACATGTCGCAGTGGCAGGCGTGGGCATGGGTGTCGACGCCCTCGGCTTCGAAGCGCACCGCGCCGCACAGACACTTTCCCGTGGCATTCATCCCGATCTCCCGAGTCGGACGGAGCGGGCAAGCTTAACCGGAGCCTGCTGACAGGGTGGTGTCAGCAGGCGGACGAGGGGGTGGCCGTCAGCGGCTGCCGTCGTCCGACACCGGCGCGACCCGCAGCACCTCGGCGATGGTGGTGAGCCCCGCGCCGACTTTCTGCGCGCCGGACAGGCGCAGGGTGCGCATGCCCTCCTTCATGCCCTGGCGCCGGAGCTGGGCGATGTCGACGTCGCTGGTGACGATGCTCTTCACCGCGTCGCTCAGCGGCAGCAGCTCGTAGATGCCGACCCGGCCGTAGTAGCCCGTGTCGCGGCATTCCAGGCAGCCCTTGGGCCAGTAGACGCGGCTCGGCGGCCTGGCCTTGAAGGGATGGGTGAGCAGCTCCCAGGCCTCCAGGTCCGCGTCGTCCTCCATCTTGCAGTGGGGGCACAGGGTGCGGACCAGGCGCTGGGCCATCACGCCCAGCACGGTGGCCTTGATCATGTAGGACGGCACGCCCAGGTCGAGCAGCCGGGTGATGGCCGTGGGCGCGTCGTTGGTGTGCAGGGTGGAGATCACCAGGTGGCCGGTCAGGGCCGCCTGGATCGCCATCTCGGCGGTCTGCAGGTCGCGGATCTCGCCGATCATGATGATGTCCGGATCCTGGCGCAGCAGCGCGCGCACGCCGGAGGCGAAGCTGACGTCGATGTTGTGCTGCACCTGCATCTGGTTGAACGCCGGCTCCACCATCTCGATGGGATCCTCGATGGTGCAGACGTTGACCTCGGAGGTGGCGAGCTGCTTCAGGGTCGAGTACAGGGTGGTGGTCTTGCCCGAGCCCGTCGGGCCGGTCACCAGCACGATGCCGTTGGGCTGATGCACCATCTCCTGCCAGCGGTCGTAGTCCCGGCCCGTCAGACCCAGCTCGCCGAAGCTCCTGAGCAGCACGTCCGGGTCGAAGATCCGCAGCACCATCTTCTCGCCGAAGGCGGTGGGCAGGGTCGACAGCCGCAGCTCCACCTCCTCGCCGTCCGGGCTCTTGGTCTTCACCCGGCCGTCCTGGGGCCGGCGCTTCTCGGCCACGTCCATGCGGCCGAGGATCTTCAGCCGGGAGGTCACCGCCGCGTTGACCGCGCTCGGCAGCTCGTAGACGTGGTGCAGCACGCCGTCGATGCGGAAGCGGATCAGCCCCTTCTCGCGCCGCGGCTCGATGTGGATGTCGCTGGCCCGCTGATCGAAGGCGTACTGCAGCAGCCAGTCGACGATGTTGACGATGTGGGCGTCGTTGGCCTCCGGGCTCTTCAGCGCGCCGAGCTCGAGCATCTGCTCGAAGTTGGCGACGTTGGAGACCTCGAGGCCCTGCTCCCCCGCCTTCGAAACCGCCCGAGCCATGGTGTAGAACTCGAGCATGTAGCGGTTCAGGTCCGCGGGATTGGTCACCACCCGGCGGATGCGCCGGCCCCGCAGGGTCTGGGTGAGCATGTTCTCCCACTGGTACATGAACGGCTGGCCCGAGGCCACCACCACCTCGTCGTCGGTCACTTCCACGGCGAGGATGTTGTGGCGCTGGGCGAAGGCGTACGACATCACCTCGGTGACGGCGTTGACGTTGATCTTCAGCGGATCGATGCGCAGGTACGGCTGGCCCGAGATGCGGCAGAGCCAGTCCGTCAGGGTCTCGAGGTCGAGCGCGCTGCCGGGCCGGTTGCGGTTCTCGAACTCACGGCCGGCGACGATCTCCAGCGGGTGCTGGGTGAGCTCCTTCTTGGTCCGCGGCGCAATGAGCACGTCCTCGGCCTGGCGCTGGCTGATGTAGCCGTCGTGGACGAGCTGGTCGAGGGCCGCCGGAAGATCGAGCAGCCGCTCGCCGCTGTGGGTGCCGAGCCGGTCGGCGAGCTTCGCCGCCCGCGCCTCGGCCGCGTCGCCGGCAGGCTGGGCGGCGCCCGCGGACGACGGATCGGCAGCGCTGGGGGCGCCCGGGTCGTCCGGCCGGGTGTCTTCGGCCCGGGGGCCATCCGGCTGCACGGGCTCCGGGCCGACGGGTTCCGCGGGCTCGCCGGCGGCGGACGTCGACGGCGGCGCGGCAGCCGGGTCGGATTCGCGCCCGGCGGCAGCGTCCTGCTGCGGATCCTGCGGCGTGGAGGAAAGCGGGGTGGCCACGTAAGTCCCTGATTTAGCCAACGTTTGCCAGTTAACGGTATGGTGGGGAGTTTTGCAACCAAGCAGCCCCCGGTTCTATGACCGGGGTCTCACATCTGCCGGTCCGGCGCGGCTGATGTAGAATTCGCGGCTTGCTCCGAGCAACCTGCCCGGGAGGGTAACATCCAGGTGGACACCAGCGGCTACGCCAGATGGTTCCGGGCGTCGACGCCCTACATCAGCGCGCACCGGAATCGCACGTTCGTGGTGCTGCTGGGCGGCGAGGCGATCACCCACGCCAACCTGGCCAACATCGTCCACGACCTGGCCCTGCTGCACGTGCTGGGCGTGCGCCTGGTGCTGATCCACGGCGCCCGTCCGCAGATCGACGAGGCCCTGCCGGACAGCCGCTTCCACGGCGCCCGCCGCATCACCGACCGGGACAGCATGGACACCCTGCTCGGCGTCTACGGACGGATTCGGGCGACGCTGGAGGCCCAGTTCTCGACCGGTCTGCCCACCAGCCCGCTGCGCAACGCCGAGATCAGCACCGTGACGGGCAATTTCACCGTGGCCCGCCCCATCGGCGTGCTCGACGGCGTGGACCACCTGTTCACCGGCCAGGTCCGGCGCGTGCATGCCGAGCGGATCCGCAGCCTGCTGGACGCCCGATCGCTGGTCATCCTGTCGCCGCTCGGCTACTCGCCGTCGGGCCAGGTGTTCAACCTCGCCGCCGACGAGCTGGCCGCCGAGGTGGCCATCGCGCTCGCGGCGGACAAGCTGATCATGTTCGACGCCGACGGCTACGTGAAGGACGAAGCCGGCCGCAACCGGCCGGAGCTGGTACCCGCCGAGCTCGAGACCCTGCTGGACCGGACCGCGCCGGAGCCCTACGTGGCCAATCAGCTCCGCGCCATGCTGCGGGCCTGCCGGGGCGGCGTACCGCGCTGCCACCTGGTGAGCTACGCCGAGGACGGCGCGCTGCTGCAGGAGCTGTTCACCGCCCGCGGCCACGGCACCGAGCTGCTCGAGCAGCACGCCGACGCCGTGCGCCCGGCCCGTCCCGAGGACGTGGCGGGTATCGTCGAGGTGATCCGTCCCCTGGAGGAAGCCGGCGTGCTGGTACGCCGGGACCGGGACCGCCTCGAGCTGGAGGTGGGCAACTTCCACGTCGCGATGCTGGACGGCATCGTGGTGGGCTGCTGCGCGCTGTATCCTGTGGAGGACGCGGCGGAACTGGCCTGCGTGGCGGTCCATCAGGCCTACCGCGGCTCGGGCGTGAAGCCGGGCATCGGCGAACGGCTGCTGGCCGCGGCCGAGACCGCGGCCCGGGCGGCCGGCATCCGCACCCTGTTCGTGCTCACCACCCAGACCCGGGACTGGTTCGCCGAGCACGGCTTCGAGGACGCCGCCATCGACGCGCTGCCCGCGCCGCGCCAGGCGCTGTACAACTATCAGCGCAACTCCAAAGTCATGATCAAGCACCTGGAATCCGAAGATGAGTGACAAGCGCCGCTATTCCTCCCTGGTCGTCGACGGCGTCAAGCAGGCCGCCGCCCGGGCCATGCTCTACCCCACCGGCTTCACCGAGGGCGACTTCAAGAAGCCGCAGATCGGCATCGCCTCGCTGTGGAGCCGGGTGACGCCCTGCAACATGCACCTCGACCAGCTTGCCGAGGCCGCGGCGCTGGGCGGCGACGAGGCCGGCGGCAAGAGCGTGGTGTTCAACACCATCACCGTGTCCGACGGCATCTCCATGGGCACGCCGGGGATGCGCTACTCGTTGGTCTCCCGGGAGGTGATCGCCGACTCCATCGAGACCGTGGTGGGCGCCCAGGGCTTCGACGGCTTCGTCGCCATCGGCGGCTGCGACAAGAACATGCCCGGCTGCGCCATGGCGATGGCGCGGCTCGACCGGCCGAGCGTGTTCGTCTACGGCGGCACCATCCAGCCCGGCAAGGACCGCCGCGACGTGGTCAGCGTGTTCGAGGCCGTCGGCAAGCACTCCGCCGGCGCCCTCTCGGACATCGAGCTGAAGGACGTGGAGCAGACGGCCATCCCCGGCCCCGGCTCCTGCGGCGGCATGTACACCGCCAACACCATGGCCAGCGCCATCGAGGCCCTGGGCCTGTCGCTGCCGAACAGCTCGGCCCAGGAGGCCGTGTCCGGCAACAAGCGCGAGGACAGCTACAACGCCGGCGCCGCCGTCTACCGCCTGATCGAGCGGGGCATCAAGCCGAGCGACATCCTGAGCATGGAGGCCTTCGAGAACGCCATCACCACGGTGATCGCCCTGGAAGGCTCGACCAACGCGGTGCTGCATCTGCTCGCCATCGCCCATGCCGCCGGCATTCCGCTGTCCATCGACGACTTCACCCGCATCGGCCAGCGCGTCCCCGTGCTGGCCGACATGCGGCCCGCGGGCCAGTACGCCATGAGCGAGCTGATCGCCATCGGCGGCATCCAGCCGCTGATGAAGACCCTGCTCGACGAGGGTCTGCTGCACGGCGACTGCCTGACCGTCACCGGCCGCACCCTGGCCGAGAACCTGGCGGACGTGGCGCCCTACCCCGCGGAGCAGAAGGTCATCCGCCCGCTGACGGACCCGGTGAAGAAGGACTCCCACCTGGTGATCCTGTACGGCAATCTCGCCCCGGAAGGCGCGGTGGCCAAGATCACCGGTCACGAAGGGCTCACCTTCACCGGCACCGCCCGCTGCTTCCACGGCGAGGAGGCGGCGATGCAGGCGATTCTCGACGGCGTGGTCGTCGCCGGCGACGTGGTGGTGGTGCGCTACGAAGGGCCCAAGGGCGGACCGGGCATGCGGGAAATGCTCTCGCCCACCAGCGCCATCAACGGCCGCGGGCTGTCCCAGGAGGTCGCGCTCATCACCGACGGACGCTTCTCCGGCGGCTCCCACGGCTTCGTCATCGGCCACGTGACGCCGGAGGCCTTCGAGGGCGGTCCCATCGCCCTGGTCGAGGACGGCGACCGCATCACCGTGGACGCGGAGCAGCGCGAGATCACCCTGCACGTGGAGCCGGCCGAGCTCGAAGCCCGGCGGTCCCGCTGGCAGGCGCCGGCGCCCTACGCCACCCGCGGCGTGCTGGCGAAATACGCCCACGTGGTCAGCTCGGCCAGCGAAGGGGCGGTGACGGACAAGTACCTCGACTGAGCGCGGACGGACCCGGCGCACCGCGGGCGCCGGACGCCGGCCGGGCCGGGAGCGACACGACATGCCCGAGATCACACCCGTAGACCCGGAGCGTGAGTTGTTCCGGATTCATCCGGACCGGCGGATAGAGCCGGCCGAACATCGACCCGGCCCGCCGGAACGGATCGACGGGCATACCCTGGGCATCGTCCGCATGGCCGCCAGCGCGCCCCACGGCGGCGAGATGCACCCGGACGGTGACGAGATTCTGTACGTCATCGCCGGCCGCGTCCGGGTCACCGGCGACAGCGCGCCCGAGTCCCCGCTGGAACTCGGCCCGGGCCAGGCCTGCATCGTTCCGGCCGGCGAGTGGCACACGGTCGACGTGCTGGAGCCCGTGCAGCTCGTCCATCTGACGCCGGGACCCGGCGGGGCCCATCGGCCATGACGCTGGTTCGCTGCTTCGCCGAAATGGGCATGGGCGTGGACGTCCGCGGGCGCGACTACACCAAGGCCGCCCGGCGCGCCGTGGCCGACGCCATCCGCCATTCCAGCATCAACGTCTTCCGGCTGCTCGATCGGGACGCCGACGAGATGGTGGTGGACGTGACCGTGGCGGGCGCCCGGCCCGAGGCCGTGGACACCGCCGCCGTCGCCGCCGAGCTGCCTCACGGCACCGTCCGGGTCACGGCGGTCCCGGGCGGGCTGGACGTGCCGGGCGGCGACGGCGCCGAACCGATGGTCATCGCCAACGCCGCGGTGATCGTCAGCTTCGACGATGGCCGCGGCCCGGCGGGCTGAGCGGGC
>MDTG01136505.1_pt1 | contig 16895 bp, 12 predicted proteins | sample 811421 | NCBI WGS metagenome assembly MDTG01 (sample SAMN05326645, study PRJNA326480) | marine metagenome | isolation source: seawater | place: Pacific Ocean: South East | collected 2011
AATGGTGCGTCCATCGCAACTCAGAGTAGCGCCACTACGGTTATCGGCACTATGGACTCAGCCATTGAAACGATTGCAACTCAACAAGCTACAATGGGTTCGTTAATCAACAGATTAAACTTCTCTGTTTCTAACCTGAGTAAGGCATCTGTGATGACTGAGCAAGCAATCGGACGTGTTATGGATGCTGACTTTGCGGCAGAAACTACAAACCTATCCAAGCAGCAAATTCTTAACCAAGCTGCAACATCAATGCTGGCTCAAGCGAATCAGTCAAAGCAATCTATCCTTGCCCTACTCCAATAGGAGTTTGAGCTGGGTGGGTAGCCGCGAGGGGGAAAGGGGACTTTCCCCCTCAATTTTTTGATATTTACACAAACACATCGAGAGATCATCAACAACCTAAGATGGCACAAAATTTGCAATTTTTGGCGCTCGGGTTAGAGGCATGAAAAATGCAAGTCACTTTAGAAAATAAACAACAAAAAATTGTTGATGATTTAATTCAAATTGATCGTGATCTTCAAAAAACAAATGTCAGCGATAATCAGTGCCGAATCCGACGGCTTATTGATTGTCGGCGGCAATTGATGGCCGACCTCAATTTGCTGCGTCGTGTTAGCGAGAGCTCAAACAATTTTCCCGAGAAATTTGAATATAAACCCTCAGCGTCTTTAATTCAGCTTATCAAGCAGTGGCGCTCTCAGGTCATGATGTCAAAACCTGATCAGCAATCATTTGAAAATCCGGATTTTTGTGACCAACTCTTGGACAGTATTCTGCCAGAGACTTGGAATTTCAACACTGATGTAATGGTGATCTCTGCTCCATCCTCACATACCATAGTCTCAACGGCTATAAATCGCTGCCAAAGCCACATAGTTATATTTGATTATCATAAATGCATCGATGGAAATAAATTAGGTTACCAACCAAAATCCAATGCAGTTGTTTGCCAAACAATCACAGATGTAGAAATCGCGTTCGCAAAGCTTCAAACACCCGCCGAGCAAGTCATAACTGTGCCCTGTTCATTTGACCCAAAATTTCTCACAGAAACAAAAAACCTATTAGCTGAAGCAATCGAAAAAGGCAAAAAGAATCGGATTGCCAATACGATCACCGCAAATAGATTCGGCGCATCATGGTCAAAAAATCTCCTAAAAAACTTACATCTCATTGCGAAGACGCCAAACATTCATCAACTATCGGTCAAGGGCGTAAAAGATGCCGTTATTGTGGGGTCAGGACCTTCATTGAATAAGAATGTTCACACGCTCGCTGGGATACAAGATCAAGTTTTTATAGTCGCTGCTTTGCGTTCCATTCAAACTCTGCATGAAGCAAACATCCAGCCAGATTTGGTTATTCAGTTGGATGCAGAGGACGATCAGGTTGCCAAGGAGTTTTCAACAAAACTAGACATTCAGATTGAAAATTTCTTGGTTGAACTAACCGTTAACCCTTGGTTTTTAGAGTCAAATGCAAACAATTTCATCTGGTCTTACCCATCAATATTTAGTGACATTGGAAGAACTTTTGGTGTTGCCCCCACGCCTTTCGATGCGCCCAGCGTCGCAATATACGGCCTTACACTCTGCTACCTACTTGGTTTTGAGTCCTTGTGCTTTGTTGGGCAGGATTTAGCTTCATCTAACAAATTGCAATATGCAAAAGGTGCAACATCGCTCTTGCCTGCGCACAACAATATATCCACTTTTAATATTGAAGTTGACGGCTTCTACGGTGACAAGGTTATGACGAGAAGTGCATACCATGGTCAACTTATTAGATGTATAAACATCGCCTCTGAACTAAGTGTGAAAGCGCCGCACATTCATCTTTTCAATGCAACTGAGGGCGGTGCCTATATCAAGGGATTTAAACATTTAAGTCTTTCAGAGTTTGTGACCTCCCGTAATCTCAAAAAAAATCGCTGTGTTAAACAACTCATTTGGGCGCAACACACAAAAGTCAAACCGACACAGGTCACGGATTACCTGGCGTACATAACAGACACGATGGACAATATCATCACAATCGCAAATACCATTATCAAGCTAGATACGGCATCGGGTAGAACTATGAATGAAGATACCGAGATCCATGATCTCATTAAAAAATTTCATAGTCTTGATAGTGCAACGTCTCTATTGCAAATAGCTATGCAGGAAGAAATTTCATCTGTCATTGGCACGTCTAACAATGCTCGTAATCAGTCAAGTTTCTCAGAATTTTTCAAAAAAATCATTCAGCACGCAGAAGAATTAAAATCAATTGCCGTTGCACACGGCGCTTAAAATGGCAGCTTTCCAGCAAAATAAACCCAAAATATTTGGCTGTAATGACCCGAAGTATGTGTTGGAAAATGTCCCGTTTAGCGACATTTATTGTGTTGCCAAGCAAACGGATATAGAAGAAGCCAACTTGCTAAACAGCCGAGACAAACACGAAGAGGCTTATAGAATTTACAAAACAATTCTGAAAAGAAACCCGAGACACGCTGGCGCCCTGCTCGGTGTGGGCGTAATCCTACAAAAACAAGAGAAATTTGGTATTGCAATCCAATTCCTGTCTAGATCGATAGAAGCAGATCCAAGTAATTCACATGCCCGATTAACGCGTGGCCGGATTTATCGACTTCAAGGTATGTCTGCAAATGCAATTTCAGATTTCACTGATGTAATTTCAAATGACCCGGAAAATTTTGAAGCGTTCATTGCAAGAGGCATTACATTTGGTCAAGCAAGCCGTTATCACGAAGCTATTACAGATTTTAGCCAAGCAATTGATCTAAAACGGAAAAGTGCTGAGGCGTTTTACAACCGTGGAGTGGCTTTTGAGAAAATCCGCAAACTTGAGGCAGCGATTGAAGACTATTCAGCAGCCATAAAACTTAACCCCACTGACGGCAAGGCATACAACAACCGAGGACTAGCCTTTCGCGAATTAAAGAAATTCGAAGATGCAATCAACGACCTAAGGGAGGTGGTAAAAATTGATCCGAGTTTTGCAGATGCCAAGTTCAACCTTGCGCTGACCCTATTGATGACCAAAAATTTTTCTGAGGGATGGCAACTGTATGAAAATCGCTGGGAAACCTCAAACTTTCCATCAGCAAAACGTAATTTTTTTCAACCTTTGTGGCTTGGCAAAGAGTCTCTCGAAGGAAAAAGCATTTTAATACATAGTGAGCAAGGCTTGGGTGATACCTTGCAATTTTGTCGCTACCTCAATCTACTAAAGAATTTGAATTGTGAAGTATACTTTGAAGTAGAGCAATCTTTAGTACGCATCATATCTTCTAACTTGAACGCAAAAAACATTATTCCAAAGGGCGACGATCTACCACCTTTTGATTTTCATTGTCCATTGATGAGTCTTCCATTGGCATTTGGTACCACTCCGGAGACTATTCCGGTATCTGGACCCTATCTGTTTCCCGATAATCGCAGCATAAATTTTTGGCGACAATACCTTGGCGCTAAGAAACGTTTAAGAATTGGTATAGCTTGGCAGGGCAATCCAAAACACCCAAGAGATGTTGAACGAAGTATTCGTTTACAAGATTTGTTGCGGTACGCACCCAAAAATATTGATTGGTACGCACTCCAAAAGGACGTTAGCGATCAAGATCAAATAACTCTCTCCCAAATCCCAAATGCACATTACTTTGGAGGCCTTATCGGAGACTTCAATAGTACGGCCGCACTTTGCTTAAACTTAGATGCAATTGTTTCAGTAGATACGAGTATTGCTCATTTGGCGGGAGCCGTCGGTTCAAAAACTTTTTTAATCTTACCCTTCATCTCCGACGCTCGATGGTTTAGCAGTGGCACCAAAACGCCATGGTACCAGTCTATGGAAATAATAAGACAAGATCGCCACCGTAGTTGGACCTCTGTTCTAAGAATACTGATAAGAAAATTAAGGCGCATCCAATCACAGGGAACATTTACGCAAAATTAATATTCAAGACCGTAGTAGCTAGACAGTAATATGCAATGGACATCGAAATAGTGACCCGTGAAAAAGAATTCATACAAACTTCGCACAAATCCTCGATGGTAGACTTAGAAGCCCGAAATAGAGAATAAATGACTAGCAATGAGAGGAAAAACTAAAAAAGCTGCTACCAGATTAATTTGATTTTAAGGCTGATCACAAGTGCAGAGATTATTTTATTTTTTGAAAGCCGGCATCAACAACTATTCTTGATATTTCATGAACATGCTCGGCACCCGATTAGCAAACCTAATCAAATCGCACACCACACGGATAATACATATTGATAAGGAACATTTTGAGTCTCGAGTTCAATATGAATTGCATACGCCTAATTATTTACCGATCATAATGCTTTACCCTCCATAGACTTCACTTTGAGGGAGACAATCTTGCTTGAAACTCATTTACCAAATTTTAGCAAGTTTACTCGTACTAGGTGACAGAAAAATTTGTGATTATTGGCAGCTCGATAAATTTGTTTTCTGAAGTCTCTACTTCCCCCATAATCCGATTAGACTGATTACGTGACGCCCCTCTATATGTGCGGACAATTGCCTATGCAGATTCTCCTGGAGTTTAGAGAATGATGCTCAGCCAAATCTTTGATGAGATCGATTATGACCAGAAAAAGTGGTGAGATAAGTCACCAAGAACTTGGACTATGCCTAGACGTCCCAAATAAACGTTAGTAGGAAGCTTCCATTCCTGCTAAGTGTAACGGGTTTGGCAGAAACAAAAAAACGTTTAATTATGAGACTAGTTTGAAAAATGTCGATCCCTATAACATCTTCATATTTTTGATCGCTTTGCATTTTCGTTTACGGCTCGTCTGATAAAGCCAAATAGGTACGTCTCTAATTTAGGCCAGACTAAATTGGTAAACCTCACCACACTCGCAATTGCGCTAGAAAAATTTAGGATCTCATGAGATAAATAACCCGTGATTACTCGGGTATGTTGCGCAACCCTATCAAACAAAAAGCTCATTGGCAGACTCACCACAAAGATTTATTATAATCGGAAAATGCTGTGAGGAATTTGTGTGAATATTAAAAAAAATGTGGATCTGTGGTGTTACCTTTGGACAAATGTCCCAAAATTCAGACTCTACTCTGTGACGATTAGAGTTTCTTACGCCGATAACTTACTGAGCAATTTGTCGTAATCAGCTTGTACGTTTAAATCGGAAACTTCTTCTGGGTCAACGTCAAACACCCGCAATTTTCTGGTGTAAAAAGTCTTTTCCTTAATAAAATTATTTTTGTAAGCCCAATAAAATGTTCCATTGCTTACTCTTGTCTCGGGAAAATCTTGACTTTTCTTCTTTTCAAATTCCTTGATTAAAAGCTCCCAACAACCATCCGCTTTAGGTACAAGAGCTTGTACCGGTGCAAACTCAAACCTTGATACACCCATCATCACAGAGCAACTCTCAACAGAGAATTGAAGAAAGTGTTTGTTTGACTTTTCTATTGTTCTTGCCGTCAGCAGTACCGAGGTTGGGTAGACACAGCAGAATACATTACACTCATTTGCTTTTAGGACCTCAGTGCAAACTCCGACAACGCTAGCCGTGTCTGTCGCGAGATCGGCCGATCTTTTGTGAGGTGTCGCATCAAATGCGGACGCGATTTTCAAAACTTCGTCGTCCTCTGATGAGACGATAATTTTTGAAAATACTGTTGAGTTTTTACAATTCTCTATCACAGATGCGACCATCGGTTTACCCGCAAAAGGTAATATATTTTTATTTGGCAACCGCTTTGAGTTTGATCGCGCAGGAATAATGCATAGTGTCATCAGTCAAGATCCTCCCAACGAACTCTGGAGCCAGCTGCCAAGTCATTTTTAAAACTCATCCCAGATATTTTTTCATAAACATCGGGTGTGATGCCAAAACCCGGCCTCTTAAATTTTACTTTAATTTCATTTAGTTTCTGGCCTTTAACGACATCTTGATCCAATATCACGCTTCTGCGTAATTTCTTTGCTTGCATGCTTTGTGGGGGAGTTAGTTCTGGCAATGAATCGCCAAATGCGCGCTCAAGATCTCGAATGTTGTCTACAAAGCGAGATACATCGGGCGGCTCCAACGACATGATGTGTTCAACACTCCTCGTCATCCGGTTCGTTGTAATTGTTTTCTCAATCATGTTTGCCCCAAAACAGATTGCTGCAATATCCATAGTTTCGCCTGGTGTGTGATCTGAAAAGGCAACTGGGCAACCAAATGTACTTTTTAAGGTTGGGATGCTTCTCAAGTGAACCGTGTCCAAATTTGCGGGATAACCACTAGGGCAATTGTGAAGAACGAACTGTTCATTACCACACTCTTTTATAATTTGTACGGCGTTATGGATCTCATCAAATGTTGAATTGCCAGTGTCAATTTGCACGGAAACGCCGAGCTTCGCTACTTTTCTTATAAAAGGGAAATAGTTAATATCTGAAGAGGCAATCTTTACGGACTCGCAACCAAGAGACTTTACAAGATTTAGACCATACTCATCTCCAATTGTAGCGAAAAATGTAATACCGAGCTCATCACAATAGCGCTTAAGCTGTTTCCACTCGCTGCCAGAAAGGCTTCGTCGGACAAAAATGTCATATAGAGACTCTTCTATTCGCTCCGTTGCGCCACTTTCTCTGTCTACCAAAATATCATACGAGTACATAAAATTTCGATCAGAAATGAGCTCGTCAGGGTCAAATATCTGGAATTTTATTGCGTCACCTCCGCTATTTGCAGCAACTTGCGCCAATTCTTTTGCATTGCTAAATCCACAATGTGTTGCGCCCGCCTCAAATGTAATAAAAGTTGGGCATCCATCTCCTATAGATCTTTCACCAATTTTTATCATAGGCTTTATCCAATTTACTCTTTGTTAAATCAGCTGACGCGGTTACGACATAGCTCTTTTTTCACTTTGCCAGGCGTCGCAATGTTCGAAGGCTTATTGCTTCAGATTATTAGGCCTCGCATTTGAGATATTTTCCCTCTAGAAACTGTTAGCCCTCGAGTCAAAAAATTGATTTCAAAACATCTAGAACAGCATCTATAACCTCGTCACGAATAGTCCGTCGACTTAAGGAACATATAATTCACTCAAACTTTTCTTGTAAGCGTGAGGGTTTCGTGACAAGTCTCACAAATCTGTTTCAAAAAACTAATGCAACCGATTTCGTTAAGCAAACTATTACCCAAACTATGCAACTATTTGTGCTATCGCCTGCCTGTGTGCCTCGGATTTAGCGGATAAAACCTTCACCAGATGCAATACCTCATCGGGTGTAACCATTTTTTTTGGCTTGAAACTGGACTGTTGGACAACTCTGTTTCCTGCCATCTCGAATAAACCTCTAAAATCATTGGAGGAGAGGCCAGCAGGTATATAGTTTTTTGCGAAATCAATATCTGGATTGTTGCAAAATACGCCAAGACCGTGTGAATGGAAAAACTCAAAATTAGAACGCTTTCTGGTTGAACACAAATGGGACCAAAATTTGTGAACCCCAAAATTCTCTTTTTTCACCTGGGTATCGTGAAACAGGACTAAAGCATCGTTAGTCAGCTTTGGTCTCCACGTTGCAAAATCGTGACTCACCGCTTCTAATGAGTGAAAGCCGTCAATGTGCAACAGGTCAACAGTTCCATCATCAAATTCTTTTAGGGCATCATCGAATGTCATCCGATATAATTTTGAGAATTTTGAAAACTTTGATTTATTTACAGACTCAACATGATTAAAAACTGCATCTCCATAATACCCAGCCTGTAAATCACCTTTCCAAGTATCAACGGCGTGGCACTGCGTTTTCAAATCATGCCGCAAAACACTATCGCAAAAGGCAAAGTAAGACCCGCCACCATGTGTACCTAATTCAACAAATATGTCAGGCTTAACCCTATTAATCAGCCAGTGCGCAAAAGGCGTGTGCCCCACCCAGGCATCACTCTGGATCTCAGGAGTAACATGTTCAGGAACGTAACAAAGAGAAGATAACATTTTTAGAAACTCACGAATATAAATTATCGACTCTTCGGATGTTGCAATTTGTGCGCCAAAGTCTGTAGCTTAAATTGTTAAATTCAAACACGTCGGGAATAAATTCATTTTGTCACACAAAAAAATAAGACATGCCATTATCAACAAAAGAAATTAGGATTAACGCTGTTTCATTTAAAACAGCCAAATCACTGTCTCAAGATCTGGAGGCGATTGATCTCCCAGACGAATTTATTTCTGCGTCGCTGAGGGAAAATCGTAATTTTGGGAGTGAATATAACGAATTTTCGAGAAAAGCGGCTGTAGCAATTTCTTATCAATTCGCGAGGAAATTTAGTAATGAAGCGAGAGTAGAGACCGACACGTTACATCAATCGGTTTGGTTTCTTTACTGGACTGAACTTTGTAACATAATCCCAGTAAGGTCTGTTCTTAGGAATTCCAGAAAACAATTTTACAAAAAAACAGTTCTAATAGCTCTCAATTCAAACAAACTTACAATTTTTGAGGAATGGCGAGAAAACAGTGATATCCTCCCATTAATTATTTACTTTGAATTGAAAAAAATTGGCGCTAACCCACTACTTGTTTTCCCTCCAGAGCAGGACACTAGTGGCCTCACCATTGTTATCAATAATGGAATAATTGAGACGCAGTTGTTGGTTGGGGACGGCATTGTATTCTGCCCAAAAGCAACCAGAGGTGCCGACAAGGCTGTTCCCCTTATATGGAACACACCTAATAGCACGAAAAGGATTAATAAACTATTGCTCTCATTGCAAAATTTGCCCCCGCCCTGTGTTCAGATCAAATTACAGGCGCATAGTGTTAATTTTGGTTCTGCAGAGATTACGCTGCATCAATCATCCCTGACTTGGCCACACTACAGTGATCTTGTTAGGCGGGAATTTATGAAAATCCTACAACTTACACATCAAACCATAGAGCAACTGGCCATCAAATACTCACTATTTGAAGCCATCATTTGTGACCATCTTTTTGTCGATACAGCACTTATTGCAGGTTGCATCCGTTCGCGAGGAGGAAAGGTAAAACTATGGCCACACTCGGCATCAATGCGTTTGACTATGCATCATAAAGTTGCACCTAAGGAAATAGTCAGGGTGCGTAGAGACAAAGAGATTAAACATCCGAGTTTTCAGTCTACAAAAAAAATTATCCGATCTGAACTGATGTTCAAACCACCAAGTAAGATCTGTGACACTGTCGATGGCGAAAAACAAAATATAGTTCTAATTGGTGGCGCCACAAAATTAAATCAAATGCCACTTTTTGATATTATGGGACATGAAAATACAGTGAAGGCTTTCTTAACTGGGCTCTCAAATAGACTGTCTAATGTCAATGTGTATGTTCGCCCAAAGGGATACTGGTCTCCCTTTGGTTGGTTTCAAAATTTGGCCGATTTTACGTTAATCGAAGCCAAAGACCCCCCGTCACAAATAAGTTTACCAAATATGACTTTTGTCTGCATAACACAAACCTCAACCGCATTAATAGAAGGAGTTGGGAGAGGAGTGCCAGGCATCATTATCAAAGAAATTAACGCCAGTGACTACTTTCCTCTTGAGGAAAGTCTTTTCCCTCAGATGAAAGTGGAGGAGGCGCTTGAAACGATTGACTCCTTTAAAGACCAAGATAACTACAAGATCTACTGGGAACGCCAGTCTGAATGGTTTAATAAAAATGCCTCCTTCAATTCTTGTAGATAAGCGTATGCATATGTTTTTCTTATCCAATGAAATCAAAAAACAGAGTCGCCCTCTTAAAAATTACATTGGCATCCACTGCTAGAGATTTGATCAAAATACTTAGGGGCGATATCAAACTCAGGGCAGATAGTTCTTATGTGGTGCATTGGGTCAGAGTCTCGTCTTTTCATACTTTTTCTGAACTAAAAATAAAGTTAACTTTGCTATTTTAATCTTCAGCCAATCAACAATTGGGTATGCCGATTGTTAAGCCACACTTTTTACAAAAACGATTTATTTCGCTCGGGGCGTTTCCAAATTTATTTTTCCACGCTTTAGCCGAGAGTTTTGTAAGACTTCAGAAAAGAATTTGCATTGTAGTGTTTTATACCGTGGCACTACTCAGATAAGTGTTTCAAGCCTCTTGCAACCTCACAAATTAGTCAAAAAACGAAGTGGGCTCTACCACCGAAGAAGACTTTTTAACGTATTTCAAAATAAATTGGCATCAAACTTGCTCCCAAAATTGGCCGATGAATTAAAATTTTCAGCAATTTTTCGACATCCAATGACAAGCGGGATAGAGATGAAACTAACGATCGTCAATTTAGGTTTGCCAGAGTTTTTTGACCGAAAAAGCGATATAATTTACGGACTTTTTCATGCCCTCTCTTCCCTTGGTCATACCGTGTCTGTCAGCCATAATAGTCTCGAAACCAAAACACTTAATATTCTAATCGGGTCGGACATCATCTCTGGTGATACAGAAGCAACACTAACATTGCAAAAAAACCGCTGCGATTACGTGATTTACGAGGTTGAGAATTACAATGGCACCACGGTTAATTATCGAGACAACTTTAACCTCGAAAATTATAAGATAATCTTACGAAACGCTAAATCCATTATCACTCCATACAAATATAATCTAAAAGCGCTCCGAGCGACCTGCAATGACACAACCCCGGTTCACTACTCAAAGTGGGGTTTCCACGAGAGCATGATTAGGCAAAACATAGATAGGAGCGGTGCTTTCAAACACAACGCGCTCTTTTTTGGCCTTATAAAAGGGACACGCGTCAACAAATTCAATGCTTTAAAGGAGCGTTATGGAAAAGGTGTTCAATTTATTGATCAAACCTTACCGTTTACGATCCGCGATTATTTTATGTCTGATTGTCAGTTTGGGCTGTCGCTTTCCTATGGTAATACCGACGACTTTGTGAATCCTTTCCGAATTATGAGCATGGTCGCAAACGGTATGCCAGTTCTAGCTGATCATAAGATTGATGAAGATAACTATTTAGATCTATGCATTAAATATGATTTTAGTGAACTTTTGAACGTCATTGAGAGTCAGAATATTTGCTTGGCTAGTTTAAAGGAAAAATGCAGATCACTAAATTTAGCGGATAACCTACGAGGCATTTTATGACTACAAAAAGCACGACCGCTGTAATTTATTTGTACTGTGATGAGCACGCAAGATCGGCGCAAAATTTTGAAAACTTTGCTGCTAATGGGCTCGTTAACAATGTCGATTTTTTTGTGGCCGGCTCAAAAATTAATTTATCGAGAGCTCAACACGAGCGATCTAAATTCAGAGAAATTTACTTTGAAAATGGTGAAGATGATCATAAGAAGATTTCTTGGTTCTACAATAATCAAATCAAAAAATCGGATTATCAAAGTTTGGTTGTCCTGTCCTCTCGAATGTCTGGTCCACACGCAACGTCGGACGGTGTTAATAACTGGGTGCAACGGTTTGTTGAGCGACTAACAATAGAAACACATCTCGTTGGATCAAACATCATAATGCTCCCACTCGACCACCCACTTACAATTCTCCAAAATGAAAACCAAGCCGAAGTTGGGATAGCTTCATATATTCCCACTTCGGCATTTGCAATTAGCAGAGAAGCATTGGACTTCCTTGAGACAAAATGTTTTTTTAATCAGGAAATTCCACCGTGCGAAATATCGTTTCAGTTTCTTTATGAGATGAGGATGTCAAACCTCCTACTCGAAAACGGCTGGAACATTTCTTGTCTTTTGTCAAAATATTCCAACGTTGATTTTCGCTCCACCAAAAAAGATCCGAATCCAACCTCATGGCTCGGAAATCCAAGCATACGAGACTGCTATTTTAATAGCAACATAGACAATGTAGAGAGTATTTTTGTAGAAACACCAAATTTTGAAGCCGATCAGACAAAGTCGCATTTGAACCCGCCTAAAAACGCAGAGTTATATGGAATTTTTTACGATGAGCTATCTCGTTCCACCATTCCAAGCGGATTCATTCCCTTAGACAATTCAAAAGGGCCAAGGCATTTATATGAATCATATCCAATGGTAAAACAATTAGAGCAATCACCGCCAAAAAATGATATGTGGCTTGGATTTTTTTCGCCAAAATTTACACAAAAAACACGCATTGAACCGCACGACGTTTTTTTTGAGATTCAACAGGCTGATAAAGATGTGTCAGTTATTCTTTTTTCATCGCACTGGAAACAAGTAGCATTATGGCCAAATATATGGCTCCAAGGACACACCTACCATCCAGGTCTGCTCGATTTGACAAATAAATTAATTGAGCTTGCCGATTACAAAACTGACGTCACCAAAATTTACTCAACTCTCAACGATGGTGTTTTCAGCAATTATCTGGTTGCAAAAAGTGAGTTTTGGCTAGAATGGCAACGGCTCGTCACTATTTATTTCCAGATTATTACACAAAATGACCGGTTATTACAAAAATCCACACCTTACCTGGGTAATACCGTTCCAATCCACACCTTTGTGATTGAGAGACTGGCGTCACTCATAATTCTTGAGTTGGGGCTCAAAACAAAATTCAGTCAAAATCTTTACAACCGAAGTTTAAATTTTAATTCAGTGAACGGATCTGCTGCGATTACGATGAACTGGTACAAATCCAAATTCATCGAAACAGGAGATGTTACTTATAAAAAAATATATGATTATCATGTCAATAAAATTAACGAGCGTAATAAAAAAGATTTGGCGAAAAGACTGCTGGCGGAACAAAAAACAAGTCGCGTCGCGTAAGATAAAAGTCAACAGCTGGCTCAAAGCCGTTGCCCCAAATATATAGCTGATATGTATTTCATGGAGACGTTATTATGTGGCTACCAAATGCTATGCCACAGCGATCTTTCTCACTTAGCAGTGTTGGGCCAACATTGGCCCACCTAACATCTAGGTCCTTGTCGTAGCAGTTTATCGTAATCTCGTCTTCTGGGCTGTAAGAAGATGTTACACAATAATTCAAGATACAGAAGTCACTGAGAACTTGAAAACCATGTGCAAATCCCTCAGGAATCCAGAGCTGCCGTTTATTCTCAGATGATAAGCAAATCGCCACATGCGAGCCACATGTCGACGATTCTAATCGACAATCTACAGCTACATCCATAATCTCGCCATGTATCACTCTTACTAGCTTTGCCTGAGCACTTGCACCTTTCTGCAGGTGAAGACCTCGGATGGTGCCTTTGGTTGATGAAGACTCGTTAATCTGAAAAAAATTCGTTTTCCTTCCTAACTCATTAAAAAACGTCTTTTCATTATACGCTTCAAAGAAATACCCACGCTCATCCTCAAAAACTCGAGGCTCAAAAATCTTAACATCACGAATTTGGGTTTCAATAAATGTCATTTTTTTATCAGCCCTTTGAGATACCGAGCAATTGAACTGGAAGGGTTTTCAGAGATAACTTTTTCAACTTTTGCCTCTGAAATCCAATTATTGGACAACGCAATTTCCTCAAGACATGCAATCTTATAACCTTGCCTCTTTTCTATCGTCTCAACGAAAAGCGATGCTTCGAGTAAGCTCGCTGGAGTCCCGGTATCCAACCATGCCACACCACGCTGAAATTTCTGGCATTTCAACTGTTGATCGGCCAGATACATATTGAGTAAATCAACAATTTCCAGCTCGCCCCTCGCAGACTTTTTGATCGATTTTGTCCGGGTTGCGGCTTCACTATCCAAGATGTATAAACCGGTAACAGCTTGATTAGAAGGCGGTTTTGTGGGCTTTTCAACTAATCTTGAAATCTCATTTTTATCATTAAACTCAACAACCCCATATCGTTCTGGGTCACTCACTGCATATGAAAAAATTGTAGCTCCAGAATTTTGTTTGATAGCAGATTTTAAAAAACCTGACATGCCAGCGCCATAGAATATGTTATCTCCTAAAATAAATACGCAGCCTGAGTCTGAGAGAAATTCCTCACCCACCAAAAGGCCCTGCGCTAGTCCTTCAGGTTTTATTTGGATCTCATACCCAATTCGTAAGCCCCACTGACTGCCGTCACCAAGCAAATTGTAGAAAGCAGTTTGGTCATCTGGCCGAGTTATAATTAATATGTCCGCTATCCCCGCTAGCATGAGAATAGATAACGGGTAATAAATCATAGGTTTGTCATAAATTGGCAGAAGTTGTTTCGATACCACTGAGGTCATCGGATGCAGACGGGTCCCAGACCCTCCGGCAAGTAAAATTCCCTTGTAATGCATTCTAGCGCCCACTGATCTGCTGTATGAATTTATCGGCTCCTAAACGCCAATCAGCAAATTCAGTGCCAATTACCTTTTGGATTTTACTGTTCGAGAGTTTTACTCTTCTTGGACGACGCGCTAGTTGATTGATCTGATTTGTGCTCACAGGAATTAAGTCTTTTGATTTGCAATTCAGCTTGATCCCTGCTTTTTCTGCATTTTTCAACAAATAAGCGGCAAATTCAAACCACGATGAGCATCCATTAGGCACAAGATTGAAAATACCCTTGTGATTACCCAAGCTTTGTAAATCTGTTTGATTAATAAATTTAAGGACCACTTTTGAAATAAATTCCGCTGATGTTGGGGTGCCAAATTGGTCATTGACTACTTTCAAGCGATCATTGATTTTAGCAGCATTGAGTATCTTTTTTGGAAAGTTAACTCCCAAATCATCATAGACCCAAGCTAATCGAAAAATTGCATATTTTTGAGCATATTTAATTATGTGATCGTCGCCAGCTAGTTTGGTCTGACCATAGACGTTAAGCGGGTTTGTTGGATCGTTCTCACTGTATGAACGTGACATGGAACCATCAAAAACATAATCAGTGGAAAAATGAATCAAGAAACTATTGTTTGCGGCACACAATTCGGCAAGTAGTTTGACAGCCGAAACGTTTATATCCGTTGCAATTTTTTCATTGCGCTCTGCTTCATCAACTTTTGTGTAGGCCGCGGCATTTATCACCATATTTGGTTTAAAACTCTTAAAAGCTTTTTTCAAAGACAAGTGTGATGTCACATCCAGATCATTTTTGGAAAGACCTAGCACCTCAAAATATGGAGAGAGCGCTTTATTTATTTTATGCCCAACTTGTCCACCAGCGCCAGTTATCAAAACTTTGTACATATCAATCACTATAAAGATTCTGAAAATACCAAGTAATCGTCTTCGCAATTCCCTCTGAAAAACAATGCGAAGGTCCCCAACCAAGCTGGGCCTGAATTTTATTTGCATCAATTGAATACCTTCGGTCATGACCGAGACGATCTTCAACAAAAGAAATATAGCCATCCAAACTATTAACCATAACTTCTGGTTTTGATCTTTGAAGTTCGTCAAATATGAGCTTTATCAACTCAAGATTAGTCAACTCACAATTTCCACCAATATTGTAGCTTTCACCCGGCAAACCCTTGTCCAGCACGCAAATTAGCGCATCGCAATGATCCTCTACAAAAAGCCAGTCGCGTATTTGTTGGCCATCCCCATAAACTGGGATTTTGAGCCCATTAAAAAGACTATTCAGAATAGTTGGAATAAATTTTTCGGCATTTTGATGTGGTCCATAATTGTTTGAACAGTTTGTCACGATTGTAGGCAAGCCAAATGTTTCAAAATAGCAGCGCGTGAGATGATCAGATGCAGCTTTACTCGCACTGTACGGACTATTCGGCTTGTAAGCTGTTGTCTCACTAAACCCAGGCTCATCAGGCTGCAGACTGCCAAAGACTTCATCTGTCGACACATGAACAAACCTGAACCGATCACCGATATCCTTGCCAGCACTCTCTACGTAGTTGTGCGCATTTACCAATAATGCATACGTACCATTAATATTTGTCTTAATAAATTGGTCTGCAGACGCGATCGAGCGATCAACATGGCTTTCTGCAGCAAAATGCACAACAGCGCGCGGAAGGCATGTATTAAATATTTCACCTAACCTCTCTGTATCGGTAACGTCAGCATTTAAATTTGTTAGATTTTTATGCGGTGGATTGTCCAGGCATGTGGTATTCGCGGCATAAGTCATACAATCAATATTGACAATATTTTCATCAGTTCGCTTGAACCAATTTACGATAAAATTGGTCCCGATAAATCCACAACCGCCCGTAACTAAAATGGTCATTACTTTTTTACTTTCCTGTATTTCTCAATCGAAACAAATTGCAAATTGGCGACATATCACCCAAGATTCAATTGAGTTTGGTTTTTTTGACAATCGCGGCTTTCAATACACCATCTCTTAAAGCCTTCATGGCCTGTTTCATCGATGCCCAGCGCCCGACACCCCAATTTAAACTCGTGATATTTATTTCTATTTTTTGATGGTGGCAGGTGCAAAAATAAATACTCTAAATTATGTCGGTAAATTATTGGTAGAAGGGCATAACCATGGAATCCAAAGGTTGGATGATTATTGACTGAGAGCTCTTGTGAGAATCGCTCTGCGACGGATAAAGGTGCGAATTTTATTGCGCTCTCGCGCTCTAATTGCCGTCTGTGCTTACGACAGATCAAGACATCTTCTGGGAGCAAAAAATCCTGCTGTTTCAATAGCGGTTCAGCTTCCTGCATTAGACGCTTGGAACGCAAAGAGAAACCACCATTTCCGACTTTGTGAAAATCGAAATGAGGCCAGGGGGCGCCAATATAATCATATTCCAAAAAGGTTTTGGAAAAGCTTCCCCCATTCAATACAAAGCCATCATATTGCAACACAATAAAAAATTCTGTCTTAACAAATTTCCAAGCATGTTTAAGTAGAAACTCGGAATAGCTGTGAACCGAATTAATTGGCTCAATCTTTATGAAATCACTTTTATCCCATCCATCTTCCAC
>MDTG01354329.1_pt1 | contig 16894 bp, 18 predicted proteins | sample 811421 | NCBI WGS metagenome assembly MDTG01 (sample SAMN05326645, study PRJNA326480) | marine metagenome | isolation source: seawater | place: Pacific Ocean: South East | collected 2011
CTTTTAGTACAGATTCAACAAGTGTAGCAAATACTAAAATAACTACATTTACAGCTGGTGAAAACGGAACAATACAATTTATAATATAACTATGGCACATTACGCATTACTTAATCATAAAAATATAGTCACAAAAGTTATAACAGGTAAAGATGAAAATTCTGTAGATTCAAATATAGAGTTAGTTTATCAAAACATATTTAATCAGGTCTGCAAAAGAACGTCTTACAATACAATCGCAGGTAAGCACAAACTGGGCGGAACACCTTTTAGAAAAAATTATGCTGGCGTAGGATACACTTATGATTATGAAAAAGATGCGTTTATATCCCCTCAGCCTTATGCTAATTGGACATTAGACTCTGATAAATGTATATGGAGGTCTCCTGTAGAATATCCAGAGGATAATAAAAGGTATACATGGAACGAAGACACTGCATCTTGGGATTTGGTTTCAGAGTAAACATTTTTTGTTTTTGTATCTTTGTTTAAATATTAAATTATGCCTATAACAAAAATAACTACTGGGGTTCTTACTGATGATTTAATTACTAGTGACAAGGTTGCAAATGAATTTACCACCATATCTTCTTTAACTCCTGGGTCAAGTAGCGATATTAGTTTTACCTCTGCTCAAATATTTACATTAACACCAAATCAAAGCACAACTTTAAATATAACTAATCCAGTTATTGGATCACAAAAATCTGTTATAGTTACCGGCGCAGGAAGTAGCTATACCGTTTCTTTAACAGTAGGAGGATCGTCAGGAACTTTTAATAAAATATCAGGTGATTATGACGATACCTCTGGTAAGAAAAACTTATATAGTATATTGTGCGTGGGGGCAACAGAATTTTGGTATTCAATATCACAAATAGCTACATAATATGTTTGGCCAAGGCATACCACATGGATTTGCGGGTGGCGCAAGTAGTGCGCCTGTAGATGTTGACTTCTTAGTTGTAGCAGGCGGTGGATCAGGATCCACTTATTACTACCAATTCCGAGCAGGTGCAGGAGGGGCTGGCGGCCTTAGAACGTCTTATGGCTCTACCTCTGGAGGTGGTGCTAGTGCAGAAAACAAAATAACACTTAATCCAGGAACAACATACACTATAACTGTAGGCGCTGGCGGATCTGGTACAGGCACAAAAGTATACTATAGTACCATGGGCAGTGCTTCTTCTATATCGGGATCTGATATTACAGATATAACAACTGTAGGCGGTGGAGGAGGCGGATATTACTCAGCTATTTTTAATTATAGTGGTAGTACAGGCGGATCTGGTGGTGGTGGTGGTTATAGAACACAAGCAGGTGCTATTACACAAGGATATGGTGGATCAGGTACCGCAAATCAAGGATTTGATGGAGGTAATGGTAACACATATAGCGCTGGAGGAGGAGGCGGAGCTGGCGAAGCTGCGCACACCGTAGACTCTGATTATCCAGAAAGAGAACCAGGCGACGGTCTTAATATATTAATAGCCTCTAGAGCAAATGCAGTTACTTCGTCTATAGGAGATACGTTTGGTAATGTGCCTTCTAGTGCCGTATATTACGCAGGCGGTGGTCATCCTATATCTGGAGCAGGTCAAGCTGCATCACCTAGATCTTTAGGTGGAGGTGGTGTTGGGCTTTTGAATGGTACTTCTTATGATAGTGTTATAGGTGCCGTTGGCCGAGTAAATTCCGGTGGAGGTGGTGGCGGTGGATACAACTACACTGCGACATATAGTCACGCCGGTGGTTCAGGAATTGTAATACTTAGAATGCCTGCTAATCAATACTCAGGAACTGTTACAGGTTCTCCCGACACATATGACGAAGGAACAGACAAAGTTGTAATATTTAAAGCATCAGGAACGTATACTCATTAATATGGCACATTTTGCAGAAATAAATAATTACGGTCATGTTATAAGAGTCATAGTAATAAGCAATGAAGTTTTATTAGATTCTGAAAACAAAGAACAAGAAAATTTAGGAATAGAATTTTGTAAAAGTTTATATGGTGAATCTACTAATTGGGTGCAAACATCTTATAGTGGTAACTTTAGAAAAAAGTTTGCCGGTATTAACGATACTTTTGATAGCGTTAACAATGTTTTTGTAGCTCCTAGACCGGGCGTTCCCCCTTATTTAAGCTGGTCACTAGATGAGAATTTTGATTGGCAACCACCTGTCGAAGATCCTAGTACAGAAGATAAAGTTTATGCTTGGAATGAGAGCTTACAAAAATGGGAAGAATAGCCAATAACACTTAAGGAATATATTTTGTAAATTTGTAAAAAATAATAAATGGCAGCAACACAAGTAACATCGGACGTTATTAAGGACGCTACTATAACAGGAGCAAAAATAGCCAATACAACCATTACCTCTGGCAAAGTAGACTCATCTGTAGCTAAAATAATTACGCTGACACAATCAGCTTATGATGCTTTAGGTTCTTACAGCGCCTCAACATTATATATAACAACATAAATTATGGCAGTATATTTAGGAGCAACACAGTTAGACGGAGGCGGAGGCGGAGGAACTCCAATAGGAGGTTTTGCTTTTTTTGAAAATCCTCCAGGTGTTAGCTTTACTTCAGGAAAAGAAGTATATACAGACGCAGACAATATTGTTTGGATTAAAACAGCCGCTACTATTCTTTCTTCGGATTCTGGAGTTTTAGAGGCTTCACAGTATTCTGGTTCTACTAATTCTTTACTTGTGACATCAAATACTTTTAGTGGAGGAGGAGGCTACGTTGGTAGGACATGCTTTGGTTATAATGGTGTTCATCTTCAGGCGATTGGATTAAGAGGAGGTAATAATTATGGGTCTTATGCTCTTCGTGATGAAGATAACACTGATATAGCTACGAGTTACGCCACAACTGGGCCTTTTTCAGCCGGATATTCACAAGACCCAGGAGGGACAACAAACGCAATGGGATGGGTTTTTGGTTCATCTTTTTATAATGACACTCATGCTTTTACTGGATTTCACAGACCTGGAATTAATAGTTTTTATAGTGCAGCTAAACATGCTTATACTCCCTTCACTTCTTTTACTGGCTCAACAAACGGATATTCACAAACCAACTATTTTACACTTCCTGTTGAATTAATGGCTACAACAAATATCCAGACAACACCGAGATATTGGGGGGTTAGCCAAGACGGAACTACAGTAACAGAATACACTTTTAATGCATCAGCGTCAAACGGAACAAATCCATTTACAGCGGTTAGTCCGTCAAATACATTTACTGTTGCATCTGCTGAAAGATTTATGTCGGATGGTGTAGATAAACTTTATGTTCATAGCGGAACATCTTTATATCAGTATGATTTGAATGGAAATAATACCCTTACTTTTAGTGGACTTCCTGCTGCTATTACTGATACAAGTTACCATGTAGGTTTTGTTTGTGTTCCTGCTTTTAAAAATTCCGACAACGTAACACAGTTTTGGACAAGAACGGGTGGGAGTACTGCAAATAATTCAGCATATCAAACTTTTACAAGGTACGACCTTGTTGAAACAGTAGAGGGTCCTTTTACTGGAAGTTCTGCAAGCAAGGGGCTTATTCACCTTCAAGATGTTGATTCAAATGATATTCTTGGACAAGGCGGCAACTTAATTTATTTATGGAAAAGAATAGCTTAATATGAAATATATATCTATAAAAAAGGAAAAAGTATTAAAGGTTTATTCTTCATCTAAAGAACTTTATGAGGATCTTAATGCTGAACAATATCTTGAAATGGAGGATTCTGATTTTGAGAAGTATCAAAAAGATTGGAGGGACTTAGAATTAAAAAATACAGATTGGATCATTCCAATTTCAGATCATTCTCAAAGAGAAGCTTATGTTTTATACAGGCAAAAATTAAGAGATTGGCCTACTACAGAAAGCTTTCCTGACACCTGCCCTTCCCTTTAATTAAAATTGTAAAATCTATTATAATGAAAAAATATGAACTACATAAGAAAAATATCAGTTGGTTCTGACTACAAGAATGCTATGCATTACATAGTCGGACAACAAGTAATGAACGGTTCTTATCAAATAGCTGAAATAAATCAAGAAGAAAATAGCGTTTCTATTTGGGTAAAAAAAGAAAAAGAAATTATCAAATGGAAAGATGTTTCAAACAATCCTATTATTATAGAATATAATTTGCAGGCGATATGATTCCTAGGTGGAGTTATTTAATAGAGCCTGTAGACGGAGCCTATTTAAACACCCAAAAAATAGGGGGACTTGATTTTGTTATAAACACCTCTATCGAAGATGTTAAATATGTCAATAGGCTTGGCAAAGTACTTAATTCTCCCCAAGGCTCCGAAATACCAAAAGGTTCAATCGTAATTTTACACCACAACGTTTTTAGGGTTTACTATAACATGAAGGGTAAAAAAACAAAAAGCAATGAATATTTTAGAGAAAATAAATATTTGGTTCCAGAAGAAAAAATATATATGTACAACTATAGTGGAGATTGGGTTTGCACTTCTGATTTCTGCTTTGTTAGCCCTGTAGATTTTTCGCAAGATGATGAAATATTCCGGTCTGACAAAAAAGAACAAGAGCACACTGGTGTAATAAAATATATAAAAAATTCATATATTAACACAGGTGATAAAGTTGCTTTTACAAAAAACTCGGAATACGAGTTTAATGTAGACGGAGAAAAGCTTTATAGAATGAAGCATAAAAACATTTGTTTACTTTTAGATGGGTAAGTCATTAAATAGAAGGGGCAAATATAGCCACTGCACAAGGGCGCAGAAAAATGGAAGGAATAAACCAGCAAAAAAGAACAAGTAATGGCTGATGCGTTTTTAAAAAACAACATATCCATAGTCATATCATTTGTGGCTGCAGTGTTTGCGGCAGGTGGTATATTTTCTGAATTTACATCACTAAAAGATGAGATACATTTAGTTCACGAAAGATTAGATGAAAAAATAGTTATTATAGATCGTCTTGAAGTGCGTATACTTGAAATGGAAAAACAATTAGAGTATGAAAAAGGTTTTTTTGAAGCCACATCTAAATCTAAATAAATGAGCAAGGAAATAAAAAACACCATACAGAGAGTAATTGATGCAGGAGAAAAAGCTGTTGAAGAGCTTATTAAAGTTGCGCATGATGAAATAATTACTGATGATCCGTCAGAGGATTTAGCGGCAGATAGATTGAAAAATGCAGCAGCTACAAAAAAACTTGCAATATTTGATGCTTTTGAGATATTAAGTAGGTTAGAAACAGAAAAAGATAAGTTAAGTGGAAAGGAAGAGTCTTCAGAAGGTTCGGGAAAAGATACAGGATTTCAAAGCTTCGCAGAATCCAAAGGAAGAAAGCTTTAATCTATTTTTAGAGCTTAAAAACTTTATACCTGCAAAAACTTTAAATGCTAAAAACAAAAATAAATCTTGGCGGTATGGATATGACCACGAGCATGATATTATTGTCATAGCAAAAAACGGACAATTAGGAAGTGTAATTCAGATCCAAGATTTAAAGATTGGATTACCTTTGCAGCCGAAGAAAATATATTCAAGAAGTCGTGAAAAAGCAAAACAATACTGGGAGCCCTTTGAGTATCCAAAAGAGCTTAATTACATTAAAACAATATTTCAATGGAACGAATATCCAAACTCATTTAAAGATAAGTGGCTTGAATATATTGAATCTGAATTTGACAGGAGAGAGGGTGGGTTTTGGTTTAAAAATAACGGGTCTCCTATTTATATTACTGGGTCTCACTACATGTACCTACAGTGGACAAAGATTGATGTTGGCAAACCAGACTTTAGAGAATCGAATCGAATATTCTACATATTCTGGGAAGCTTGCAAAGCAGATGAACGATGTTTTGGAATGTGCTATCTCAAAAACAGAAGATCGGGATTTTCTTTTATGTCCTCATCAGAAATCGTTAACCAGGCAACAATTACTTCGGATGCAAGATTTGGTATACTATCAAAAACTGGAGCAGATGCAAAAAAAATGTTTACCGACAAAGTCGTTCCAATATCAACAAACTACCCCTTCTTCTTTAAGCCAATACAAGACGGGATGGATCGACCAAAAACAGAACTTGCATATAGAGTTCCCGCATCAAAGCTCACTAGAAAGTCCATCGTCAAGTCGGACAGCGATAATCTTACAGGACTCGACACGACTATTGATTGGAAAAATACCGGAGATAACTCCTACGACGGTGAAAAATTACGACTCCTTGCCCATGACGAAAGCGGTAAGTGGGAAAAACCAGATAATATCCTCAACAACTGGGCTGTCACTAAAACTACATTGAGGTTAGGTAGAAAAATTATCGGCAAGTGTTTGATGGGATCAACTTCAAACTCATTAGACAAGGGTGGTGAAAACTTTAAAAACTTATATAGAGATTCTGATTTGTCCACAAGAAACGTAAACGGACAAACAAAAAGCGGAATGTATAATTTATTTATCCCTATGGAATGGAACATGGAAGGCTTTTTGGATATTCACGGTAACCCGGTTTTTTATACAGATAAAGTTGTTGAGGGGATAGACGGCATGGACATAAACATTGGCGTTATTGACTACTGGAACAATGAGGTGGATTCTTTAAAAAGCGACCATGATCAGCTAAATGAATTTTATAGACAATTTCCTAGAACCGAAAATCATGCTTTTAGAGATGAATCAAAAAATACTTTATTTAATTTATCTAGGATTTACGAACAGATAGATTATAATGACGGACTTGAAGCACAAAGAGTGGTTATGCAAGGAAGTTTTTCATGGAAAAATGGAAAGAAAGATACAGAGGTAATATGGAGTCCAAACAAAAACGGAAGATTTTATGTAACCTGGATACCTCCGAAAGAGCTTAGAAATAATGTTGTGTATAAAAACGGTAAGAAATATCCAGGAAACGAGCACATAGGATCATTTGGATGCGATTCTTATGACATTTCAGGCACTGTGGGTGGGGGTGGATCTAATGGAGCATTACATGGCCTTACAAGGCTTAATTTTGATGCGCCTTCAGATGTGTTTTTTTTAGAATATATATCAAGACCACAGACATCAGAAATATTTTATGAAGATGTGTTAATGGCTTGTGTTTTTTATGGCATGCCAATACTTGCAGAAAATAACAAACCAAGAATATTATATCATTTTAAAAATAGAGGGTACAGATTATTTAGCCTATCAAGACCGGATAAGCATAAAAACGATTTGTCTAAAGCTGAAAGAGAACTTGGAGGGATACCTTCTTCTTCCCCAGTAATTGCTATACATGCTGAGGCTATAGAGTCCTACATAGAGAACAATGTTGGTTTTGATGAAAGTTCAAGTGGAAATATGTTTTTTAATAGAACATTATTAGATTGGGCAAACTACGATATATCTAACAGAACAAAGTTTGACGCCTCTGTTAGTTCTGGTTTAGCTATAATGGCTAACAATAAATATGTGGTGAAACCTGAAAAAAAGGTTAAAGAAATAAATGTTAACTTTGCAAGGTACAATAATCGTGGAATGACTAGCACTATGCTTAGAAAATAAATATGTACGAAAAGGGCCCAAGAAGAATTATAGGATTTCCTGATCAATTAGTTACTGATGGTGAAAAATCATCGGAGGACTATGGCTTGCGTGTTGCTCAAGCAATAGAAGCCGAGTGGTTTAGAAAAGAAAGTGGTACTTCAAGATACTACAACAACAGAGACACATATCATAAGCTAAGAACTTATGCTATGGGTGAACAGTCTGTTCAGAAATACAAAGATGAATTAGCTATAAACGGCGATATATCTTATCTAAACTTAGACTGGTCTCCAGTGCCTATCATACCAAAGTTTGTAGATATCGTTGTAAACGGAATGTCTAACAGGCTTTATGATGTGCTTGCTCAGGCTGTAGATAGCATTTCTTCGAACAAGAAGGCGATGTACAAGCTTAAGCTTAAAACAGAAATGAACAATAGACAGGACTTTAAACAAATAGAAGAGTCTCTTGGAATTAGTATGTTTGACACAGCTGAAGATGAACTTCCAACTTCTAAAGACGAACTTGACTTACATGTATCTTTAAACTACAAAGACGATATAGAGCTTGCACAAGAGAAAGCTATAGAAACTGTTTTGCAATTAAACGATTACGATCAAATTAAACGTCAAGTGGATGAAGATCAAGTCGTCTTGGGAATATCTGCTTTACGCCATTCTTTTAATACACATGACGGTATTAAGGTAGATTATATAGATCCAGCTAATTTTATATGGAGTCCAACTGAAGACCCAAACTTTGAAGACTGTTACTATTTTGGTGAAGTTAAAAATGTAAACATTACAGAACTGAAAAAGCTTGATCCATCTTTAACCCAGGAAGACATATCTGACATCTCTAAAATGTCTTCTAAGTTTGATGCATATCAAGGCATTAGAGGCGGGTATCATTCCGACAACTTCGATAAAAGCACTGTAACTCTATTATATTTTTGCTATAAAACAGATAAGAATATTGTATATAAGAAAAAGAAAACTGCAACTGGAGGCGAAAAAGTTTTAAAAAAAGATGACCAGTTTAACCCCCCTAAAACAGAAGCAGCAAGATTTGAAAAGCTTTCAAAAAGAATTGATGTCTGGTATGAAGGAGTGTACGTTTTAGGTAGCAACAGATTGATTAAATGGGACATAATGAGTAATATGGTAAGACCTAAGTCTTCTATAAACAAAGTTTACTCTCCTTTTATCGTTTCAGCAAAAAAACAATACAGGGGGCAGATTGATTCACTTGTTAAAAGAATGGTGCCTTTTGCTGATCAAATTCAACTGATACATTTAAAACTACAACAGGTCACCGCAAAAATGATACCTGATGGCGTGTATATGGATATAGATGGATTGTCCTCTATAAACATAGGAAACGGCGCTACATATTCTCCTCAAGAAGCTTTGAATTTATATTTTCAAACAGGCTCTGTCTTAGGAAGGTCATACGCAGAAGACGGAGAAATAAACAGAGGCAAAATACCAATTCAGGAACTTACAGCCTCTGGAGCTAATAATAAGATATCTTCTCTTATTAATATGTATAACTACAACTTAGGTCTTATCAGATCTGTTACTGGGCTTAATGAGGCTAGAGACGGTAGTACGCCAGATCCAAACTCTTTGGTTGGTGTGCAGAAGCTTGCTGCTTTGAATTCAAATACAGCCACTAGGCATATATTAGAGTCCAGATTAAATATGACCAGAAAGCTTTCTGAGTGCATAAGCCACAGAATGTCTGATGTGCTTATGTATTCTGATATGAAAGAAACTTTTGTAAATAGCATTGGAAGGTACTCTATGGATCTTATAGAAGAAATAAAACAAATGCATTTACATGACTTTGGAATATTCATTCAATTACATCCAGACGAGGAAGAAAGAAACTTCTTAGAGCAAAACATTCAACAAAGTCTATCATCTGGCAAGATAGATATAGATGACGCTATAGATATTAGAGCTATAAAAAATACTAAGATTGCATCTCAATTATTAAAAGTCAGAAAGAAGAGAAAAGAAAAGATGGATTTTGATAAACAGCAGGCGGCTATAAAAGCTCAATCTGAATCAAATCAGCAAGCAGCACTAGCATCTGAACAAGCCAAACAACAAACCATGCTCTCAAAGCAAAGAACCGAAACGGAACTTAAAAGACTTGACGCACAACTTGAAATGGAAAAGATGCAGTTTGAGGCTGAGTTAAAATTGAGGCTTATGAAAGAACAAAAATCTTTAGACAAAGAAAATATAAAAGCATCTATAGATTCTCAAATGTCTAAAGAATTATTTAGAGAGGACAGAAAAGATAAGCGTAGCAAAATACAAGCTTCACAACAATCACAACTTATACAACAAAGAAAACAAGATTTAGATCCAATAGATTTCGATGGCCAAGATTATTTAGGTAGCGGTTTACAGGGTCTTCAATCTGATTTTTAATTATTTGTATATTTGTAAAAAATTTAATTTAATATGAGTGAAATAGAAGTGTATGCTCTTGATGACGATGGAAATCGCATAGAGCCAAAAAACGATAAAAAAGAAAACGAAGTTAAATCCGAGGAACCTCAGCCAGCTGAAGAGCCTCAACAAAAAGAAGAAGATGGCGTACAACAACAAGCCGAAGACACAAAGCAAGCCGAAGCCAAAGAAAAAGAAGAAAAAGAAAATGTATTAGAGGAAAAGGAGCCTCCAAAAGAAAACAAGGAGGAGAACTTCGATGAAAATAAGGTTTTGTCTATCCTTAAAAAACAAAAAGACATAAATATAAGTTCACTTGATGAACTTAAAAACGTTCTTTCAAATAGTGAAAAAGAAAAAGAAGCTCAAAAGTTGCCAGAGGAAGTTGAAAAGTATTTAACCTACAACAAAGAAACTGGTAGAGGGTTGGACGACTTTGTAAAGCTGCAAAAGGATTTTAGTAAAATACCAGACGCAGATCTTTTAAAAAGTTATTACCAATCAACTAAACCTGGTTTAGATTCTAGTGACATTGAGTATCTTATAAAAAGAGATTTCGGAACTAATGAGGATGAATCTGATTCAGACAAAAAAAGGAAAGAGATTTCTTACAAGGAGAAGTTATTTGAAGCAAGAGACTTTTTTAATCGTGAAAAAGACAAGTACAAAACAAAATTAGAGTCTAATAATGTTGAGCTGTCTGAAAATGATAAAAAGGCTATTGATTTTTATAATAATTATCAAAAGGAGTCAGAGAAAAGCGAAAGGACAGGTAAAGAAAAAGCTTCTGTCTTTGAAAACAAAACTAAAGGTTTTTTCTCCGAAAAGTTTGAAGGTTTCAAATTTAATGTAGGAGACAAAACTGAAACGTTTAAAGTAAAAGACAAAGAAATTGTCCTTAAAGATCAGCTTGATATAAATTCTAAACTGTCTAGATTTCTTAACAAAGAAGGGGAGTTGGATAAAACAGAGGAATATCATAAATTTCTTTATGCAGGTACAAACGCTGATGCAATAGCCAGGCACTTTTATGAGCTTGGTAAATCAGAGGCAACTGAAGACATTGTAAAAGAAACAAAGAATATTAATATGTCTGTTCGGGATAATAAACCGGTAGATGTAAAAGGAACTAAGTTTAGAATTTTAGAAAGCGAATCTGATTTTGATTTTAAAATTAAAAAAAGAAGATAAACTTATTTAAAATTTTTAGAAAATGGCAGTAACAATGACCGGAGTCGGTGGTGCATTAACCCCAGCTCCCTCGAAAGCAACGCTTTCATCAAATTATTTGGGCTCAAGTGTTGAGTTTACATCTCAATATTTACCCGACGTATACGAAAAGGAATTCGAAAAGTACGGAAATAGATCCGTATCATCTTTCCTTAGAATGGTAGGTGCAGAAATGCCTATTGCTTCTGATATTATTCAATGGTCAGAGCAAGGTAGATTACACCTAGCAGTCACTGGTGCTACAAGATCAGCTGATGTTATTACTTCAAATGGACATCCATTTAGAGTAGGACAAACAGTTATTGTATCTGACGGCACTGACCAAGAAAAAGCTATCATTACAGCTGTAACCGCAAACACATTCACAGTTGCTTCTTACGAGAACGCAAACCTAGCATCAGCTATCGCCACAACTGGCCTTAAAGTTTTTGCATATGGTTCTGAATTCAAAAAAGGAACAAACGGAATGGACGGAAGCCTAGAGGCTCCAAAAGACATCCAAACAACTAACCCTATCATTATCAAAGATAAGTATGAAATCAATGGTTCTGATTTGGCGCAGATAGGTTGGATTGAGGTTTCAACTGAAAATGGTGCTACAGGATATTTATGGTACTTAAAGTCTGAGCATGAAACTCGTCAGAGATTTGAGGATTATCTTGAATTAGCAATGATTGAAGGTAAGCCTGCTGCAAGTTCTTCTGGCGCTGAAACTGCTGGATTTAAAGGTACTAAAGGTTTATTCCATGAAGTAGAAAACAGAGGAAATATCTCTACTGGCTCTATTGCATCTAGAACCGATATTGAAACTCTTATCCAAGTCCTAGACAAAGAGGGAGCTATTCAAGAAAATGTTTTATTTGTAAACAGAGCTAAGTCTTTTGAGATTGACAATGTATTAGCTGCTCAAAATAATTCAGGCGCATCAACATCATCTTACGGATTGTTTGACAATGACGAAAGCATGGCGTTGAACCTTGGTTTTATGGGCTTCAATTTGGGATATGACTTTTATAAGTCTGACTGGAAATATCTAAACGACGCAACTACAGGAGCATTAACATCTTCTGTGACTGGAGTTTTAGTACCCGCTGGTACAACTTCTGTTTACGATCAGGTTATGGGACGTAACGCTACAAGACCTTTCTTGCACGTTGCTTTCAGAAAGTCTGAAGCTGAAGACAGAAAGTACAAGTCTTGGGTTACTGGATCTGCTGGATCTGCTGGTATGTCTAGCGACTTAGACGCAATGCAAGTACACTTTTTATCTGAAAGAGCACTTGTTGTACATGGAGCTAATAACTTCATATTATTTAAGTAGTATTTATTAAGGCTGGGGGTTTCGGCCCCCATCCTTTTTTTTAATTTAATAAAGTATAATAAAATGGCAAAAAGAAAGACTTCCCAGGCATGGGAAATAAAAGACAGAATATATATTTTAAGTGGTGGCAAAACTCCTGTTAATTATATTCTAAGATCAAGACACCACATAAACAAACCTTTACAATATTTTGATGGCTCAATAAACAGATCATTAAGATATGCTTCAAACCAAACTTCTATTTTTGAAGACGAGCAATTGGGAGACGTTACGCTTCCCCCAATAATATTTAGAGACGGAAAGTTAATGGTAAACAAAGAAAATTCTTTACTTCAACAGTTTTTATCAATTTATCACCCAGATCTAGGGTCTGAGTACATGGAGTTTGACCCCAATAAGGAAGCTGAAAAAGAAGTCAAAGATGTAGAGCTTGAGCTGGAGGCGATGAATTTAGCTAAAGAAATGGACATTGAAGAGCTAGAAGCTATTGCCAGGGCAACAATAAAAGGAAGAGTTTCTGATATGGCATCAAATGAAATAAGAAGAGATATGCTTATTTATGCCAGACAAAATCCAGAGCAATTTATTGATCTTACAAAAGACGAAAATATTAACCTAAGAAATATAGCTGTAAGGGCAGCTGAAATGGGAATAATATTTATTGACGATGATGGCAGAACAGTCAAATGGAATGATGCTAAAAAAGAAAAGATCATAACAATCCCTTATGGAGAAAATGTGTATAGCGCTTTAGCTGTTTATTTTAAGACAGACGAAGGCCTTGATACGCTGCAAGCTATAAATAATTCTATATAATAAGCGCAACTTACCCTCCACTATAAATGGTTGCGTTAAAGGGGTTGCAAATTTGCACCCCTTTTTTTTTCGTACATTTGTAGTATGATAAATCATGTTAGAAACACTGTATTGTCAGTGTTAAATAAAGAAAACAGGGGCTTTTTAACCCCTGCACAATTTAACTCGTATGCTAAACATGCGCAACAATTGATATTTAACCAGTATTTATCTGAGTATTCAAGGATGTTATTGGCAAAAAATGCTAGACAAACATCTTCAGAATTTTTAGACAGATCAGAGGTTATGCAAAGAAAGCTTGAAGACTTTACAAAAGAATCAAGTGTTGCTATTTCTGCAAATAAGTATACGAAACCAACAGATCTACAATATCTTGTATCGGTCAGATATGGCACTCTTGAAGTGGAACAGGTGTCAAGAGACAAGGAAAGATTTTTATTAAACTCAAACCTAACAGCTCCTTCGGCTAATTTTCCAATTTTTGTAGATGAGCCTTTAGCTATCACGCTTCACCCATCAACCTTAACAAGTAATATTAATTTTATTTATTTAAGAAATCCAAAAGATCCAAAATGGACATACAACACAGTTGGAGAAAACCCAGTTTTTAACCAAAGCGCATCTGATTATCAAGATTTTGAAATAGACGGTACCGAAACAGTTCCGTTGGTTATTGAGATATTAAAACTAGCTGGTGTAACTATACGAGAGGGAGAAGTCACACAAGCAGCTCAAAATATAGACGTGACCAACACCAATAAAGATTCTTAATTATGAGTATGACTGATCAGCAATATTATTCTACAAGCTCCAATTATGGAGCAGCACAGTTTGTTAGCATGAAGGATGTAGTCAATAATTTTTACATGTTTTATGTTGGAGATGATAAAGTCATTAGTAATGTAAAAAGATATGATGTTCTTTTTCATGTAAAAAGAGCCATACAGGAATTAAATTATGACGCTTTAAAAGACGTAAAAGCTTTAGAGCTGGAGCTTCCAACAAACCTACAGTTAACACTTCCAAAAGACTTTGTAAAGCTTGTGAGGCTGTCTTGGGTGGATGACATTGGGAAGCTTAGACCTTTAATGGTTGACAATAGAACAACGATAGCCACAGCATATTTACAAGATAACAATTATAATATTCTTTTTGATGGAAATGGAGCTGCATTAGAGGGAACTTCTTTTATAGACGAAAAGCTAGGCGCTATCAATACAAATCAACAAGACTACTCGTCCTCCTTAAGTGACGAATTTTTTGGAAGAAGGTTTGGATTAGACACGTCGGTAGCAAATGTAAATGGTAAATACAATATAGACAAAAAGAAAGGTGTAATAAGATTTAGCAGCGAGGTTAAAGGAAAGCATGTTGTTATAGAATATATATGTGATGGTATTGACTATCTTACAGAAGACGAATTAAAGATTAATAAACTCACAGAGGATTATATATACAAGCATGTTGCCCACCAAATTGTTAGCCATAAGTTTGGTGTACAAGAATTTATAGTCAGGAGACTGAAAAATGAAGCTTTTGCTGCCATGAAGAATATGAAAATTAGAATGATGGACATACATCCTTTTGATTTAATACAATCTTTAAAAGGTAGAAACAAGTGGATTAAATAATGAAATTAAAAAACATATTTTCTGCAGGTAAAATGAACAAGGACTCAGACGAGAGGCTTGTTCAGAATGGAGAGTTTAGGGACGCTTTAAACGTAAAAGTTGCTAACTCCTCAGGTTCTGATGTTGGTGCTGTTGAAAATGAAATTTCTAATGCAGTGTTGTCTAGTTTAAGCATGGGAAACAATGCGATCTGTATTGGATCTGTTGCTGACGATGTAAATAACAAGATATATTGGTTTGTAAGATCTGACCTAGGAAGCTACATCTGTGAGTATGATTCTGACAATAACACATCAACATTTGTTCTTATAGACACAAGAACCGGACACAATAATGTTTTAAATTTTACAAAAACTAATTTTATTGAGTCAAATATACTTATAGACATTGACAACAATAAAAGGTTTTTATTTTTTACAGACGGACTAAATCCTCCTAGACGGGTTGAAATTGATTCTGCCAAACTTATAGATGGAAATGATTTTGATAAATACGACATAGATGTTGTACAAAAACCCCCGCTATATCCTCCAGTCTTAACGCTACAAAGCGCAACAAATGAAGAAAATACTATAGAGGAAAGGTTCGTTTACTTTGCTTACAGGTATAAATATAAGCACGGAGAGTACAGTGCTTTGTCTCCTTTTTCGGAAGTAGCTTTTTTCCCTAAATCTTTTTCTATAGATTTTTCTACTGGACTGAATAAGTCTATGGTAAACGCAAATGGTTCTGTAAGCATACAGTTTGATACAGGGTCAAAAAACGTCACAGACATAGATATTGTTTTTAAAGAAAGCAACTCTAGTAATTTATATATTGTAGAGTCTATAAATAAACAAGACGAATCTTACGGTAATAATGCAACCCAAAACTTTTTATTTCAAAACTCTAAAATATATAAAGTCCTTCCAGAAAAAGAACTTTTTAGAGTATACGATAACGTGCCTTTAAAAGCAAAAACCCAACAACTTATAGGCAACAGAATTGTTTATGCAAACTATGTAGAAAATTTTAATCTTATTGATGCTAATGGCAACAAAGTAAAACCAGCGATTAATTTACAAGCAACAACTACAGCTATAACAACACCTCCAGTTTCGAGCGTAAAAAGCAACAAAGACTACGAGGCTGGTATTGTTTACTTAGATGATTACGGAAGAGCCACGACTGTTGTTACCTCATCTCAGTCCAGCACAAACGTCCCTTTAAGTAATCAAAAATTACAAAACAAACTGCAGATAACAATAAATCATTTGCCTCCTGCTTTTGCAAAAAAATACAGAGTATATATAAAGCAAAGCAAAGGCAACTACGAAAGCATATCACCTGCAATATTTTATGAAGAACAGGAAACTGGATATGTTTATGTTCAGTTAAACGGTAACGACAAAAACAAAATAAAAGAAGGGGAATTTCTTGTAGTAAAAGCAGACTCTAGAGGTGTTAAAACTGGCCTTATAGAGACTCAGGTTTTAGAAATGAAAGACCAGCTTATTAATTTTTTAGAAGACAGCACCTATCCAGGAGCCAATGATCCGCCGATTGCACAGCAGTCAGGGTTTTATGCTAAATTTAAACCAAGTGGATATAGTCTTTCTATAGATGATTTTATTAGAACAGAACATACTGATTATGACGATTCTAGTAACGGAAGAGATAATCCTTTAGGTATACAGTTTACATCTTCAGTAGTTGAAGGTCCTTTTTATTATGGAACAAATGGAGCGGTAACTGATGTAACTCTTGGTGGAACATACACTATCTCTGAGGAGTTTGCTAGAATTAGGGTTGAAATTGATGGAATAAATGTAGATGTTAATGGAGATGGTTCTTTGATAGTTGATACATTTCAGTGGTCAGTCGACACCCTTGACAATGA
>MDTG01412473.1_pt1 | contig 16894 bp, 15 predicted proteins | sample 811421 | NCBI WGS metagenome assembly MDTG01 (sample SAMN05326645, study PRJNA326480) | marine metagenome | isolation source: seawater | place: Pacific Ocean: South East | collected 2011
AGCCTAAAAGCTTAATATCCTGCATAGACTGAAGTAAGTCATTGATTTGCTTCTTGACAGGCTTAAAGTTAATTTGATGGGCAAATTAACTTTAGCTAATATTAGATTTTTAATCTAATTAAAAACCGAGGTTGACGTGAAACGTTCTGAAAAAAAAGATTTTGTCGATAAGCTCAAAAATGAATTTTCAAACTCTTCATCAATAATTGTTGCCGAATATTCTGGCTTAACAGTAGATGAATCTGAAAGTTTGAGAAAAGAGATGAGAGCTAATGGTGCAAAATTTAAAGTAACTAAGAACAGACTCACAAAACTTGCTATTTCTGATACTCAATTTAGTGATATGTCGGATTTATTCAAAGGGCCAACAGCAATTGCATACTCTACTGACCCAGTTGCCCCTGCTAAAGTTGCTGTAACTTTTGAAAAAAAATTCGAAAATTTTAAAATTATTGGTGGAGGATATAATGGAGAGAAAATAAGTAAAGATAGGATTGATTTTCTCGCTAAACTTCCATCTTTAGATGAATTGAGAGGTAAGCTAATAGGTTTGATTTCTGCTCCAGCTCAAAAAATTGCTAGTATAGCAATCGAGCCAGGATCGCAACTAGCAAGACTATTAAACAATAAGAGTAGCAATTCTCAAGAGTCGAACTAGGTAAAAAGGAGAAATATAATGGCTGATTTAAATAAAATTGTTGAAGATTTATCTTCTTTGACTGTATTAGAAGCTGCAGAGCTAAGTAAAATGCTCGAAGAAAAATGGGGTGTATCAGCAGCAGCTCCAGTTGCAGTTTCAGCAGCACCTGCGGCCGGCGGAGATGCGCCAGCTGAAGAAAAAACTGAATTTGATGTTGTGCTTGCAGAAGCTGGCTCTAATAAAATAGCAGTTATTAAAGAGGTAAGAACAATAACTGGATTAGGACTCAAAGAGGCTAAAGATTTAGTTGAAAGTGCACCTAAACCACTAAAACAAGGTGTTAAAAAAGAAGAAGCAGAAGAAATGAAAAAATCACTAGAAACTGCTGGTGCTAAAGTTGAATTAAATTAATGTATTTTAGGCCCCTTTTAGGAGGGGCCTATTAAAAAAAGGATTATAAATGAGTCTAGATTATGTTAACGTAAAAAAAATAAGAAAGTCTTTTGGTAAGATACCTTTAGTTACATCACTTCCAAATTTAGTTGAAGTTCAAAAGAGATCATTTGATTCATTTTTGCAGTTAAAAACTGAACCAGAAAAAAGAGATAATAGTGGATTACATGCAATTTTTAAATCTGTGTTTCCAATTCATGATTATACTGAAAGAGCTACAGTTGATTACAATAGTTATAACATAGGCATACCGAAATATGATGTAGAAGAGTGTTCACAAAGAGGAATGACATACGCAGCTCCTTTATTGGTGAATTTTAGGCTAATAATTTGGGACATTGATGAAATTGCCGGTACAAAATCAGTTCGTGATATTAAAGAACAAGAAGTTTACATGGGAGATATTCCTTTGATGACCAAAAATGCAACTTTTGTAATTAATGGAACAGAAAGAGTTGTAGTGAGTCAGATGCATAGATCACCAGGTGTGTTCTTTGATCATGACTTTGGTAAAACCCACACGAGTGGAAAATATTTATTCAATGCAAGAATTATCCCATATAGAGGATCTTGGTTAGATTTTGAGCATGATGCTAAAAACAATATCCATGCAAGAATTGACCGTAAAAGAAAATTTCCTGTTACAACTTTATTTAAATGTCTATTGAGTAAAACATCTTCTGATTATTTGAAACAGTGTGAAAAAAATAAAATAGATCCTGATCCAAAAAAAATATTAGGTATGACTAATGAAGAAATCCTTAGTACTTTTTATGATGCCATCCCTTACAAAAAAATTGAGTTCGGATGGCAATTTAAAGACGACTTAAATTTTTTCAAAGGAAAAATTTTAAATTATGATTTATTAGACCCTAAAAATGGTAAACCTGTAATTACAAAAGGTACAAAAATTAGTCAAAAACATTTGAATGAAATTAAGAAAAAAAATATATCCATGTTATGTATTGATAACCTTTCATTACTTAATCATTACATAGCTTCTGATATTATAAATGAAAAAACTGGTAAGATATACTTCGAGGCTGGCTACGAAATTGATGATACTTTTCTAGAATTTATAGACAATAATAAGTTATCTAAAATTGATATCCTTAAAGCTGATAATATTGAAATAGGTTCATACATTAGAAGTACGATTCAACTTGATAAAGCAAGATCGCGTGAAGAAGCTCTTTTTGAAGTTTTTAAAATTTTAAGACCTGGCGAGCCACCTACAATCGAGACTGCAGAAACACTTTTTAATAATTTATTTTTTAATGCAGATAGGTATGATCTTTCAGCCGTTGGTAGATTGAAAATTAATTCTAAATTCAAAAAAGAGACTGTCATAGAACAAAGAATTCTTGATAAAAGTGATATTGTTGATGTTGTAAAGCATATGCACAACTTGATTGATGGTAAGGGAGAAATTGATGACATTGATCACCTTGCTAATAGAAGAGTAAGGTCAGTTGGGGAATTATTAGAAAATCAATATAGAATTGGATTGCTCAAAATGGATAGAGCTATTAAAGAAAGGTTAAGCTCTCTAGAGGTTGATAATATTATGCCTCAAGATATAGTAAATGCAAAGCCAGTTGTTGCTTCTGTTAAAGAGTTTTTTGGTTTAAGTCAGTTAAGCCAATTTATGGATCAAACCAATCCTTTGAGCGAAATCACTCATAAAAGAAGAGTTTCAGCACTTGGTCCCGGAGGTCTAAACAGAGAAAGAGCTGGTTTTGAAGTAAGAGATGTTCATCAAACTCATTACGGGAGGATATGTCCAATAGAGACACCAGAAGGTGCAAATATTGGTTTGATAAACAGTTTAGCCTCATATTCACGAATAAACCAATATGGTTTTATTGAAACTCCATATAGACTGGTAAACAATGGTAAAGTTACAGATAAAGTAATTTATTTAAGTGCAATTGATGAAGAAAACTTTGTTATTGCTCAAGCAAATTCAATAATAGATGACAAAGGAAAATTTGTTAACGAAATTATTAGCTGCAGAAAGAATGGTGAGTTCATAAATGCTCAAATCGATGCTATTGACTTAATGGATGTTTCTCCTCAACAATTAGTTTCAGTGGCATCATCCCTTATACCATTTTTAGAGAATGATGATGCAAATAGGGCATTAATGGGATCTAATATGATGAGACAAGCAGTTCCACTTATTAAACCCAAAGCACCGCTTGTAGGTACTGGAATGGAATTCACAGTTGCAAAGGATAGTGGATCAACAGTCGTTGCTAAAAGAGAGGGTATTGTAGATCAGTTAGATTCTAATAGAATAGTAATAAGAGTAACTGATAAAAACGATACATCTTTAAATAAAATTGACATTTATAATTTGTTAAAATTCCAAAGATCAAATCAAAACACATGTATTAGTCAAAGACCTCTTGTTAATGTTGGTGATAAGATAAAGAAAAATCAAGTTATTGCTGATGGTCCTGCAACAGATTTAGGAGAGTTAGCTCTTGGAAGAAATGTGCTAGCCGCTTTTATGCCATGGAATGGTTATAACTTTGAAGACTCAATATTAATTTCAGAAAAAGTTGTTCAAGATGATGTATTTACATCAATTCACGTTGAAGAATTTGAAGTAATGTCTAGAGATACAAAGCTTGGGCCTGAAGAAATAACACGAGATATACCTAATGCAAGTGAAGAAATGCTTATAAATCTTGACGAAACAGGTATAGTTTACGTCGGCGCAGAAGTATCTTCAGGAGATATACTAGTCGGAAAAGTAACACCTAAAGGTGAATCCCCAATGACTCCAGAGGAAAAATTGTTAAGAGCTATTTTTGGAGAGAAAGCTGCAGATGTTAAAGATACAAGCTTAAGAGTACCACCAGGTGTAAAGGGAACAATAGTAGAAATCCGAGTTTTTTCAAGAAGAGGAATAGAAAAAGACGAAAGAGCTATAAGTATTGAAAACTATCAAATTGAAAATGTTGCCAGAGATAGAGATGATGAGCTTAAAATTTTGGAAAAAAGTTTTGGTAATCATCTTAAAGAATTGCTGACGGGTAAAACTATAATTTCTGGTTTTGAAAATTTGAAAAAAAACACACCTTTAAAATTTGAAGATTTAGAAGAACTAAAATTAGATGAACTTTTAAAAATTAATATCAGTGAAGAAAAAACTAACAAACAGATAGAGTCACTTGTAAAGAATTATGAAAACCAACTTGGAAATATTAATCAGAAGTTTGAGAATAAAATTGATAAGATTCAAAGTGGTGATGAATTGTTACCTGGGGTCTTAAAGTTAATAAAAGTATTTATAGCCGTAAAAAGAAAACTACAACCTGGAGACAAAATGGCAGGTAGACATGGTAATAAGGGTGTTATTTCAAAAATATGCCCAGTCGAAGACATGCCATATTTGGAAGATGGTACACCTGTGGACATAGTTTTAAACCCTCTGGGCGTCCCAAGTAGAATGAATATTGGTCAAATTCTTGAAACACATCTAGGCTGGGCTTCAGCATCTCTTGGTAGGCAAGTTAATGATATGATCTTGAAAATACAACAGGAGGGTCATGTAAACAAATTAAAAGAAAAGCTTATTGATATTTATAGTTCTGACAATCATAAAAAAATAATAAATAAATTAAGTGATGATGAATTACTTGAGTTAGCCAATAATCTAAAAGAAGGGATTCCTTTTGCAACCCCTGTATTTGATGGAGCTAAAGAAAAAGATATTTCACATCTTTTAACTAAATCAGGAGTATCTAATACTGGTCAAGAAATACTATATGATGGAATTACAGGTAAAAAATTTGAAAGACCAGTAACGGTCGGATACATGTATATGCTTAAATTACATCATTTAGTTGACGAAAAAATACATGCAAGATCTATTGGTCCTTACAGTTTAGTAACACAACAACCTCTAGGCGGTAAAGCTCAATTTGGTGGACAACGTTTTGGTGAAATGGAAGTGTGGGCACTAGAAGCTTATGGCGCAGCATATACATTACAAGAAATATTAACCATTAAATCTGATGATGTTGCTGGGAGAACTAAAGTCTACGAATCAATTGTAAAAGGTGACAACAACTTTGAGTCGGGTACACCAGAGTCGTTTAATGTAATGGTAAAAGAACTTAGATCTTTAGGTTTAAATATTGAATATAAAGAACAAAGTAATGAGACCAATGAAACAATCAACTTAATAGGTAGTAATGAATAAAGAACTTACAAATATATTTAATCAAAATCTTGGAGTCCAAAATTTTAACAGTTTAAAAATTTCTATTGCAAGTCCAGAAGATATTAGATCCTGGTCTTTTGGTGAAATAAAAAAACCTGAAACGATTAATTACCGTACCTTCAAACCTGAAAAAGATGGTCTTTTTTGTTCAAGAATTTTTGGGCCAGTTAAAGATTATGAGTGTTTGTGTGGAAAATATAAAAGAATGAAATTTAGAGGTATAATATGTGAAAAATGTGGAGTTGAAGTAACACTTTCTAAAGTGAGACGAGACAGAATGGGTCATATAGAATTGGCCGCACCTGTGTCACATATTTGGTTTATGAAATCTTTGCCTAGCAGGATTGCAACATTGTTAGATATGACAATTAAAAATTTAGAAAAAGTCTTATACTTTGAGCAATTTATTGTAGTAGAGCCAGGTTTAACAGACCTTAAAAAGGGTGAAATAATTTCGGAAGAACAATTTATAGAATATCAAGATGAGTTTGGTGAAGACTCCTTCAGCGCTGCGATTGGCGCAGAAGCCATAGAACAAATGCTCTTAAACATAGATCTTCAGGAAGATTTTAAACAAGTTAAAATTGATTTATCAGAAACTAAATCAGAATTAAAAAAAACAAAATTAACTAAAAGATTAAAACTGCTTGAGTCATTTATTACATCTAAAAATAAACCAGAATGGATGATATTAAGAGTTTTGCCAGTAATACCACCAGAGCTTAGACCTCTAGTACCTTTAGATGGAGGTAGATTTGCAACAAGTGATTTGAATGATCTTTATAGAAGAGTCATAAACAGAAATAATAGGTTGAAAAGATTAATTGATTTGAGGGCTCCAGATATAATTGTTAGAAATGAAAAAAGAATGCTTCAAGAGTCAGTTGATGCTCTTTTCGATAATGGTAGAAGAGGAAGAGTAATAACTTCGACTAACAAAAGGCCACTAAAGTCATTATCAGACATGCTTAAAGGTAAGCAAGGAAGATTTAGACAGAACCTTCTTGGTAAAAGAGTAGATTATTCTGGAAGATCAGTCATCGTAGTTGGCCCTAATCTTAAACTCCATCAGTGCGGTATTCCAAAAAAGATGGCTCTTGAACTATTCAAACCTTTTATTTTTCATAAACTCGATATTTACGGTTGGGCTAATACTATTAAAGCTGCAAAAAAATTAGTTGAAAAAGAAGATCCTAGAGTATGGGATATACTAGAAGAAGTAATAAGGGAACATCCTGTTCTCTTAAATAGAGCTCCAACTTTGCATAGACTTGGTATTCAAGCCTTCGAACCAACATTAATTGAAGGAAAGTCTATTCAACTTCATCCATTAGTTTGTACTGCTTTTAATGCTGACTTTGATGGTGATCAAATGGCAGTTCATGTACCTTTAAGTTTAGAAGCACAATTAGAAGCTAGAATCTTAATGATGAGTACAAATAATATTCTATCTCCATCAAGTGGAAAACCCATTATTGTACCATCACAAGATATTGTATTGGGAATATACTACTTATCAATTCTTAGAGAGAATCAAAAAGGTGAGAATAGATTATTTCTTGACTTAAATGAAATTATAAAAGCTTTAGAAAATGAGGATATTTCACTTCATACAAAAATTTTAACAAGAATAAAAAACAATCAAAATAATATGATTAAAGTTGAAACAACTCCTGGCAGAATGATTTTAGGAAGTATCTTACCAAAAAATGAAAATATTAAATATGATATGGTTAATAAAGTTTTAACTAAAAAAGAGGTTAGCAATATAATTGATACAGTTTATAGATTTTGCGGTCAAAAAGAGACTGTACTATTTGCTGACCACATAATGGAGATTGGTTTTAAATATGCGGCTATTGCAGGGATATCATTTGGAAAGGATGATTTGATAATACCTGACGATAAACAAAATCTTCTTGATGCAACTCAAGAAAAGGTAAAGGAATATGAGAATCAATATCAAGATGGATTAATTACACAAGGTGAAAAATACAATAAAGTGGTCGATGCATGGTCAGAGTGCACTAACAAAGTTGCAGATAAAATGCTTGAAGTAATTTCTAATCCTGATGATAGTCAACCAATTAATTCAGTTTATATGATGGCTCATTCTGGCGCAAGAGGTTCAGCAGCACAACTGAAGCAATTATCTGGGATGAGAGGGTTAATGGCTAAACCATCTGGAGAAATTATAGAAAACCCAATTAAATCGAATTTTAAAGAAGGATTATCAGTTCTTGAATACTTCACATCTACACATGGAGCAAGAAAAGGTCTTGCGGATACCGCACTTAAAACTGCAAGTAGTGGATACTTAACCAGACGTCTCGTTGATGTTGCACAAGATGCTGTAATAAGAGAACTAGATTGTAATACTAAAAATGGAGTTGTAGTTGAAGAAATTGTTGAGTCTGGAAACATTACCTCACCATTGACAGATAGAATTTTAGGAAGAACTCCATTAGATAATATTTTGGATGATAATAAAAATATTATTGTTAACGATGGTGAAATAATAACTGAGCAACATCTAGAAAAAATTTCTGAAACTGGCATAAGATCACTTAAAATAAGATCAGTTTTAACTTGTGAAACTGAAGATGGTATATGTTCAAAATGTTATGGTAGAGATCTTGCAAGGGGTACCCCTGTAAATATTGGAGAAGCTGTTGGAATTATTGCTGCTCAATCAATTGGTGAACCAGGTACACAACTCACAATGAGAACATTTCATATAGGTGGTGCAGCGAGTTCATCTGTTGAACAATCAAATTCAGTAGCTCCAATTAATGGAAAAGTAAGGCTTGAAAATACTAAAATCATTCAGGATAAATTTAATAATAAAATCATTCTCACTAGAAATGCTAAAATAAAAATCATTTTAGAAGATGAAGAGAAATTTTCAGCCTTTATTCCATTTGGTGCTAGAGTTTTAGTTAACGATAACGATGATATTAAAGCAGGACAATTAATTGCAGAATGGGATCCTTATACACTTCCAATTATCGCAGAAAAAAATGGTTTTGCAAAATACATAGATCTTAAACAAGGTTCTTCTTTTAGAGAAGCTATTGATGATACAACAGGTATATCAAGTAAAATTGTTATTGATTGGAGTCAAAACCAAAAAAGTAAAAATTTTAAACCTGCAATAAATATTGTTGACAATTTAAATGAAGAAAATGATACAAATTTTTTAAATTACCCAATGTCTATAGACACAATTATCAGTGTTGAAGAGGGTCAAGAGGTATTTGCTGGTCAGGTATTAGCAAGAATTCCTAAAGAGTCATCAAAAACAAAAGACATCACTGGCGGACTTCCCAGAGTAGCAGAATTATTTGAAGCTAGAAAACCTAAAGATCCTGCTATTATGTGTGAAATTGATGGCAAAATCTCTTTTGGAAAAGATTATAAAAATAAAAGAAGAGTAATTATTACTAGTTTGGATGATAAAGAAAACTTTGAAATTTTAATTCCAAGATCAAAGTATCTCAATGTCCAAGAGGGTGATTTTGTTAAAAAAGGTGATATACTTGTTGAAGGCACTCCCGTTCCTCATGATATATTAAGAATTTTAGGCGTGGAAGAGCTTGCTAGATATTTAGTAAAAGAAGTTCAATCTGTGTATAAGCTTCAAGGAGTATATATTAATGACAAACATATTGAAACAATTGCAAGACAAATGCTTCAAAAGGTTTTAATTAAGGAACCTGGTGATACAAATTTTATTGAGGGTGAACAACTACAAAGAAGAGATGTACTTAAAATAAATAAACTTTTAAGTAATGAGGGTAAACTCCCTGCAAAATATGAACCTGTATTGCTTGGTATTACAAAAGCAAGTCTTCAAACAAATTCATTCATTTCCGCAGCTTCTTTCCAAGAAACAACAAAAGTACTAACTGATGCTGCAACTTTAGGTAAGAGTGATAATCTAAATGGGCTAAAAGAAAATGTAATAGTTGGAAGACTTATACCTGCTGGTACCGGAAGAATGACAACTGAATATGAAAAGGTTGCTTTTAAAAAAGATCAAGAAATTCAGCAAAAAAATGATGAAAAAAACCAAGAAATAACTGAATAAACAAAGATAATCCCTTGACTTTTTCACATGTTGTTAATAAAGACGCGCTACGATTTGTTAAAGGTCGTGGACTTATGTTCAAACACTTAACTTAAAGGAGATATGCCTACTATAAATCAACTTGTACGCAGTGGAAGAAAAGCTGTAAAAAAAAGGAACAAAGTTCCAGCACTTGATGAATCTCCACAAAAAAGAGGGGTATGTACCAGAGTGTATACAACTACTCCAAAAAAACCTAATTCAGCTCTTAGAAAAGTAGCAAGAGTAAAACTTACAAATGGACAAGAAGTATCTGCATATATACCTGGCGAAGGTCATAATCTTCAGGAACACTCTGTTGTTTTGATAAGAGGAGGTAGAGTTAAAGATCTTCCTGGCGTTAGATATCACATTTTAAGAGGAACACTAGATACCCAAGGTGTAAGTTCTAGGAAACAAAGACGATCACTCTACGGAGCAAAGAAACCAAAATAAAATGTCAAGAAGAAGAGCAGCAGAAAAAAGAACTATATTACCTGATCATAAATATAAAGATCTTGTCCTAGCAAAATTTATGAATAGGATTATGAATGATGGTAAAAAATCAACATCTGAAAGAATTGTTTATGGAGCATTCGATATTGTTTCAAAAAAAACAGACAAAACTTCTATTGATTATTTTCATGAAGCTTTAAATAACGTCAAACCTTCTTTGGAAGTTAGATCTAGAAGAGTAGGTGGTGCAACTTATCAAGTTCCTATGGAAGTAAGACCTAAACGTGCTCAAGCACTAGCTATGAAATGGATAGTCGATTCAGCTAATAAGAGAAATGAAAAAACCATGAAGGAAAGAGTGGCCAATGAAATAATAGATGCTTTTAATAATAAAGGTAATGCTGTTAAGAAGAGGGAAGAAACTCATAAAATGGCTGAAGCAAATAGAGCATTCTCGCACTTTAGGTGGTAATATTATGACAAGATCTCATCCTTTAGTAAAATATAGAAACATTGGTATAATGGCACATATAGATGCTGGCAAAACAACAACTACGGAAAGAATACTCTACTATACCGGTAAATCTCATAAGATTGGTGAAGTGCATGATGGAGCAGCAACAATGGATTGGATGGAGCAAGAGCAGGAGAGAGGAATTACAATAACAAGTGCTGCAACCACATGTTTTTGGAATGATCACAGAATTAATATTATTGATACCCCAGGACACGTAGACTTTACAATAGAAGTTGAGAGATCCTTAAAAGTTCTTGATGGTGCTGTAGCTGTTTTTGATGGTGTTGCTGGTGTTGAGCCTCAATCTGAAACAGTATGGAGACAAGCAGATAAATATAATGTTCCAAGAATGTGCTTTGTTAATAAATTAGATAGAACTGGTGCAAATTTTTTTATGTGTGTAGATATGATTTCTGAAAGACTAGGTTCATATCCTTTAGTTACTCAATTACCAATTGGTATTGAAAGTAATCTTAAAGGGGTTGTTGATCTTGTTTCTAATAATGCAATTATTTGGCAGGACGAAAGTTTAGGTGCAAAATTTGATGTCGTTGATATCCCTGAAGACCTTTTAGATCAGTCAAAGGAATACAGAGAAAAACTAATTGAAAAAGCCGTTGAAGAAGATGATACCATTATGGAGAAATATTTAGATGGCCAAGAACCTACAGTAGATGAATTGAAAAATTGTATAAGAAAGGGAACTTTAAAAGGTTCATTTGTTCCAGTTCTTACTGGATCAGCTTTTAAAAACAAAGGTGTACAACCATTATTAGATGCAGTTGTTGACTATATGCCGTCTCCTATTGATGTAGAAAGTGTTAAAGGAACAGACGTTAATAACGAATCCTCTGAACTATCAAGAAAATGTGAAGATGCTGAACCCTTTAGTGCATTAGCTTTTAAAATTATGACAGATCCATTTGTAGGAAGTCTTACTTTTGCTAGAGTTTATTCTGGAACAATCAACACAAAAGATACTGTTCTTAACTCAAATTCAGGAAAAAAAGAAAACATTGGTAGAATGTTACTCATGCATGCAAATAACAGAGAAGAAATTAAAACTGCAAACGCAGGAGATATTGTAGCTTTAGTTGGTTTAAAAGATGTAACCACTGGTGAAACTTTATGTGATACTAACAAACCAATAGTCCTTGAAAGAATGGACTTTCCTGACCCAGTTATTGAAGTAGCTGTTGAACCTAAAACAAAAGCAGATCATGAAAAGATGGGAACAGCATTGGGTAGACTAGCTCAAGAAGATCCTAGTTTTAGAGTTACAACCGATACCGAAAGTGGTCAAACGATAATCAAAGGTATGGGAGAACTTCACCTAGAAATTCTTGTTGATAGAATGAAAAGAGAATTTAAAGTTGAGGCAAATGTAGGAGCCCCTCAAGTTGCTTATAGAGAAACAATTTCAAGTAATTCTGATGTAGATTACATTCATAAAAAACAATCTGGTGGAGCTGGACAATTCGCTAGAGTTAAAATAAAGTTTGAACCAGGTAAACCTGGTACTGGTTATGAATTTGTTAACCAGATAAAAGGTGGTAATATTCCTACTGAACATATTCCCGGAGTAGAAAAAGGGTTAATAGCTCAACAGCAAACTGGAGTTGTAGCGGGCTTCCCATGTATTGATTTTAAAGCAGTTTTATACGATGGAGCATATCATGATGTAGACTCTAGCGTATTAGCTTTCGAAATAGCAGCAAGAGCTGCTTTTAGAGAAGGTATTGCAAAAGCAAGTCCTGTGCTTTTAGAGCCAATGATGAAAGTAGAAGTAGTTACCCCAGAAGAGTATATGGGGGATGTTATAGGTGATTTAAATAGTAGAAGAGGTCAGGTTCAAGAAATGAGCACAAGGGGTAATGCAAATGTGGTAAACGCCATGGTGCCACTTGCAAACATGTTTGGATATGTAAACAATTTAAGATCACTCTCACAAGGTAGGGCAAATTACACAATGCAATTTGATCATTATGAACAAGTACCTTCAAATGTAGCTGATGAAGTAAAGGCAAAGTTAGCTTAATGGATAATCAAAATATAAGAATTAGGTTAAGAGGATTTGATAGCACTTTATTAGATACTAGTACACTTGATATAATTAATACTGCTAAAAGAACTGGCGCGAAGGTTAAAGGACCTATTCCATTGCCAACAAGGTTTGAGAGGTTTACAGTGAATAAATCACCGCATGTTGATAAAAAAAGCAGGGATCAGCTAGAAATAAGAACCCATAATAGACTACTAGACATTATTGATCCTACACCACAAACAGTAGATGCTCTAATGAAATTAGATCTTTCAGCAGGTGTAGAAGTGGATATAAAAATTTAATAATTATGAGATCAGGTTTAATTACAACAAAAATTGGAAACAGCTCTTTTTTTGATAAAAATGGCGACTCAACTCATGTAACCTTATTAAAGGTTGACGAAAACATTGTTTCAAATGTTAAGACTCTTAATAAGGATGGTTACAATGCCGTACAAATCGCAAGCATAGATACTCTAAAAGACATTAAAAAAATCAGTAAACCACAAAGAAAAAATTTTACTAAAATTTCTATTGATCCAAAAAAAATAATTAAGGAATTTAGAGTAGACGAAAAAAATCTACTAGATGTAGGATCACTAATTGATGTTAATCATTTTAAGATTAATCAATTTATTGATGCTACTTGCAATTCAATAGGAAAAGGATTTGCTGGCGCAATGAAAAGACATAACTTTGCGGGATTAAGAGCATCACATGGAGTTTCAATTTCTCATAGATCTCATGGGTCAACTGGACAAAACCAAGATCCGGGCAGAGTATTTAAAGGAAAAAAAATGGCTGGAAGAATGGGTGGAAAAAAAGTAACCAAACAAAATCTAAAAGTTATAGAAATAGATGAAAAAAACTCACTGTTAGTTATTAAAGGCTCAATACCTGGTAAAAAAAACTCAATTGTTTTTATTAAGGATGCAGTTAAGAAGATTTAAGCATGAAACATAATATTCAAAATCTACAAAATACTACAGTCAAGAACATAGAGCTTGATAACAATATTTTTGGTATCAAAGTGATGCCTGATATTATTCATCAGTACATTAGATATCAAAATGCTAAATCTAGGCAAGGATCTCATAAAACTAAATCAAGATCAGAAGTAAATGGAAAAAGCAAAAAACCATTTTCTCAAAAAGGGACTGGAAATGCACGACAGGGTAGTAGTAAACCACCTAATTTTAGAGGTGGGGCAATTGCAATGGGGCCAGTAAATAGAGATTATTCATTTGATTTAAATAAGAAAGAAAAAAAACTAGCAATCAAATCAACTCTTTCTTCTAAACTTTCAGAAAATAAGTTGATATTCGTTGATACCTTTAAAATTGATAATCATAAGACTAAAAACCTTTTAAAAAAACTTCAAAAATTTGATTATGAATCAGCTTTATTTATATATTCAGATACCGAATTAGATAAAAATTTTAGGTTAGCATCTGCCAATATCCCAAAAATTTCAGCTCTAAATCAAAAAGGTTTAAATGTTAAAGATTTAATAATGTTTGATAAAATATTTATTGACGAAAAATCTTTAACTGAAATTACTAAGAGGTTTTCATGAGAAATAAAGTAAATATTTCAACTGAAAGGTCCTTTCATTTGATAAAAAAACCAATCACAACTGAAAAATCAACTATTCTTCAGCAATTCAATCAGTATAGTTTTATTGTTGATAAAAATTCAAATTCAACAGAAATAAAACAAGCAATAGAAACTGTTTTTAAAGTTAAAGTTTTAAAAGTAAATACGTCAATCTTAAGAGGCAAGCTCAAATCTTTTAAGGGTGACTATGGTTTTAGAAAAGATATCAAAAAAGCTATTGTAACTTTAGCAGAAGGAAACACTATAGATTCTTCATTGGAGATTAAATAATGCTTAATAAATTTAAACCAATTACACCTGGGTTAAGAGGTACAGTGTTAGTTTCAAAAAAACATCTTTCTAATGAAAACCCAGTAAAATTTTTAACAAAACCAATTAAGAGTACAGGTGGCCGAAATAATCAAGGAAGAATAACATCTAGACGAATGGGTGGTCGAGTTAAAAGAAAGTACAGAATTATCGATTTTAAAAGAAATAAAACCAATATGATAGCAGAAGTTATTAGAAACGAATATGATCCAAATAGATCGGCTTTTATTTCTCTAATTAAATATGAGGATGGCATACTCAATTATATTTTATCACCAAAAAATATTAATATTGGCGATAAAATTTCTTCTGGCGAGAATGCTGATATTAAAATTGGCAACTCTCTTCCTCTTAAAAATATTCCAATTGGAACGAACATCCACAATATAGAATTAAAGCCAGGTGCAGGTGGACAATTAGTAAGATCTGCTGGATCTACAGCTCAAATAGTATCTAAAGAGCAGTCTTTTGTTCAAGTTAAACTTGTTTCAGGTGAAATTAGACATTTAAATAAAAATTCAATGGCTACCATTGGTGAAGTATCTAATTCAGATCAAAAAAATATCAAACTTGGTAAAGCCGGTAGAAAAAGATATTTAGGATTTAGACCTAAAGTAAGGGGAGTAGTTATGAATCCAGTAGACCATCCACATGGAGGTGGAGAGGGAAGAACTTCTGGAGGAAGAAATCCTGTTACACCATGGGGGGTTTCAACTAAAGGTAAAAAAACTAGAAGAAATAAAAAGACAAATGTCTTTATTCTAAAAAGAAGGAAAAAATAATGACTAGATCAGTTTGGAAAGGTCCTTTTGTAGACATTAATTTGATAAAAAAAGCTGAAAAAGTTTCAGAGTCTGGCAGAAAAGAAGTAATAAAAACTTGGTCAAGAAGATCGACAATCATCCCACAATTTGTAGGATTAACATTTGGAGTTTATAATGGTCAAAAGTTTGTTCCAGTAACTGTTAATGAACAAATGGTTGGTCATAAGTTAGGGGAATTCTCTCCAACAAGAACTTTTAAAGGTCACACCGCAGCTGATAAGAAAGCAGATCAAAAATGAATAAAAATTTAACAGCATTAGCTCGAGATAATACCATTAGAACAAGTGCCCTTAAACTTTCTTTATTAACAAACAGCATAGTAAATCAGAAAGTAAGTAGTGCTATTAATCAGCTGAAATTTTCAAACAAAAGAATTGCTAAAAATGTTTTAAAAGTATTAAATGCTGCAATAGCTAATGCTGAAAATAATAATCAACTTGATATAGACAAACTTTTTATAAAAGAAGCTTTTGTAGGTAAAAGCCTTTCTATGAAAAGATTTAGGCCAAGAGCTAAAGGTAGAGCAGCATCGATTGTAAAGCCATTTAGTAAACTAACCATAATTGTTGAAGAGAGAAATTTAATTAAAAAGGGTAAAGAATAATGGGTCAAAAAGTTAATCCAAATGGAATAAGATTAGGTATTAACAAAACCTGGTCTTCAAGGTGGTTTTCAAAGTCTGAGTACACTAGGTTGCTTCATGAGGACTTGAGAATTAAAAAATACGTTGAAAAAAAACTTCAAAATGCAAGCATTTCTAAAATTAATATTGAAAGGGCCGCTAAAAAGTTAAGACTTTCTATATATAGTTCAAGACCCGGAATTATAATTGGAAAAAAAGGTGCCGATATTGAAACTTTAAAGAAAAAATTATCAGAAATGTCAAAATTAGAGGTTTTTCTAGACATTAAAGAGGTTAGAAAACCAGAAGTAGAAGCAAAACTTGTCGCCGAAAATATATCTACTCAATTAGAAAAAAGAATATCATTTAGGCGTGCTATGAAAAAAGCTGTGCAATCAGCCATGAGACTCGGAGCAAAAGGTGTCAAGGTAGTATGCAGTGGTAGATTAGGAGGAGCTGAAATTGCAAGAACTGAAAAATATCATGAAGGAAGTGTGCCTTTGCATACATTGAGAGGCGATATTGATTATGCAACTTCAGAAGCAGAAACAACATACGGTATTTGTGGTATCAAGGTATGGATAAATAAAGGTGAAATACTTTCAAAGGACCCTTATGCAAGTGAAAAGAAACAGGTTGAGCAAGGAAGTATAAGATAATGAATATGTTATCTCCAAAAAAAACAAAGTTTAGAAAACAATTTAAAGGTAGAATTCATGGAAGTGCTAAAGGAAATTTTTCTTTAAACTATGGAAGCTTTGGACTTAAGGCTTTAGAGCCCGAAAGAGTAACTTCAAGGCAGATCGAAGCTGCGAGAAAAGCAATAACTAGATATCTAAAAAGAGCAGGAAGAATGTGGATTAGAGTATTTCCGGATGTTCCTGTTTCAAAAAAACCTGCTGAAGTCAGAATGGGCAAAGGTAAGGGTTCAGTAGAATATTGGGCTTGCAGAGTTAAACCAGGAAGAATTATGTTTGAAGTTGATGGGGTAGATAAAAATGATGCTAGAAAAGCAATGACATTAGCAGCTGCAAAGCTTCCAATTAAATGTAAATTTGTAGAAAGAAA
>MDTG01322059.1_pt1 | contig 16892 bp, 17 predicted proteins | sample 811421 | NCBI WGS metagenome assembly MDTG01 (sample SAMN05326645, study PRJNA326480) | marine metagenome | isolation source: seawater | place: Pacific Ocean: South East | collected 2011
ACTCCTCTGCAATTCCTGGGGCGGCATAGCTGATGGACATTACATCGAAACCATCCAGCGCATTGAGCAAGATAGTCATACCGAGCGCGGCGATCTGCCATCTGCCCATCTTGCCTTCGTCCATGATCTGACGTGGCGTCTTTGCCAATCTTTCCTCCACCGCGAACACCACTATCTAGGCCAACTACTCTCAGCAAGGTGCAGTATCGGTTCGACCTCCGCCAACGCAACATGATCGGCTGGAGCGTTCGGTCCGGCGATAATCAGGCAATCTCGCAGGAGCTTGCGGTGCAGGATACGGACCAGCGCGGCATCGTCTTGCGGGCCAGCCTTTGTAATGAAGCCCTGCAACGACTGGTCTGCATCGGCCACGCCGCTGCATTCTTGCCCGGTCAGTTCGGCAACATTGGCCAGATAGCTGTCGTCGCGCCAGCGTCTGAAGTGGCCGATATTGGCCAGCATTTGCGGCAGGGATCCAAGCACCTTGCGCTGCCGCGCTTGCAGCTGCCCGTGCTCGGGCAGACGAGCGATTTCGGCGGAAAGTCGCGCCAACGCCAGGTCTTCAAGAGGGGTCTGCTCCGGTTCGGGAAGCGCGATCTCGTCCAGCGCGATGCCTTGCAGTTCGGCCAATGCCTCCAGCGCGCGGCGACCGATGATGGCCACTTGCACAAAGCTTTCGACCCAGTCTCCTCCTGGCCCTTTGTCGTGCAAGCCGATCAGTGGGCCGTAATATGCCTCCGTCAAGAAGGCGACAGTGTGAAAGGCCATCCCGTGCCAGTCGATCGGGGTGCCCGACGCCTTGGCATAGCGTTCGAACAGAGTGGGCAAGTCGCCCAAGTTCTCGATCGGGTGGCGCCCGCGATAGCAGGAAAGGTCACGCATCGGGTTTCCGATATGGCCGATCTCGAAATCCATCAGACAGGTCACTTCCGGGCCATCGGAAAGGAACTGCCCGCAATTGCCGGTCAGCAACGCTGATCCCGCCCGGTTCTGCGGACAGTTGCGCCGCAACCATCCGTCCATAAAGGCCAAGAACGGATCTGAAATACCAGCATCGCGGCCCATCGCATCAAACCGCTCAAAATTAGCCAGCATGAGGCCTGCATTGTCGCTTGGCATCTGAGCTCCGTCAGCCACGAAGCGTTCCACGGAATGGCATGCACTTCGGCCAGTCGATCCATGTATGTCAGGCTGGCCTGCCATCGTTCCGGTGTCATCTGTGATCCGCTTTCGATGGCCTGCTGGATCAGGCCGGCATCACGCCCGCCCTCAATCCATTCCATCACGATGGTTGCAGGGTCAGGTATCCAGGCAACGATCTCCGGCACTCCAATACCGCTTTGCGACAGCACGCGCTGTACATCACATTCGTATTTCAGCGGATAAGGATGCGTCGGCCACGTGCGCTCGCCCTTCAGGAAATAGCGTTCGCGCTTGCCGTCGCGGACAGCTTCGGCCTCGTAGATGGGACGCCAGCGATGCATCCGCCGGATGGTGACTTCGCTACAGCCAAGATTCCTATCCAGCCAGGCGGCAATGGCGGCCTCTTCATCCGCAGGGTCGCGAGCTAAGTTGGCTTCGGCTTGCTTGATCATCAATCTCTCCCGAACTGGCCACGTTGGCCAGTAGCGCCGCCGCTAACTTTCCTTCTTCTCGTCAACGGGCGTCATGTTGCTCATGAATTCATAGAAATCCGACCCTAGCTCGGGCAGGTCCATGCCCAACCGTTCCGCCAGGTAAAGCGTCATGAAATTGGCGTTGAGGGAGAGGTTTTCAGGCGGGATATTGCCGATCCCCACTTGCCGGTCAAAGGCGCCAACAGCCACCAGCGCCATGCGCAAGGCTACAACGATATCGTAGTAGTCGAGATGCTGGGCCTTGCGGCCCGTGGCCGCTTCCCAGATCGCCACTGTCTCGTCTCGCGTTGGCAAGCCTTCGAGCCGCTCGACACCGAAGCGGCGGCTGAACAGGTCATCGAAATAGAGCCACCACGCAAGGTCAAGCTCTGCCGGTCCAAGGGCCGCCAATTCCCAGTCAATCAGCGCGTTCACCCTACCATCGGGGGCAAACATCACGTTGGAAGGCGTGCTGTCGCCCCACAGCACATTGACCGAAGTATCCTGCGGCTGATGCGTACGGATATAGTCGATGGCGGTGTCGACATAGGGCATCTCACGGTCCTTGCGGCACCCGTGATACCAGGCCTCGATATAGCCCAGGTACTGGTCAAGGCCCGGCTCACCCCGGTCAGGACGCGCCATGAAGTCGAAACCGTCGCCCTGCCAATCTATGCTGGCCATCCGGGCATAGGCTTCAACGGCATTGCGCCAGGTGGATGCGCGCTGGGCGGGCGTCATGTCTGCCAGCCAGCCGGCCTTGTTGTAATTGGGGTTTTGCGTTGCCGCGTGGCCATCCACGCGGCCCATCACGATGAAGGGCATTTCCAGCACCGAGGGATCGAGCTCCATCCCGATCCACTCGGGCACGGGGATCGAACCCAGCGCATCGAGCGCCGCGATCATCTGCCCCTGCAGCTTCAGGCTGGAGCCAAACACGACCTCGTGATCCTGCGGCTGGCGGCGCACCACCAGCGTCTTGGCCTGCGCGCCATTGGCATCGTTGTACCGCACGCCGACGAAAAAGATTTCCGCCGAAAAGCCCGATCCGGTGGTGACTTCCAGCGGCTGGATCTGCACATCGCGCCATCCTTCGATGTTGGCCTCAAGCCAGTCGCGCAGGCGCTGCTGAACTTGCGACGGAGTCATCAGCCAGCCTTCTGCGCCAGCGCGCGCTTCAGTTCCTGGGTCAGCGGGCCCATGTCCTTGGGTGCGGCGCCGTGCAGGAGGATTTCATCCGCTCCTGCATTGAGGTAATCCATCAGTTGATCGGCGCAGCGCGCGGCAGAGCCAACGGCTGCCCCTTCGTCGATCCATTGCTGCGGCAACAGCTGCCCCACGTCGACCAGTTCCTGGCGCGTATAGGCCTGGTCTGCAGGTTTTCCGCCAAGGGAAGCGATCTTGGGATGGGCGCGGACCTTGTCCAGCACGGCCTTGTCCCACTCGTTGACCTCCACGATCAGGTCACCGAAGCCGGGCAGTTCGAAATAGGTGATGGCGCGCCCGCGCACCACGGCGTCTTCCTCGTCCTTCGGCAGGTCAGGCGCCACGATGATATTGTGGTAGATGCGCACAGACATCGGATCGCGGCCTGCCTTTTCGGCCGCGTCGCGCACGATCTTGGTGCTGTTCGCCACGCCTGTGGGCGATACGAACGGATGCAGCAGCACGCCGTCGCAATGCTCGCCAGCGAAGGCCAGGCTCTTCGGGCCGATGGCGGTAAAGATCACCGGCGGGCGTGGCCCATCGTGGAAATCGGTCAGCTTGAGGGTGGGGAACTTGCCCAGCACGCCTTCGTAGGACACCGTCTCACCATCCCAAAGGCGGCGAAAGATCGAAATGTAGTCGGCCAGCCGTTCCATGGTGATGGCCGGCGCGCCCATCATCTTCATGTAGGCCGGCACAGCCCGCGCGAACATGATGCCAAAGCGATCCCCGCTCATCGCCTGCATCATGTTGGCAATGCTGGCCGTGACCAGCGGATGACGCATGGTGGCATAGAACGTGCCATTTATACGGATATTGCTGGTCGCTTCGGCAACCGCGCCTGCCAGCACAGCGGGCTCTTTCAGGGCAAAGCGTTCCGAAATCCACACTGCGCCCAATCCGATGCGTTCGGCTTCCAGCGCCTCCTCAATCCCCCGCCGCGGATCATCAACCCGCCCGGGCAATATGTAGGTTCCGAATCGGTCGAACAGCTCTCGCGCACCTGGCTCACTCATATTCTCTTACCTCAGCAATCGCCTTGCCACAGTCGGACCGAAATCCAGGCAATCAACCTTTCCAAGGGAAGGCCCTCCCTGCCCCGCCCCATGTCACTTGCAAAACAGTGGAGACATCCATGTGCGTGACATCAGATCCGCTTTCGGCACTCTTGATGAAAGAACAGGCTAAAGAACTCAAGCCGCGCTGTTGTCCCCTGCTGGACAGCAAGGATCGGAAAGTTTCGGCAATCTGTTCACCGACGATGCGGCAACCAGCCATGAAGTCGACCCGCCAGAACTCGAACTAACCGGACGCGAGACCGCGTACGCCACCTGGGCGATGCAGGACCGGGCAGTGTGGCATGCCGGCAAGTCTCCCATAAAGGGCGTGGGTCTGATTCATCGATATGGCCCGCATCATGAGCAAAATCGCTGTGTATACGGCTAATGGAAGATCACTTCGCTGGGCCTGTCATGCTTTCACTTCGATATCCACCCCGACCGAGGGATCGCGCTCCAATTGCCTAGCAGATTGCAGCGCGGAGGCTCATCACCTGTCCCAAACTAGCTCGAGCTTTGGCACATGGGTGATGTTTCCGGCGTGGTACTTGATCTCAAAGCCATCAGCGACGCGAAAAGGGGGAACGAGCTTGAGCCAATGCTCGAGCGCGGTTTGCAGTTCCATGCGTGCCAAGTGCATTCCGAGACATTTGTGAATGCCGAAACCCAATGAAATATGAGGTGCCTTTCGATCAAACCGCACTTCTTCGGGGTTCTCGTAATAGTCTGGATCATATCCCGCTATCGCAGTGGAGATTCCGACATAGTCGCCTGGCATGATCTTTTGACCGTGGATCTCGATCTCCTTAGCAGCGATGCGGAAAACGCTCACTGGTGCGAAGGCTCGCAGGAATTCTTCGACTGCCAATACGATTTTCTTCGGATCATCGCGCAATTCTTGCTGTCGATCGGGGTTTTTCGCAAGAAAGGTGAAGATGTTTCCCATTAGCGAGGTGACAGTATCAAGCCCGCCGATAAATAGATTGAAGCAATGGCCGAAGACTTCCTTGTCGTTCCACTTGCGACCATCGATCTCGTATTCGAATATCCCGCTGATATAGTCATCGCCGGGATTGGCGCGGCGTTCCTCGATGACGCCATTTAGATAGTCCACGACCTTGCGAACCGATTGTGTCCGCAGCTCAAAATCATTTGTGTGGAAGATGTTCTTCTCCCATTCGAGGAATTCGGGCATCCGCTCTTGTGGGAGGCCAAGTAGATCAAGCACAATAAAGATCGGAAATTTTGCTGAAAATTCTTCCACAAACTCGCAGCGGCCTCGATCCATGAAGTTACTGATCAAACCGACTGCTCTCTCGTGCAGTTCATCACGCATTTTCGCGATTTTCTGCGGCGCAAAGAAGGGGTTAAGGGCTTTGCGATATTCGCCGTGCTGCGGAGGATCTGTTTCTGTAGGAATGACAAGCCAGTCTTCGCCGATCGATTGCGCAAACTTGCCCATCCCGTTTTTCGTGTAATTATCGGGATCACGCAGCACCTTGTGCATGTCCTCGACCTTTGTCAGCAGCCAACCGCCCTGATCACCGGGAAAGATGTTTGTGCACCATGTAAGTGGAGGCAAGGTGCGCTGTATCTCTGGAAGCATGACCTCCTGAGGGCAGACATCGGTGTTCTCCCGCCTGAAAAAATCAAGGGTTACAACCTTATCGGCAGGCACGTGGGCCGGGGTTTCCTTGGCCGGGGTAAAAGCCATTGCTTGATCTCCGTTCGAACTGGTGTCTTGTTATCATACAGTGCGCATTTGGACCGAGACCCTTTCGCGACGCAGAAATTCGCTGCGCTCGCTTTGAGTCACCGTCCGGGTCGATTTCGGTAGGTGCGACAAGACATCGGCCAGTTTGACCTTTCTTAGGGTAGGCGTCGGCTTCTCGCCCGCTTCGAACCGGCGACCTAGTACCGCTCCGCAGCGATAGCCAAGAGTGTTTTGCCAATTGCCGACGCGAGGATTCTGCACGGAGCTTTCCACGAGAAAGACGAGAATGGGATCAAGCGGTCCCAGCCTGTCATTGAGGCCGGACTGGTTATTGTACCAATCGGCAGTTCGTTACGGCGAATTGAGCTGATTGAAAGATGCGTCGTTTCACCGCCCATGCCGGCTTTGCCCATTCCCGTCAGCTCCCCATGCACGGCCGATCCATTGTCGCCTGTCGAGCATCGGTAAACCTTTCTCCGGGCAGGTGAAGGATGGGCGCGCCGGCCCAAGCAAAGAGTCTCAAAATGGAGCGACGAACGATGAAATCGACGGACATCATAGTGGACGTTACCAATTCCATAAGCATTGACGAAGACGTGAGAATCGCAGCTACCTTACATCTGCCCGAGGGGTGGCAGGAAAGCGGACACCACCTTGTCTTCGCCTTGCACGGTGGCGGATACTCGCGCCTCTACTGGAATCCGCCGTTTGCCGACGACAGCTACAGTTTTGCTCGCTGGTTCACCGATCAGGGGAAGGCCGTACTGGCTATCGACATGCTTGGCATGGGTGAGAGTTCTCGTCCTGAACCAGAAAGCAAACTGAACCGCTCGATCATCGCCGACGCGCACGCCGCTGCGCTTTCGCAAGTTGTCGACGGTCTCGGCCGCAAGGTAAGCGTCACCGGGCTGGGTCATTCGATGGGCGGTATGATGATTATTACGCAGGCTCGGGCGCATCCGGTGTTTGACCGTGTGGCTGTGCTTGGCTGGGCGAACGAGCCGATGGTCCTGGGCGATACCGATGTCGAGCAGCTTCAGGCCGACCTCATCCCCGATGGCTACCTTGCAACTCCGCGCGAAGCAATGCGCAAGCTATTCTACTGGCCGGACGTCCCCAGTAAGATTGTCGAAGCTGACGAAGCGAAGGCTTCATTGACCCCTTCTTCGCTGGGCCGGGCAGCATTGACAGCTGGTGTCGTCCACGATGATGCCAGACTGATCACTGTTCCGGTCCTACTGGTACAGAGCGAGATGGATACCAGTCCAGCGCCTGAGAGCGAGCCAACTTACTTTCCAGCAGCACGCTCGGTTGAATTACAAATCTTGCCTCAAGCAGCTCACTGTCAGAATTTTGCCGGCACACGCGAGCAGCATTGGATGGCGCTCAACGAGTGGATCGGCAGGACAAACTAGAACGCCTTGCCGCGCATGGCCGCAACCGCGCCGCCGTCAACACGAATATCGCAACCTGTCACATAGCTAGCAGCGTCAGACAGCACGAACTCTGCAACGCGGGCCACATCCATTGCTGTCCCCCAACGTCCAGCGGGGGTCATCTCTGCCATCGCTTGCGCGCGCTTTCCAGTTTGAGCCTCCCTTCGACCCATTGCAGTCCATACCACTCCTGGAGATAGCGAGACGATCCTCGCCTTCCTAATGCCCCATGGAATAGCGCGTTTTTCGCACAGGCGAATGACGGCCTGTTTCGAGAAGGAATAGGCATGTCCTTCCATCGTCCCACCTTGTGCCGATACGATCGCCTGCAGCCTTGGCTCGATTGCCGCGTAAAGTTCCGGCACGAGGGGTCTATCCATTAGATCGGTCAGCACCGGGTCCGATGGCGCGAGGTGGCCTGCTACCGACGCGATAAGAACGCAGGCCGTGCGCCGGGAAACCAAAGGCTCGATCGCATCCAGCAGGCACACCGCGCCTTGCGTATTTGCGCGGATGAGATCCCGCCACGAGGCCTGTGCAGGCGAGAGACCGGCAGCGTTAACCACCGAACGCAATGCGCCATTCTCAGAACAAGTCTCAGCCAAGGCCTGCGCCAGCGAGGGATCGGCAAGATCCCCTGCAATGCAAGATAGCTGATATCCTTCGTCTTCGAGCAGTTGTCCTGCCTGGGACAGCCTATCAGGATTAGCATCGCTCAAGACAAGGAAATGGGTTTGACCGAGCAACCTCGATAGCGCCGAGCCCATGCCTCCTGCTGCGCCAGTAACAAGTGCAACGGGCAGTTCGCTTCGGTTGGCAATTGCAAGACCAACCACTAGTCGTTCTCCTGTCTGGAAGAACTAGGTGCCCTTTCACATTCCGTGATTTCTACACGGATCGATCTGGCCGCGATCAGGTAGCAGATGATGGCAACAACAAGAAAAAGACCGAGGACGAGCAGCGCTTGTTGAAGCCCGGTCCCTGCCGCCGCAGAGCAAGCGGCTGATTGCCCCTGAATTGAGGGCTTGATACAGGTATCAGCGTAACCTGTACCAAAATTTCGACTTGCCAGCACGTCACTCATCCAGCCGAGAAAGGCAGAGCCTAGTCCGAGACCGAACACCGTCTGGCCAAAAGCATGAATAGCCGCTGCCGTGGCGCGCATCCTCGGCTCGACCAAGCGCTGGGTCACTGTCATTATTGTGGGAAGAAACGCGTAGAGGCAGAATGTCGACGCAAACAGCATGGCTGCAAGGAATCGCCAGTCATCCTGATAAATCGCCAGCAGAAAAAGCGGCATTGCAAGCATCGTCGCAATCATCGGCAAAAGCCCATATCGTTCGTGCTTTTCGGCTGCAAAACGATCCGCGAGCAGTCCTCCGATAACCCCGCCGAGCGCTGTAGCGGCGCTGAATGTAAACGCAAAGGTGAGTGCCGCCTCCCCGAGATCAAAGCCGAATCTGCGCACCAGGAGCGGAATAAGGAACAAGTTGAGACCAAAGCCCACGAGCGCAACCATACCGCTTCCGAGGGTAAAAGTTACAAAGGCGCGGGAGCGCCACACTCTGCGCAGGACCGCCATGAAGGGGGGCGCCGAGGCCCCTGCATTCAGGCGCAGTGGCTCAGAGATAGTCAGCCATAGTAGCAAAGCGAGCAGGAGCCCTGGTGCGCCCATGGCTACAAAGGCGGTACGCCAGCCATAGTTCTGCGCGATCCAGCCGCCCGCCAGCACGCCAACCGCGCCACCCACCGACACGCCTACGGCGATCATCGAGAAAACGGTGGCACGTTTTTCCGGTGGGAAGCGGTCCGCGATCATAGAAACAACAGGGGGCGTGAAGCCAGCTTCACCAACTCCAACACCCATCCTTGCCAGAAGCAATTGCACATAGCTCGTGGCGAAACCCGAAATCATGGTCATCGCCGACCACAAGGCCGTTGCGGTCGCGACGATACCGATCCGACTTACGCGTTCGGCAAGACGGGCCAGTGGAATGCCGATACCGCCGTAGAATAGGGCAAATGCTGCCCCGCCCATGATCCCGAGCTGAAAATCACTCAACCCAAATTCTTGCCTGATAGGCTCGCCGACGACGGCAATTATCATCCGGTCTATGAAGTTGAAGGCGTAGATGGTGCCAAGGAGGCCGATGAACCACCAATCACGGCCTGTGAAACGCATCAGTAAGGTGTTTCCTGTCTTAGCTCGGCCATCTGTGCGATCACGTGGATGGCAATGAGGCACATAGCCATTGTTGCGGTGCCAGCCGCCCAGGTCATCGGCGTCGACCATGCAGAATTGAGAGCCAGCGATACCGGTGCGGTTGTTGAACCCAATGTCGAGGCATAGGTGAAGCTCGGCAAGATGAGCAACCACAACCTCCTTGCGCCATCCAGGTAAGGCACGAACTTTGCAAGCGCGGCACCCAGAACAAAGCCTCCTGTCGCGTCACAGAAGGAAAACCAAATTGGGGAACCAAAGATATGATACGGTTGATTTCCGTAAAATGCACTGAGTTCGAGCCATTCACAAATCGAAACCGCCAGCCAGTCGACTGCGGCGGTTGCAAAGAAAAGTTGCCAGATGCGGCGGGCGCTTGCTCCAGCATCGATCACCCGCCAGACAAGGTATGCCGAGCCCCCGAAGAACCAAGCGTAACCGAGCGGGACGTACCAGGGGATGGTTCGCTCGTAACCGTGAAAGAATGCCAGGCTGTTCTCGACAGGATACCAGTACAGGAGCGTGTTGTCGTAGATTGGTTCGATCATAATTGCTGAAAGCGCAGTACCTGCAAAAACTAGCGGGAGAACCCAGCCATGTTTCTGGCGTTGATGCCCGATTGCCCACCAAACCAAAATAGCGACCATGATGATCGAAGTGCCAATCAGGAAAATCGTCCCTGCTGGTTCGGGAGCGGGCATGATTGGCATTGGTACGATTGTCGACTGCATTTACTCTACCCCTAAATGAGCGAATGATCGGATGCCGGGTAGTGAAGGATAGCAAACCTTTCCAGCGGCAGGTTGCGAACGCTTCCTCCTTGCAACACAGAAACAGGAAACAAGGAGATTTCATGCACAAACGGCTCGAAGGCAGGATCGCCATAGTCACTGGGGCTGCTGGTGGCATAGGAGCCGCGTCAGCCCGGCGGTTGTCCGAGGAAGGAGCGCGGGTCGTCCTGGCTGACATCGATATTGCATCGGCTCAAGATATAGCGAGAGAAATTGAAGGAGCGGACGCGCTTGCCCTCGATCTGACCCATGAGCAATCAGTCCGAGAGGTCATTGATCAAGTCACGAGGAAGTGGGGCCAGATCGATATCCTGCTGAACAACGCAGCCATCCAGAATGATGCTCAACGCCAGGCCGATCTGGACGTGGTCAATCTGGACGTCGCGGCTTGGGACCGAGCCATGGCAGTCAATGTTCGCGGTGCAATGCTGATGTGCAAATATGCATTGCCGCATATGCTCGAACATGGTGGCTCAATCATACATAGCGCGTCCGGGTTTGGCATTCAGGGAGAAGCGACGCTTACAGCTTATGGGTCGTCAAAGGCGGCGCTGATCCAGTTGAACCGCATGATTGCCACGCAATACGGAAAGCAGGGCGTCCGATCGAATTGCATGGTCATTGGCTTCGTCTTGACCCAGCTAGCTACCGAATCGACCCCCCAGGAGGTCAAGGATATCCTGCTTTCGCATCACTTAACGCCAAGGCTGGGACTCCCCGAAGACATTGCCAATCTCGTGGCCTTCCTCGCAAGCGGCGAGAGCGCTTTCATAACGGGCGCGGCTATTCCGATCGACGGTGGTGTTACAGCGCACCAGCCCAGTTATGCTGATTTCCAGAAACTGTTTGCTGCGATGGGCACTGGAAAACTCTGACGCTCAGGCGATCTGGCACTGTTTCAACACATCTGCATCACGCAAATGTTATGGCAGTTGTGTTTCCATTACCGCGAGCAAATCTGCATAATGCGGTTGATGCGACAATCCGCCGCCAGAGATCGATATGTTTTCGCCCGTAATGTAGCGGCTCTCTTCCGAAGCAAGGAAGGCGACCAGCGCCGCAATATCGTCGGGTGTTCCGAACTCGGGCGTTAGAATGTGGCGCTGTATGATTTCTTTGAGGCCCGGCACCGTGGCTTCAAGCGCCGGAGTCAACACAACGCCGGGTGATATCGAGTTGCAACGAATGTTTTGCTTTCCGTATTGCGTCGCGACATATTTCGACAAGGTAATGATCCCACCTTTGGATGCGCCGTAGGCCACTCGGGCAAGGTCACCTGCGATGCCGCTATTCGATGCGGTGTTGATAATGGAGCCTCCGCCCCGCTCGACCATGTGCGGAATCGCGTATTTACAGCCGAGCAGATAGCCACGCAGGTTGATGTCGATAATCTCGTTCCAGATATCGATGGGGATATCGACCGGGTTTGTATCGAGCGGATGCTTTGCTGGATCGGTCATCGCGGCATTGTTGTGCAGGATATCCAGCCCGCCGAAATGTTCGACCGTGGCGTTTACCATCTCCTCGATGGAATCTGGAACTGCTGCATCGAATGACACGGCCAGTGCGGCATCTCCCAATGGCTCGGCTGCCGCCTGCGCACTTTCTTCAGATACGTCGGCAATCGAGACTTTGCCGCCTTCCAGCACCATCCGGCGCGCGACTGCCGACCCGATTCCGCCTCCGCCGCCGGTGACGATAGCCACCTTTCCTTCCAGTCTGCGCATCGGCCTATACTCCTGTAAGGGATTTGTTGAATTCGACAAAGCCGATGAGACGGGCCTTGCGGTCTTTTTCCACCTGCGGCTGCTTCTCGGCACCGGGACCATCGGGGATGATCTGGATCGGTTCCCCTGCCAGCAATCCGGCCAGAGCATTGTGTGTCACATCGGCAGGATCGAACGTATCTGAAGTGTCAAAGCCCTCGGGTACCATGCGCATCAACGTTGGCGTACGCATGATTGGTGCTGCGACCCCGATAACGTCGATCCCGCGTTCGTGGTACTCAGCCCATAAGGACTCCGCGAAATTGATCTCGAAGGCCTTCGTCGCTGAATACATCGCAAGATTGGGTTGTCCGCCCAGGCCGGCCCCGGACGCCATGACAATGATTCCGCCCTTGCCACGTGCTAGAAGACGCTTCCCAAAACCGTTGGCGGCATCGACGAGGGTCGTGATGTTCATTCTGACCAAGCGATGCGCGGCTTCCGTACTGTCCTCGAAGAATGCCGAGAAGCCATCTGCACCTGCATTGGAGATGTACAGGCCGACATCCAGATCCGCCGTTGCCTCGACGATCTTCAATCCAGCTCCGGTTTCAGTCAGGTCCTGGACGAAAGAGCGGAACTCCACGCCATGTTTCTCTGCCAGCTCCTCACCCAATGAGTGGAGCGCAGTCTGTCTGCGTGAAACGAGCACCAGGTTCAGGCCCATCCCGGCAAGCTGTCTGGCAAAGCATGCTCCGGTCCCTTCGGAGGCGCCGGCGATCACGGCCCATTGGCCATAGCGATCCCGGAAGTGGTTTTCATTCAACGGAAGACGGGCCAGATCGCGCATGGTACCTCAGCCCTTTTTCATTTCCGCCAGACGAGCCTTCGCCGCCTCGATTCCCCGGATGAGCGCCGTGCAATTGCCAGCTCCGGCGTAGAACAACATAAAGTGCGGTATCAGCGCCAGCTCCTCTTCGGTGAACTCATCATTCGCGAGCGCGCCCATCATCTGGATTTCGATCAGGTCTTGTCGGCCAAGCATGGTGGTTGCGCCCAGGACCATGAGGCGTTTCTCGCGTATCGAAAGCGCGTCATCAGCCCATAGCTTTCCGAATTGGTTCTCGATGATTTCGCGATTAAAACGATCATTCTCGCGCCCTTTCATCATGGCGGAGAATCCTTCTCCATAAACGGCATCGAAGACCTTGAGTCCCTCGTCCCAGGCGTTGTTGCTCATCTGATTTTCCTTTTCTTTGCGTGTTTTCTCTATTGATCGTTCGGCTGGCCCTTGGGAAATTCCAGGCCGGAGGTTGAATCAGCGTTGTCACGAACCAGCTCGACCATCGGCAATCGCACACCGAACTTGGCTGCTTCTTCGATGGCAACTTCAAGGTCCTTGACCATCAGCCCCTTGAAATAGTGCCGAATACCTGTTTCCTGTTCATTGCCTTCCGGGTCTGGCCGAACCATCATCGCAAGAGCACCTTCCAGCCCTCCGCCAGCGTCGGGGTCGCCCGAAAGGGCTACTCGTAGTTGCTCGAGGTCAACTCCATAATGCCGCGCTATGACGGCACCTTCATATCCTGCACGGATACAACCGAAATAGGTGGTGTTGCGTGCGATTTTGGCTGCCATGCCGGCGCCTGGCCCACCCATGTGAAGAACCTTGCCCGCAAAGGCGTCAAAAATCGGCATTGCAGCCGCCATGTCATTCTCGCTTCCTCCAGCAAGGCAGATCAAGCCGTTCTCGCCCGATTTAGGACCGTTGGTGACGCCGCAATCGATTAATGTAACCCCCGCCTCAGAACACAGGGATTGGGCGGTCTCAAGCTCTCCCATCGAGATCGTAGAGAGGAGGATAACCGTCTGACCCGGCTTCCTTGCAGCGAGCACACCCTCGGGACCAGTCAACACTTCGAGGGTCTGTTCGCCATTGAGAACACCGATGAGTACGCAGTCAGAATTGATTGCCAGATCACGTGGGCTCTTGGCCATCGCAGGTGCTCCCGGCACACGTTCGGCAGCTTCGGGAACGACGTCATAGATCGCCGAAAGTTGACCCGCCCTTTGCAGGCACTGGGCAACACCTCCCCCGATCATGCCGAGTCCAATTACGCCTCCAGTGTTCATGTACTTTCTCCTTGAGCTTTCAATTGATTTGAGCGTTCGATCATTCGCTTCTTGATCTCGTTCTGCGTTGCAAGTCCTAGACCAGCATCTGCAAGATAAGTCGTTACATGTCGCGACCCTCGCTCGATCTGATGCCATGCCGCGTGAAGATATTCGGCGCGTACCCCGATCAGGGCATCGACCTGCCCCTCGCTTGGCAAGAACCCAAGTGTCTGGCGCAATGCCGCTTCCAGACCGCCACCACGTCTGAGGTTCTCACCGTAGATATTGGACTGCAAATAGTCCTGCATGATGGTCTTGCGCGAAACACCGAGCATCTCAAGCAGCACTGCCACCGCGACCCCAGTCCGGTCCTTTCCTGCAGTGCAATTGATGAGGACCGGCCCTTCCGCGAGCAAACATTCTCCAATCTTGCTCCAATGCGGCATAAGCGCTGCGGGGATTTCCCGGTATGTATCAACCATCGACTGGATCGCGATTTCGGGCTCTGGGCCAGCCAGTAAGCGGGTACGTCCTGCGTCGCCGAACACGCGAATGTCGGCGTCGACATCCAAGCCAAACCAGCTGCACTCCTGCCCCAGCCAGTCAAATGGATCGTCAAGGCGCTCTGCGGCAGAGCGGAGATCGACAATACTTCGAATCCCCAGACCAGACATTTGCTCGCGCTGACGCACCGAAAAGTTCGCAGAGCCTTCGCTGCGGAACATTACTCTGCGCCGAATTTTGCTCACACCCACCGCAAGTCCGCCCAGGTCCCGGAAGTTCAGGTGCGCTAACACCGCCATTTGCTGTTCAAGCTTACAGGAGCGGAATTGACTTGCCTGCAGAGAAACTCTCCATGAACTGCTTCAATCCTCTCAGGATGAGGAAGCCTACTGCCAAGGGAATAGCGCTTCACGACTGTCGCTTGGAAAGCAAACTTTCGAGCCTTAGGCAGAGCGGCACCGCCGAGAATCTGAAATGAACCTTGCGGTGGTTCAACACTCGGCCACCGGGCAACTCTAGCCTCGAACGTGACCTGCACGGTGGCTTCTGACAAGCTGACAGCGATGGTTACCAACTCCTCTCGGCCACCAATCTAGCGAGCTTCCCGGCTGATGCGGCATATCTTTCGGTAGGGGATGACCGAAACCAAAATTTGCCAGTAGCCGAAGCCACGGTCGAGAATGGAAGGGAGCCACGGAGAGGAAGGCAAAGCTTTGGAGTGTTGTCATCATCGGATGCCGGAACAGCTCAAATGGCCAATCAAGGAATTGTAATCAGACGAACAAACTAGACGGGAAGGTCTAAGGATTTAGATGCGGCTGGATCACGCGATAGCGAACCTTATCTTGATCATCGGGCACGTCAGTTTGAAGGCCCAACAAAACAATCATGTACGGAGTTTAACATGCCTAAAATAAATGTCGTCAACCGGTCAGGTAACAGTAAGGAAGTAGAGGCTGAATCTGGACTTACCCTTATGGAGGTCATTCGCGACGAAGGGTTTGACGAGTTGCTGGCTCTGTGTGGGGGGTGCTGCTCTTGCGCGACCTGCCATGTCCACGTGGATCCTTCATTCTCCGAAAAGTTGCCAGAAATGACTGATGATGAGAGTGATCTGCTCGACAGTTCCGACCATCGCGACGAGACATCGCGCCTGTCCTGCCAAATCGAAGTTACCGATGCGCTAGACGGTATGACCGTAACTATCGCTCAGGAAGACTGAGCATGGCCGACGCGCAAGCCGAAGTCCTCGCCTTCTTCGAGGAATGGAAGCCTACCTTGGCAGACATGCTGGCCTCGATGGAAAAGCGTTTTACCGACCAGACGGTTTGGGAAAACATCGGCATTTCCAAGACCACCGGCTTTGCCGAGGCCAAGGCTTTCATGGACGGTTTCACGCATATGTACCCGATCGAAAGCGGCGAGGTGATCGTTCACCACGTCGCTTCGAACGGAAGCGTGGTTCTGACCGAGCGGACCGACAATTTCCACGACAAGGATGGCAAGCTCATCATTTCGCTCAAGCTGATGGGCGTGTTCGAGATGGACGGCGACAAGATCATTTCGTGGCGTGACTATTTTGATACCGCGAAGGGCTTTGGCTGATGTTCGCCGGCAAGAAGGTCTGGACCCAGTTGCCCGTTCTTCCTGCCGGGCAACTTGTCCCGCTGGTGAAGGAATGGGAAGCAGCCGGCATCGAAGGGGTCTGGGTACCGCAGATATTCGGTCTTCCGCAGGTCACGCTTGCAGCTGCTGCGGCAGTCACCAGCCGCATAAAGCTGGGCAGCGGGATCACCCTCGCCTTCACCCGCAGCCCGCTGGAAACAGCTTGCAGCGTGATCGATCTGGATCACATCAGCGATGGCCGCGCGGTGCTGGGCCTAGGCTCCAGTGCGCAGAGCCAGATCGAAGGCAGCTTTGGCATGCCTTATGGCAGGCCTTTGGCGCATATGCGCGAAGTTGTGCAACAGGTGCGCGCCGTGATCGCCAAAGGGCACACGGGCGAATTGCACAAGCTGGAGGGCGAATATGCAACGCTCGATCTCTCGCACTTCCGCCTGACCGGCCCGGCGCGCAGATCCGCCGTTCCTATCTACCTGCCGGCAATTTTCGAGAAGGCTTGCGAGCAGGCAGGCGAAATTGCTGACGGGCTGCTGGGCCACCCGCTGTGGACCACCCAGTGGGTCCACGACAGGGTGGGCCCGCACCTTGGCGTAGGGCTCGAAAAAAGCACGCGGGACAGGTCCGACTTCGATCTGAACCTGATGATCTTCACGGTGATCAATGACGACCGCGATGAGGCCATTGCCGATGCCCGCGCCAATGTGGCATTCTACACTCAGTCGCCCCAGTACCTGCGATATTTCGAGGCGATCGGCTTCGGCAGGGAAGCCAAAGCCATCCAGGCGGCTTTCGCACAGCAGGATTTCGCGGCGATGGAACAGGCCTGCCCCGATGAAATGGTGAGCGCGATCACCGTGGTTGGCTCTGCCGCGGATGTTAAGGCGCAGGTCATTGAAAGAGCA
>MDTG01130296.1_pt1 | contig 16890 bp, 14 predicted proteins | sample 811421 | NCBI WGS metagenome assembly MDTG01 (sample SAMN05326645, study PRJNA326480) | marine metagenome | isolation source: seawater | place: Pacific Ocean: South East | collected 2011
CGGCTCCACCGACGGCATGCGACGCGGGCAGCCCTGCGTCGACACCGGCGCTCCCGTGACCGTCCCGGTCGGCGAAGGCGTGCTCGGTCGCGTGTTCAACCTCCTCGGCGAACCGGTCGACGAGCGTGGCGACGTGCAGGCCACCAAGCGGAGTCCGATCCACCGCGACCCGCCGCCGTTCGTCGACCTGAACCCCAAGACCGAGATCCTGCAGACCGGCATCAAGGTCGTCGATCTCCTCTGCCCGTTCGTGCGTGGTGGCAAGATCGGCCTGTTCGGCGGTGCGGGCGTCGGCAAGACGGTGGTCATCCAGGAGATGATCGCCCGTGTCGCTCGAAACTTCGGTGGCTACTCGGTGTTCTGCGGCGTGGGCGAGCGAACCCGCGAAGGCAACGACCTCTGGAAGGAGATGCAGGAGGCGGAATACACCGACGCAGAAGGGAACACCGCCTACGTCCTCGACAAGGTGGCCATGGTGTTCGGCCAGATGAACGAACCCCCGGGCGCCCGCCTTCGCGTGGCGCTCTCGGGCCTCGCGATGGCCGAGGAGTTCCGTGATGCGTCCGGCAAGGAGACCCTGATCTTCGTCGACAACGTGTTCCGGTTCACGCAGGCCGGCTCCGAGGTCTCCGCCCTGCTGGGCCGGATGCCGAGTGCGGTGGGTTACCAGCCGAACCTCTCCACCGAGATGGGTGCCCTCCAGGAGCGCATCACCTCCACGCGACAGGGCGCCATCACCTCGGTCCAGGCCATCTACGTGCCGGCCGACGACCTCACCGACCCCGCTCCGGCGACCACCTTCGCCCACCTCGATGCGTTCGTGGTCCTCGAGCGTAAGATCGCCGAGAAGGGCATCTACCCGGCGGTGGATCCGATCGGATCCTCGAGCCGCATCCTCGATCCGAACGTCATCGGCGAGCGTCACTACAAGGTCGCTCGCCGCGTCCAGTCGGTCCTCCAGCGTTACAAGGACCTCCAGGACATCATCGCCATTCTCGGCGTCGACGAGTTGAGCGAGGAGGACAAGCTGACCGTGGCTCGCGCCCGGAAGATCGAGCGGTTCCTCTCCCAGCCCTTCTACGTGGCCGAGATCTTCACCGGCTTCCCCGGCGTCACGACGACGCTCGAGGAGACGATCGATTCGTTCGAGCGGCTCTGTGACGGCGAAGGCGACGATCTCCCCGAGAGTGCGTTCATGTACGTCGGCACGCTCGACGACGCCCGGAAGAAGGCGGAGGCGATGGCGGCGGAGGCCTGAACCCCGGCGGACCCCGCGATCACGATCGAAACCGAACCGGCGAGCGTCCCCGACGCTTGCCGGTTCCTCTTCGTGCCCGCCGATCGTGCTGCATCCCGGGTACCGGGACCGGAGGCGATCGAATCGGACGTCATCGATTCCGAGGAGGCATCACCGGCGAGAACAACGGGGTCTCGGGCCTTCCGCCGTCCGGGCGAGGGGCGACGTCCCCTTCCGCCTGGTCGCGGACCGGCCCACGGGTCCGCAGGACGAGACCGTCCACGTCGAACCAGACCACCCAGACCCGGTCCGGCACGGTCCGAGGAAACGTCGCGGCGGTGGTCATCGTGCTGAGGTTGTCGCCGTACTGCCACCGAGGTCCTTCGATCATCACGCCGTCCTCGTCCAGCATCCCGGGCACCGAGACGCTGGGCTCGCCGACGGCCTTCCGAACGTCCGCTTCGGTCCATCCGGGGCGGATCGCCGCGAATCCGGATTCCCCGGGGATCGAGCATCCGAGCGAGGCGAGCATCCCGGTTCCGAGGAGGACGACGTTGGCGAGTCGGGTCATCCCCGGAGGCTAACCCATCCGCGACCCGACGACACGATGAACTAAGATCCGCGGATGAGCACCTCCACCCAACCGATCGATTGCGACCGTGTCGTCGCCTCCCTCGTCGCCGAACACGGCGAATCCGCCCGCGAACGGGCCCGGACCGGCGTCGCCCAGTGTGCCGAACGATGGCTCGAACGGGACGGTGACGACGAGGCGTTCGAACGCTTCTGCAAGGAGCACTTCGCCGCGACCGACGATGCCCTCGATCGACTCCTGCACCGGCTCGAGATCGCCCTCGAACAGGTCCGGGGACACCTCTACGAGATGCGGCGGAATCTCCGGCGCTGGAACGACCTCGTCGGAGATTCGCTCCCCGAGACCGACGCCCTCCTCGCGACGTTCGATCCCGCACCGGACCTCGCGGAACAGTCCTACGCGCAGAAACTGGCGTTCGTCGCGCTCCTGAACCTTCGCAAGTCCACGCTCGACGAGATGCTCGCGGCCGGTTCGGAATGGACGCCCGAACGCTGGGCGGAGGCTCGCATCGTGGGCTCGTTCGGACCCCGTGTCCCGAAGGACGTCGCGGATCTCGCACGCCGTCTGCAGTTCGAGAGTTCGAACTGGGTCGCGAACTTCCACATCCCCGTCGGAACCATGGTCGATCGCAACGGTCGACGCTGGTTCGAGGCCGATCGATCGCTCCTCGCGCACTGGCTGGTCCGCGAGGAGATCAAGGCCGGCTACAACGATCCCGACGGCGTTCACAAGCAGCGGGCGCTCGCGTGGGTCATGGGCCGGCACGTGGACGGGACGATCCCGACCTCGGTGATGGAGGGTTCGAACACCGCCGACTGGGATCCGGCGGCGAACACCATCGGTGGTGCGGCACCCGGTGAACTCCTGGAACTGACGAGGTACGAGCACTGGATGGACAACGTCCGGGTGGCTCGCGCGCTCGATGAGCACCATCCCGACCATCCGACCGCGATCGACCGGAAGTTCGGATTGGAACGCGAGATCCCGGAGGCGGAGGTCGAACGCCTGCTCGTCGACCTGCTCGCCGCCCCGGTCCGCCGCGACCTCGCCTCGCTGCTGTCGAAGCGTCTCGGCCGTCCCCTCGAGGCCCATGACGTCTACTTCGACGATCTCTTCGAGACCCGCGACGCCGAGGAGATGAACGAGGCGGTGAGACGGCTCTGCAAGGACGAGTCGGAGTTCCAGGCGAAGCTTCCCGAGATCCTGCGCGGACTCGGCTGGCCCGACGACGACGCCGAGTTCCTCGGTACCCGGGTCCGGGTGGAGATCGCCCGAGGCTCGGGCCACGCGATGCGGCCGCAACTCCCCGAATACGGGGCATGGCTCCGGACCAATCGACTCAAGGACCAGCTCGGATGGGACGGCTTCGACACGGGCATGCATGAACTGGGCCACAATCTCGAACAGCTCTGCTCCACGTTCTTCGTTCCGCGGCCCGCGATGCGAGGCGTGCCGAACACCGCGTGCACCGAGGCCTTCGCCTTCCTCTACCAGTCGCTCGCCAAGCGGGCCCTGGGCATCGAGGACGGCGCCGCGGCCGAGCGGGCCCACCACGAGGAGACCGTGGCCTCGATGCTCATGGCGTGCCAGATCGCTGGACCGAGCCTCGTGGAGCTTCGAACCTGGCGATGGATCTACGAGACCGGGGACGCCTGCGACGCGGCGGGGATCCGGAAGGCGGTTCTCGAGAACGCGGAGGCGGTCTGGGACGAGTTCTTCCGTGCGGACTACGGGGCGGATCCTTACCACATCCTCGGCGCCTATCAGCACATGCTCGGGCATCCGCTGTACCTCGCCGACTACGCCATCGGACGCACCATCAGCCACCAGATCCGAAGCTTCATCCGCGGTCGCGATCTCGCCGGCGAGACACGACGGATCTGCTCGATCGGCCGGATGACCCCGGATGCCTGGATGCGGGTCGCGGTCGGCGGCCCCCTCTCCGCCGGCCCGCTGATCGAGGACACCGCCGCCGCGATCCGCGAAATCGAATGAGGCCGCCGCAGGCGGCCATCGAACAACGACGCGGGCGGCACCGAAGCGCCGCCCGCGTCTCAGATCCGGCTTCGAGTGGAAGCGGACGAGCGCCTGATCAGGCCGAGAAACTGGAACCGCAGCCGCAGCTGCTCGTCGCGTTCGGGTTGTTGAACACGAAGCCTCGTCCCATGATCTCGTCCTTGAAGTCGATCGTGGTGTCGTTCAGGTAGAGATAGGACTTCGGGTCGCAGATCACCCGCACGGTGTAGGCCTCCCCCGCGGACTGCTCCCCGCCCCCGCCGAGACCCACGCCGACGGTGGCGGCGGCCTTCTCCGGCTTTCGTTCGAAGCTGTACTCCCACATCTCGTCCGACTCCTTCTCGACCTCGGTGAGGTCGAGCAGGTAGCTGAATCCGCTGCATCCTCCGCCCTTCACGCCGACGCGAAGTCGGATCTTGTCGGGGTCGAGGTCCTGCTGTCGGATGATGGCGTCGATCTCTCGGGCCGCGGTTTCGGTTACGTGGACTGGCATGGTCGCAAATTCCTTTGCATGGGTCCCGTCGTGTGCGTGGATCCCGGTGTCGGGCGTCTCGTCAGTGGACGTGATGATGGTCGTGGTCGTGGTCGTGGTCGTGGTGATGATGATGGTCTGATTCGACGGGCTGGCCGTTCTTTCGCTTGTAGTCCTCGATGGCGGTGCGGATCGAGTCCTCGGCGAGCACCGAGCAGTGGATCTTCACGGGAGGGAGGGCGAGCTCCTCCACGATGCGGGTGTTCTTGATCTCGAGCGCCTCGTCGACCGACTTGCCCTTGATCCACTCCGTCGCGAGCGAGGAACTGGCGATCGCCGATCCGCACCCGAAGCACTTGAACTTCGCATCCTCGATCTTGCCGTCGTCGTCGACCTTGATCTGGAGCTGCATGACGTCACCGCACTCGGGCGCGCCGACGATTCCCACCCCGACGTCCTTGCGATCCTTCACCTCGTTGGAGGATCCGAACGCACCGACGTTGCGGGGGTTCTGGTAGTGCTCGATCACCTTTTCGCTGTAGGCCATTGGGTTCTTCCTTGCGCCTTGTTGGACCGTTGATTTCGTGGTTTGGAATCGGGCGGGGCCTCAGTGGGACTGCCACTCGATCTTCGTGATGTCGACGCCTTCGTTGTGGAGATCGTAGAGGGGGCTCAGCGCCCTGAGATGCTCGACCGCCTGGTGGATGGAGTCGATCGCGTAGTCGACCTCCTCCTCCGTCGACCAGCGGCCGAGCGAGAGACGGAGGGAGGAATGCGCGAGCTCGTCGCCGAGCCCGAGCCCCTTGAGGACGTAGCTCGGTTCGAGGCTCGCGCTCGTGCAGGCGGAGCCGCTCGAGCAGGCGATGTCCTTGATCCCCATCATGAGCGACTCGCCCTCGACGAAGCCGAACGAGATGTTCGTCAGGTGCGGGAGTCGCCGGTCCGCGTCGCCGTTCACCTCGACCACGTCCATCCGGGACTTCAGTTCCGTCTCCAGCTTGACCCGGAGTGCGAGCAGGCGTTCACGCTCGGTCTCCATCTCCTCGCTGCAGATGGCGCACGCCGCCCCGAAGCCGACGATGCCGGGGACGTTCAGCGTGCCGGATCGCATGCCTCGTTCGTGGCCGCCGCCGTCGATCTGGGCCTGCAGGCGCACGCGGGGACGCCGCCTCCTGACGTACAGCGCGCCGACCCCGCCGGGGCCGTAGATCTTGTGGCCCGACCAGCTCAGGAGATCCACGTTGTCCTTCTCGACGTCGGTCGGCATCTTGCCGACCCACTGGGTCGCATCGGTGTGGAACACCACGCCGCGTTCCCGGCAGACGGCTCCGATCCCGGGGATGTCGTTGATGGTCCCGATCTCGTTGTTGGCCCACATGATCGAGACGAGGATGGTGTCGTCGCGGAGCGCCTCCGAGACCATCTCCGCGGTCACGATGCCGTCCGCGCCGGGCTCGAGCCAGGTCACGTCGAAACCCTCGCGTTCGAGGCGCTTGCATGGATCGAGCACGGCCTTGTGCTCGATGATGCAGGTCACGATGTGTCCGCGGCCCGTCTCCCCCAGCGGCGCCTTCGCGTACATCTGGGCGGCGCCCTTGATCGCGAGATTGTTGCTCTCGGTCGCACCACTCGTCCAGACGATCTCCTTCGGGCCCGCCCCGATGAGTTTCGCGGCCTGTTCGCGGGCGAGCTCGACGCCCTTCTCCGCTTCCCAGCCGAAGGCGTGGTTGCGACTGGCCGAGTTTCCGTACGTCTCGTTGAAGTACGGGAGCATGGCTTCCACGACGCGGGGATCGGTCCGGGTCGTCGACGCGTTGTCCATGTAGATGGGGAGATTCAAAGGTTCTTGACCTCGAGTGCTTATGGGACGGTAACGCTCGCTCGACCGGAAACGCCTGTTCCGACGACGCGAGATGGGTGACGAGCGCCCTCCCGGGTTCGGCACGTGGTTGATCTGGATTCCGCGGGAGAGCTTCCTTAGTTTAGCCCAATTCGGCCCGGATCTCCACGAAACCCGGTCCTTCGCGGTTCCCGCCCCCGACACCCGGTCGACGGTCGCGTCCTCCGGCCCCCCTTGTCGTCGAAACGGCCTCGCATACACTCCGCCCCCATGAACCGACCCGACATCGTCGGCGCTCCCGAAGGGCTGGATCCGTTCACCGAGGGGATCTTCGTCCCCACGATGGGGGCGCTTCATGACGGTCATCTGTCGCTGATCCGCCTCGCCCGATCGATCGGCGGGCCCGTGATCACGAGCATCTTCGTGAACCCGACCCAGTTCGGGCCCGACGAGGATTTCGAACGGTATCCCAGGACCATGGATTCCGATGTCGAAGCCGCCGCCGCGGCGGGAACCGACGTCGTCTACGCCCCCTCCGCAGCGGCGGTCTACCCCGAAGGCATCGACCGACCCGTGGAGGTCCGTCTCCCGGCGGTCGCGACCGCCCCGGGGCTCGAGGATGCCGGACGCCCGCACTTCTTCGCCGGCGTGTGCCGCGTGGTCGGCCGGCTCTTCGAGCAGGTGCGACCGAGGGTCGCGATCTTCGGCGAGAAGGACTGGCAGCAGTTCCAGGTGATCCGGGCGATGGTGGCCCGGGATCCTCGTTTCGGCGGCATCGAGATTCGACCTGGTCCCATCGTCCGCGATCCGGACGGCATGGCGATGTCGAGCCGCAACGCGTACATCCCCGAAGATGCACGCCCTCGAGCCCGCGGGCTCGTCGCGGCACTCGAGGCGATCCGGGCCGTGTGCGATCCCGCCGAAGCCGAATCGAGGATGCGTGCGGTGTTGGAATCGCACGGTCTGGAGGTCGAGTACGCGGTGGTCCGGGACGCGGAGACGCTCCTCGCACCGGACCCGGCCCGACCGGGCCGCGCGATCATCACCGCCCGGCTCGACTTCGACGGTGGATCCGTCCGCCTTCTCGACAACGGACCGTTCCCCCTTGCCGGGTGACCGCGTCGGCGCGTGCGGGGTAAGGGGGGCGCGAACGTCCTTCCCCGCCCTGCTGCTCATCGTCCCGTTGGTCGTCGCTGCCCAGGGTTGTCGCATCGTCCGGCCCGCCCTCGATCACTCCGGACCCGGTTCGGGCGCCGGAATCGCCCCACCGCCCCTCGACTGGCCGGATCGCGTGTGGACGCCTCCCCTCACGGCGGATCCGGACGGCAGGATCCCCGACCATCCGGACGGCATCGGCGTGGAACGTGCCGACGGCTCTCCGATCACGATGGAGTTCGTCGCGTCGCACCGGCATGGCGAGGTGTGGGCGTTCGGTCGCGAGAACGCCGGCGTGAACTGGATCGCCGACATCGATCCCGCGCTCGTCGATTCCACCCGATCCTTCATCGTGGTGACCACCGCGACGCCTGACGATCCGTCCCCCGGACTTCTCGTCCCGCGTCGCCGCGCGATCGACGCGATCGTGCTCGATCCGACCGCGAGGCCGCGGGCCGGGACCGCCATCGTCATGAGCAGCCTTGCGCGACAGACCCCTCCCGAGCAGGCGTTCATGGCCGACCTGCTTCGGGCCGGTTTCACCGTGATCACCTCGGCGCCGCCGGTCAACGCGATCGACGCGGCGACCGGAGGCCGGACGACTCTCGACATCGCAGGATCCCCCGCGCTGGCCGGTCGCGCCTTCGCGGCGGAGGTGGACCTCGCCTTCGCGGCGTGGGCGGACGGCCTCGACGCGATCCTCGACGGATCCGTCGTGGAGGCGGGTCGCTTCCCGGACCCGGTGATCCTGATCGGAGTCAGCAGCGGCGCGGTCGCCGCGCCGATCGTCGCGGCGAGGCTGCACCCCCGCGTGCGGATCGCGGCGGCCGTGCTGATCGCGGGTGGCGCGGATCTCGACACGATTCTCCTCGAGACCAGTCTCGATCCCCGCGATCTCCGTCTCCGGCGTCGTGGCGAGGAACCCGACGAAGCGGCCGTCGCCGCCTTTCGACGGGCGTACCGTGATTCGGTTCGCCTCGATGATCCCGCCATCACGCGGTGGTTCGCCCGTCGCCCGATCCTGCTCCTGGAGGGTGGCTTCGACACGGCGATCCCGGAGACCGCGCGAGCGACGTTGGACGAGCGACTCGGGAGGCCGGAACGCTGGTGGTATCCCACCGGGCACTACGGGCTGTTCGTGGTCCTTCCGGGCGAAGGCGATGCGATCGTGGGGTGGATCCACCGCGCGCTCGGGACCGACGCCACGCCGTGACTCCTCGACCGCGTTCACGCCGATCCTCGACCCCGCTTCCGGATCCCGCGGGGGATTTGCCGGGGGAGCGGAGGGAACCGCACGCTAGGATGGGATCGGAAACGTCCGAGTCACCGGCTCGATCGCGCCGGATCCCGAACACCGAAGGACCGCCCATGCTCCGACTCCTCGCCAGCACGATCCTCACCGTCACGATCGCCTCGCCCGCGCCCGCCGGTGGCTCCGGAGCGAGCGGCCCCCACTCATCGATCGTCGACGAGGAGAAGGGCTGGCACGAGCGTCTCCCGGCGGCGGATCGCGCGGCGATCGATGCGAGCATCGGCTTTTCACTGCCCGACTTCGCCGATCGGGTGGAGTGGATGATCGAGCCCGCGCAAGCGGACGTGGGGAAACTTCGAGGCAAGGTGGTGCTGCTGCAGACCTGGTCCTGCGGCAACTCCGCCGGCCGCGGTGTTCCGAAGCGCCTCGAGCGGAGCCTGCAGTCGATGGCCGACGCCGAGGATCTCGAGATCCTGCTCCTGCACACGCCGGACGGCACCGACAAGCTCGACCGGTACGTGGAGCGCAGCCGTCCGCCGTTTCCGCTCGCGGTCGACGCCCGCGGCGCCTACTGCGATCTGATCGGCGCCTTCAAGCGACCCGTCAACGTCCTCGTCGACCGCAACGGAACCGTCCGCTACGCCGGCCTCTCCAGCAAGGGGATCGAGGCCGCGGGGCGGAAACTCCTCGCCGAGCCCTTCGACCCCTCCAAGGAACCCCGAACGCGTCCAGCGGCCGAGGACGCGCCGGCCCGCGGTGAGTACCCCCCGTTCCGGGGCTCCGTGGGCGCCGCCAACGACCTTCGAGGCCGGAAGGCCCCGGCCTTCGTGGTCGATCGCTGGATGACCGCGGAACCCGATGCGCGAGGCAAGGTGGCGATCATCGACTTCTGGGCGACCTGGTGCGGTCCGTGCCTCAAGGCCATCCCCCACATGAACGAACTCGCCGACCGGTTCCGTGGCGAAGTGGAGTGCGTCGGCATCTCGGACGAGTCGCGGCGGGCGTTCGAGAAGGGCATCGAGGATCGCGATCTCGAACCTTCGCGATTCCGCTACCCGCTGGCCCTCGATCCGAAGGGCCGCATGAAGTCCGCCTTCGGCATCCGCGGAATTCCCCACGTGGCGGTGATCTCGACCGACTGGATCGTTCGCTGGCAGGGACATCCCGCGTCGCTCGACGCGAACACCGTCGCCGCCATCGTGGCGGCCGACCCGGGCGTACGGAAGAACTCCGGCGCCGCGGGGGCCGGCGGGCCGCCACCCCGCTGGGCGAACACCCGTTCCCGGTGAGCGGCGGCGAGCCCGGACGAATTCAGTGGTCCCGTGCCACCACCGCGTTCGCGAGGTCGTCGAGCAGCGCTTCGGTTCCCCCGAACGAGATGCCTGAGATCGCCTCCTTCGCCACGACGACCTGGTCGGTGGCGAAGCCGATCGCCCGGGTGATGGCGTCGCCGTCCCGGAGAAGGCGGAGCACCACTTCAGGGTCCCTCGATCGAAACGCGTCCACGGCCTCCGAGAAGGTCGTCGCGTCGGCGTCGTCGAGGAGCAGGATCATGGGGAGCGTGAGCTTGCCCTTCGCGAGATCGCGTCCGACGCTCTTGCCGACCACCGCCTCGTCGCCGTCGAGATCGAAGACGTCGTCGCGGATCTGGAAGGCGATGCCGAGACGCTCCCCGAATTCGCCGAGGGCGTCGGCCGCGTCTTCGTCAGCGCCCGCGATCCGAGCCCCGAGGCTGCCGCACGCGCCGACGAGCACCGCCGTCTTCCGGCGGATGGTGGCGAGGTAGGTCTCCAGATCGAGGCCGAGGTCGTCACGGTGGTGAAGCTGGATCAGCTCGCCCTCGCAGAGGGTGTTGGTGACCCTCCCGATCCGTTCCGTGAGATCGGCATCCCCGATGCTCGCCGCGAGATGGAAGGCGTTCGAGATCAGGTAGTCGCCCAGCATCACCGCGGTCTCATTATCGTTCAACCGGTTCACCGTGGCTCCACCCCGGCGATCGTCGGCCTCGTCGAGCACGTCGTCGTGGACGAGGGTCGCCATGTGGATCATCTCGAACACCGCCGCGAGGCGACGGAGCGAATCCGACTCCAGCGCCGTCACGTCGCCCTTTCTCGCGGCGAGCCCGGACAGCAGGGTCAGGGTCGGTCGGAGCATCTTCCCGCGATAGCGACCGACGTGGTTGCAGAGCGATTCGACGGCGGGGAACTCACTCGCCAGCTGCCGCTCGAAGATCGATGCCACCGCCCCCAGCGCCGTGGCGAGGGGTTGGACGAATCTTTCGTGTCGGGCGTCGATCTCGATCATCGGGGTTCCGGATCTCCGGAGTTGCTCGGGGCCGGGTCGGCCCGGGTCCGCCCGGGCCGCCGGATGGTTTCGACGAGCGGTGGCCCCGGGATGCGTCGGTGTGCTCGCGGAATCATTTCTCTGCGGTGATGTAGGCGATCCAGCCCGGACAGGCCTCCCCACGGGTCACCGGTTCGAACTCGCCGTCGCCCTCGCCGTCCTCGTCGTCGCCCTCCCACCAGACGGTGATCCGACCGAAACCCGCCTCCTCCAGCAGTTCCCGGATCTCGGGGATCGTCCAGAGACGCCACTCGTAGGTGAATGCATTGTCCAGCGATGAACCGTCCGGGAACCGGAAGTGGATGTGGTTCACGACGTCGCCGGTGACCGGGTCGTACCGGTTCTGGTCCCAGACGTAGGTGAAGCCGTCGAGATGCCGCTCCTCCTCCATTTCGAGGAAGGAGTCCCCGCCGCCGTAGCAGTCGCAGAGCAGGATCCCGTCATCGACGAGCGCTTCCCGCACCGAGGCGAAGTACGTCCGGAGGTCATCCCTGGTCTTGAAGAGGAAGTAGCTGAAGTTCATCGCCAGCACCGAATCGATGCCCGTGGCCCCGGTCGTCCGCACGTCCTCCTCGAGGATCTCGAGTCGATCCGCCTGCGTGCCAGAAAGCGTGGGCAGGTTTCGTTCCCGACCCCACTCGAGCACCTCGTGGCTCAGGTCGACGCCGACGGCGGTGTGCTCGTCGCCGCGACGGATCCATTCGCAGGCCGCGGCGAAGGTCCCGCAGAAATCCTCCCGAATCCGGATCGGGGGACGATCGCGAAACCGTTCCCACACCTTCTCGACGAAATCGATCTCGCCTTCGACGTTCTGCACCGAGAGCTCGTAGAGCTCGTGCCGGTCCGAAGTCTTCGCGGTCCGCCAACCGTCCTTCTTGCCGGACTTCCGCTTCTTTTCCTTGCGCTTGGACATGGGAGCGAGAGTGTACCGGCGATGGAGACGCCCGACCGCGATTCATCCCCATCCCGCGAGCAGGACTCCGAGGTCGCCGCCGTCGACGGTCCCGTTCCCGTCGAGATCGGCGTCCGGGTCCGCGGTCCCCCACACCGCCAGCAGCAACCCGATGTCCGCGCCGTCCACCGTGCCGTCACCGTCGAGATCACCCGGGAGGCCGCTTCCGCATTCGAGCATCGCGGCGGAGACGCAGAAATCATCCCAGGCGGAGACGCAGCAGAACGGATCGAGGAGACAGACCAGGGTGCAGCACGACTCGTCCTCGCAGCCCGGATCCTCCTTCGCGGCCTCGCAGGAACCCTCGGTGCCGCAGGTCGGGATCGCATCGCATCCGGCGTCGCAGACGAGGGTCGCGAGCGTGACGCAGATCGCATCCCACGCCGTCTCGCAGCAGTAGCCGTCGAATCCGCAGACGCAGGCCTCGATCGACGGGTCCGCACAGCCCGGGGACCCCGTTTCGCAGGCCCCGTGCTCGGGATCGAGCTCGATGCGGAGGTCGTCGAGGCGGGTGGCCTCCGCCACCGATGAACCTGACCGGAACCGCAGACGGAATCCGGGAACGTCCACGTGGGAGGTGATGTCGACGGTGAATTCCCGACAACCGGGTTCCGAAGCGAAGGGGACCCGGAAGATCTCGATCGGCTGGCCATCCGGCTCGAGGATCTCCACGACCGGACCGGCCACCCCGACGGGGACCGCGCACGAGAACCGGAGCACCGCGGTCCCGACGGCCCCGAGGTCGAGACACCGCGTCTGCAGGCTCGACCAGGGGAAACCACCCCCGAATCGAAGCGCCGCATCGTTCGTCCCCGCACAATCGCCCGAGGTGGTGAGATAGGGGCCGACCCCGGAACAGGTCTCGAAGAGCTCGGGAAACGCGAGACACGGACCACCCGGCGCATAGTCCTCGCCGAAATCCGCCTCGAAGGCCGTCAGACATCCGGATCCACAGGTCCCGCATCCGCCCTCGGTGATCGCGGCGATGCACAACGCATCCCACGCCGTCTCGCAGCAGTATGGATCGATCTCGCACACGCACGCCTCGATCGCGGCGTCGTCGCAGCCGGCGGATCCGATTTCACAGCATGAATGACCGGGCGGATCACAGCATCCGGTCGCTTCGAACGTGATCTGGTCGAGCAGCAGGACACCGGAACCGCCGCCGTGGATCCACCGGACGAGTAGGTCCTCGCCCAGGTGGGTTTCGGGGATCTCGTAGTCGATCTCGAACGCGGTGCACGCCCCCTTGGACACGTCGATGAACTCCGTCAGGACCGCCGGCCCCCCGCACTCCATGGTCGCCGGTCCGATCTCGATCCGCGACCAGGTCTCGAAGAGACTCGAGGCGAGGAACGCGATCCGCACCCGCCGGCAGGCTTCCACCGCGGCGAGTCGCGCGCTGATCCGGTCGTTGGGATCGAGTCGGTAGTGACCCCCGGTCGGACAGAAGCCGCTCGGCACCACGTCGCCATCGGATTCGCACCAGTCGATCGAGAAGCGGGGGTCATCCACGTCCTCGGGCGCGTTGAACGATTCGAACGGCTCGACGTGGAGCAGGCAGTAGTCGGCGGCGTCGTCCTGGGCGGCTTGAGACACCGGGACGAAGGCGACGAGGATCCCCGCGGCGAAGCGGGCGATCGGACATCGGCGCACGCCGCCCCACCGCGGTCGAAACGCGTTCATCGTCCTTCGGGATCGGACCTGGACCGTCATCCGAGCTTCGGAACCTCCCATTCCGTTCGAGGATGACACGCGGGCTCGCCATGCCAAGCCGGTCCCCTCGCCCCGGATCGGGATGCGGATCGCGAGGCCCTCATTTCTCGCCCAGGTCTCCCAGAGCGAACACGAAACGGCGGGAGCCATCACAATGCGGGCATGATCCACCATTCCCGCCCCACCTCCGGTCCGCATCCGCTTCGACGCCTGCTTGGAATCCTCCTGCTGACGATCCCGCTCGGCTGCCGGACCACCCCGTCCACCCCGCCCGCTTCGATCCCGCCGGAGGCCCTCCCCATGTTCCTCGGGGACGGGACTCCGACCGAATGGAACGACGTCGTGGACCTCGCCGGCGAGGTGGACATCGTGGTGATCGGGGAGGAGCACGACGACGCACGGGCGCACGACTTCCAGCGAGTGCTCTACGAGGCATTGCTCGAGCGGGACGGGAACACCGCGATCGCGCTCGAGATGTTCGAGCGGGACGAGCAGGACACCGTCGACGGATGGCTCGCCGGGGACGTCGACACCGAGACGCTGGTCGCGGACACGAACTCCGTGAACTGGGGGGGTGCCGGCACGTGGTACCGCTTCTACCAGCCGATCATCGATCTCGCACGCGTCGCCGGAACGCCGGTCATCGCGGCCAACGCTCCACGCCGATACGTGCGCCAGGCGCGGATCGAGGACTACGAGAGCCTCCGATCGCTGCCCGACGAGGAAAGGGAGTGGTTCGATCTTCCCGACGCGCTGGACCGAGGCCCCTACTTCCGCCGGTTCGCCGACATCATGCGCGAACTCCGGAACGACGACGATCTCGACGATGCCGCGGTCGACGCGGTCTTTCGAAGCCAGCAGGTCTGGGATGCCACCATGGCCGCGTCCGTCGTGGAGGCGATCGGCCGGAACGACGTGGATCGGGTCGTCCTCCTGATCGGGCGGTTCCACAGCGACCTCGAAGGCGGGACGATCGTGGAGCTGCGGAAACGCCGTCCGGAATCCCGGATCCTCGTCCTGAGCTGCGTGGGCAGGACCGGTTCCGTGGACGGACTGGACCCCGAGGATCTCGATCGCGGCGACGTGGTCGTCTACACCCCGAGGGATCCGCGGGCCGAGTGATGCGGGGCCAGGAATCCCCCGCCTGCCCGGCCGGGCCGGTTCACTTGATCAGCTTGTCGAGATGACGCTGGTCCTTGGCGATCTTGTAGAGCTTCTCGATCTTCATCATCGAAAGCAGACCGAGCAGCTCCTTGCAGACCCCGAAGAGGATCGCATCGGACTTCACGGCGACCGCCGCGTTTCGAAGCGAGATGCACATGCCGAGGCCCATCGAGGACATGAAGGACACCCCGGAGAGGTCCATCACGAGATGGTCGAGCCCCTTCCCCATCTCCTCGACGTAGGGCGTCACCGACTCCTGGATGATCGGCGCCTCGCGTTGGCCGATGCTCGGGCCCGCCGGCTTGACGAGCAGGATGCCCCCGTGGCGAGTGATCTCGACGAGGCTCGTGGCGTGATGATCGGGGAGCGGCGGAGTCATCTGGAATCGTTCCTCGAGGCGTGGATCCGGATCTCGAACCGTCGATCCGGGCCGCGGAGTCTACCCGAAGGACGACCGCGAATCCGGATCCGCGGCCACCTCGATCCCGCGGCAGCCGGGGTTGGTAGGGTCCTCCCATGAGCCATCCCAACGCCATCGCCTTCACCGACGCCCGCGTGCTCACGCTCGCCCCCGACGGAAGCAAGCCGGATCGTCCCCGCCGGGGGAGCGAGCTGGGGGATCTCGGGGTGCTGGATCGTGGCTGGGTGTCGGTTCGGGAGGGCCGGATCGACGCGGTCGGGCATGGCGAGGCGCCCGGATTCGACCGGGACACCGAGGTCGTCGATGCCGGTGGGCGGGTCGTGATGCCCGCCTTCGTCGACTGCCACACGCACGCCTGCTTCGTCGGCGATCGGAACGACGAGTTCGAAGCTCGACTCGCCGGGGCTTCCTACCTCGAGATCCTGGCCGCCGGGGGCGGCATCATGTCGACCGTTCGGAGCATTCGGGGGGCATCGACGTCGGAACTCGTCGCAGCGCTGCTTTTCCGGCTCGAACAGACCGCCCGCCTCGGAACCGGCACGATCGAGGTGAAGTCCGGATACGGACTCGACGCCGCGAGCGAACTGAAGATGCTCGACGCGATCACCACGGCCGCGACACGCACGCCGCAGGACGTGGTGCCCACCTTCCTCGGCGCCCACGCGCTCGACGCCGATCGGACCGATCCGGCGGACGGCGTCGAGGAGATCATCGAACGAGCCCTCCCGGCGGCCGCGGAGGCTCACCCCGGCATCGCCTGCGACGCCTACTGCGAAACCGGGGCCTGGTCGCTCGAGGACTGCCGTCGCCTGTTCGCAGCCGCTTCCCGCCACGATTGTCCGATCCGGGTGCACACCGACCAGTTCAACAGCCTGGGAATGACCGGGCTCGCGATCGAACTCGGGGCGCGAAGCGTCGATCATCTGGAGGCGATCACGCCCGAGGACATCCGATCGCTCGCCCGGAGCGAGACCATCGGAGTGCTGCTTCCCGCCAGCGGTTTCTGCCTGGACGATCGATACGCCCCCGGCCGGGCGCTCGTCGATGCCGGCGCCGCGGTCGCGGTGGCGAGCAATTTCAACCCGGGATCCGCCCAGAGCCCGTCGTTGCCGTTCGCGATGGCCCTCGCCTCCCGGAAGTGCGGGCTCACGCCGGCGGAATCGATCACGGCGGCCACGTTCAACGCCGCCTGCGTTCTCGGGCGGCAGGACGAGGTCGGCTCGATCGAGGTCGGCAAACGGGCGGATCTGCTGCTGCTCGACACCCCCGACGAACGAGCACTCGCCGTGGAGGTGGCCGGCCCCGGACCGGTCGGGGTGATGCTCCGGGGGACGTGGCATCGGACGGGATGGGATCACTGATCCGCGGACGGCCCGGTCCGGGTTCGAATCCACGCTTCCCGGAATCTCGACGATTGATCGATCACCCACCGAAGTCGCCCCCGGATCGGGCCGATGCTCCGTGGCCCCCTCTGGGCGATGGACTTTCCAAGATCCGGTGGGAGATCGCCGCAGTGACCTCGTCGATGGATCGGCGTGCGGCGTTTCCTCCCGGAATCCACCTTCACGGAGACGACGACCAAATGCAGAACCCCTTCTACGCGCCCTACGGAAACGACAACAACTGCTGTGGTGATGCCGGCGACTGCACCACCTTCACCGGGTACCAGGGTTGGAACAACCCCAACTACCAGGGCTGGAACAACCCCGCCTTCACCGGATTCAACCCCA
>MDTG01169204.1_pt1 | contig 16887 bp, 13 predicted proteins | sample 811421 | NCBI WGS metagenome assembly MDTG01 (sample SAMN05326645, study PRJNA326480) | marine metagenome | isolation source: seawater | place: Pacific Ocean: South East | collected 2011
CACGATGCCTTATCAAAGATTCATTATTTGGAAGATAAAGACAAGGTGCTTAATGATTTAGAACGAAATGGTTTATTGACTTCAGAACTTAAATCTAAGTTAAGAAATCGCATTGATGATTTATTAAATGACGATGAAATAAAGCCTTTCTTTTTAGAAGAATGGAAGGTGAAAACGGAACAAAAAATACTGTTAGATAGTGGCGACACATACATCCCAGACCGTCTTTTAATAAAAGATGATGAGGTAAAGATTATCGATTATAAAACAGGATCTAGCAAGAGAATTGAAAGTCATAAATCTCAAATTAATAATTATTCTAAATTACTGAAAATGATGGGATTTAGAAAAATATCTAAATATATTATTTATACAGAAAATATAGAAAAAGTAGTATCGTGGTAAACTCATTTTTAGAACATATTGCCCAAGAAATACTTTCAAACAGAAAGCGTATTGATGGTTTGACTATAGTCTTACCTTCAAAGCGTTCTATTGTTTTCCTAAAACACCATTTGTCTCAAAAGATAGATGAACCTATTTGGCTGCCAAAGATTTATTCTATTGAAGATTTTATAACTGAAATTTCAGGCTTAAATACGCTTGATAATTTGAGTTTACAGTTTCGACTGTACGAGGTATTCAACACCAATAGACCACCAGAAAACGAAGATACTTTCGAGCAGTTTTTAAAATGGAGTCAGACTATACTGTATGATTTTAATGAGATAGATCGCTATATGGTTGATGCCAAGGCATTACTTACCAACCTTAGAGACATTAAAGAACTGGAACAGTGGAGTCTGAACAGTGCAGAGCTTACTACCTTTCAGGAAAAATACGTGCAGTTTTTTGCCTATTTGTTTGAATGGTACACAGCATTTTCAAGCTCTTTATTAGAGAATAATTTAGCCTATCAGGGACTGGCTTACAGGAAAGCGGCTGACAATATACAAAGCGTAAAACATCAGTTCGATGAGGTGTGGTTTGTAGGGCTAAATGCTCTAACCACAGCAGAAAACCAGATTGTAAATCATTTTATAACTCACAAAAATGCCCGTTTGTTTTGGGATGCAGATGCCCATTATGTGGAAAACGAAAAGCATGAAGCCGGTCTATTTCTGAGGCAACATTTTCAGAAATGGGGTGCTAGCGAATTGACTAACTACTTTGAAAAGGATAAAACAATTAACATAATAGGTTGTGCCAAAAATGTCGGTCAGTCTAGAGTAGCAGGTAATCTTTTGAGCGATTTAGCTTCTGATGATTTAAAAAATAGTCAGACAGCTTTAGTTCTTGCCGATGAAAATCTTTTGTTTCCAGTACTGAATAATCTGCCTGAGAGTATAAATGCAGTAAATATTACCATGGGTGCTCCCATTGGTACTACGCCATTGTATAGCCTGATTGATTTACTATTTAAATCACAACTTAAGAAAGCCAATAACCAACAACAGAAGTTTTTTACTAAAGACCTACAGAAAATCTTCAGACACCCTTACATGAGCCGCTTGTTTGAGCCCACACTTTTTAAGGATATAAACCAGTATTTGGGGAAAGAAAAGATACTCTTTGTGAGTGCTTCAACTTTAAGAAAACACTTTAATCATCATAATCAGTGGGATGTATTATCATTAATGTTAGGGGATTGGAGTGAGACGGATATGTGTCTTTATAGCATCAAAACACTTTTTGATACCTTGAAGAATCAGCTAATTTCTGAAAAAGCCAGTGTAGAATCTGAAATTTTATTTTCTTTTTATAAATCCTTACAAGTATTAGAGAGTCACCTAGTAGATTTTCGGGATGAGATAGATTTAAAGACGCTCAGAGCCATTTTTTTCCAAATCATAGGGAAGGAAATCATATCCTTTATGGGAGAACCTCTTAATGGTCTTCAGATTATGGGTGTCTTAGAAACGCGAACACTGGACTTCAAAAACCTCATTGTTCTTAGCGTGAACGAAGAAAAACTGCCAGCAGGTAAGTCGGTTAATTCTTTTATCCCTTTTGTGTTGAAGAAGTATTTTAAAATGCCAACTCATGAGGAGAGAGATGCTATTTTTGCTTATCACTTTTACCGTTTGCTACAACGTGCTGAAAACGTTTTTTTAGTCTATAATACCCAAAGCGACGATTTTGGAAGTGGCGAAAAAAGCCGTTTCATTTCGCAGATAAGCACTGAGCTTTCGCATTTGGACATTAATGAACAAGTGCTACAGTCCAACGCTTCAGCTTCTACATCTTTTCAACCAATTCATATTAGTAAAACAGATGAAGTAAAAGAACGCATACTAGATTGGGCAACGCACAAAGTATCGCCAACTTCCCTTAATACATTTATTAACTGTAAGCTGCAATTTTACTTCAAGTACATCGCTAAAATATATGTTGAAGACAATTTGGTAGAGTTTATGGAAGCTCATTCTTTTGGCACTATTATTCATGAGGCATTACACCATGCTTATCAGCTTTATTTGGAAGCTCCATTGACCGAAGGAAATTTAGACCACATACAAGAACTTACCCTCAATTTGATTGATGAAGGCTTTAAAAAGGAAGTTGGACAAGGTATGTATCAAGGAAAGAATCACCTTATTTGGAAAGTAGCACAACGACTTACCAAGAACTATTTTGAGACTGAAAAACAATTTATTAGAGATACGATTGCACCTCTAAAGGTAACTGATACTGAACGGTCTTTGCCTTATGAGCTGACGGTAAAGGGTGTGAATTTCAAACTCTGTGGAAATGTTGATAGGGTAGATCAAGTAGGAGATTCCATTCGTGTAGTGGATTATAAATCGGGCAAGGTGGAGCAAAAAGATTTGAGTTTCAAAGAATTTTCCGAACTGACCACTAATCCTAAAAAGTCCAAAGCCTTTCAGCTTATGACCTATGCTTACCTCTATTCCAAAAGTGTATTGAAAGACGATACTTCTTTTAGAGCAGGAAATTATTCCCTTAGAAATTTAGAAGATGGCTTGATATACGTTACAAAGAACAAAACACCTCTAAAAATAGATTCTTTGGTTTTGGATGAATTTGAAGACGAATTAAAAGGATTACTATCTTCTATTTTAGATGAAAAAAATGATTTTTACCCTTCTGATGATGAGTCTGCTTGTACATGGTGCAATTTTAAAACTGTATGTGGGAGATAGTTTTTAATCTTCAAATATAAAAGAAGAGATACTTTTATCGTAATCAACTACAAAATGAACTAACCCCATTTCAAGAGCTTCTTCGATATTATGTTTGTCAATACCATAAATGATTTTACGATTTAGGAGTTGTTTGTTTTTTAAAAAGTAAAGGTGATTTTCATCAATTTCAGAATAAAAGCTAGCCCAATAGTTTGGTTTGTAACGTTCTGGGATAAGGTAGTAAATCCATTCTTTTCCTTTATTAAAACCTTCTAGTACGGTTTGAATATTAGGATTCTTTAACTTCAAATAGGCTAAAAATAGAACGTTGGCATCTGCAACTAAAAAACTGTCATATGCATTGTATTTTTCCATTAAAGATAAAAGGCTATCGGCAATGGTTTTTGAAGTTATTTTAAAATCGAGGTAAACCGTTTGAAAAGCGTAGTCTTCTTTAAGTAAATCTTCTAATGTCAATACATTGCTGCTACTTATTTTTTTTTCGTGACGAATATTTAGATGTTCTATGTCTTCCCAATTAAGTTCATTTATGCCTTTGTCAATACCCAATAATCTTTCAAGATTATTGTCATGAAGTAACACTAATTTATGGTCTTTAGTAAAGTTTACATCTGTTTCCAGTGCAGTAAATCCAACTGATTTGGATTGTAAAAATCCTTCATGACTATTTTCTGCTAAATGTGGCAACCCCCTGTGTGCAAAGAATATATTATCAATGGGAGAGGGTTTGTTTTGTTCTTTATTTTGAGTTAAAACAAATAATATAAACAAACAAAAAAATAATAGAATGCTTTTGTAAACAAACTTCATTTGAACGTGTTAAGTAGGATGCAAGTTACATCAATCTAAAAATTAAGGCAAAAAAACCCACTCTGAATGCAGAGTGGGTTAGCAGCCCCTAGGAGAATCGAACTCCTGTTTCCAGGATGAAAACCTGGCGTCCTAACCACTAGACGAAGGGGCCAGTATTTAGTCCTTAAAAAAGGCGAGTGCAAATATAATATCTTTTATAATTTCACAAAGGGGTTAAGAAAAAAAATGAAATTATTTTTCGCTGTTGAACCTGTAACCTAATTTTTTTGAGGTTTTTAGCTTCATTTTTTTGCTCATTTCCATCACTTGGTGTACGCTTACTACCTGAACATCTTTAAATTGAGGAGTAATTAGCTCAAAATCCATGGCATTAAGCATTAATTCTTCAATAATGCTTTTGAGAATGTTTTTATTTAACACTGAATGTTCAAAATCGTTGTATAGAAAGCCCATTTTATTAGTGCCGTCTGTAAAAAAGTGTTGGTCTTTATTGATAAAAATACGTCCTAACAAAAAGCCTAAATCATTTTCTCTTTGGTACTTGAAGCTGTCACTTAGAAAATTATAGACATTAATCACACCACAATAGGCACGGTATTTATCTTCTTTCACATACTTTGAACTCCATATTTGATGGGTTTTATCAAAGGAAAAGGTATTAGTATGCATGTGAAAGATGAGAGTGTCGCCAGAGAATTTTATTTCAATTTCAAACTCGCCTTTGTCTGTATATTTAACTTCAACATTTTTGTCTAATGGGGAGATTTGACTCTCTAAATCATTAGATAGTTTTTTAGCTACTTCCTTCAAAGAATTAAAAGCAGACTTACTTACTCTAAATACTTTCTGCTTAGTAGCCGCTTTTTTACTCAGTTTATCGATAATTTTTTTTGAACTATCCATTTAGTAGGCTTTGGCAAAAATCACTTTTTGAGTTGATGGCTTTTTACTGTAAATGCATTTGCCTTCTTTTTTGGTGTTATTCAAAGGAATACAACGAATAGTAGCTTTAGTTTCTTCCTTAATTTTTTGTTCAGTTTCCGCAGTTCCATCCCAGTGGGCGTATACAAATCCTGAATCTTTAGACATCAATTCTTTAAAGTTTTCCCAGTCTTTAGCGTGATACGTATTGTCATCTCTAAATTGTTGGGCTTTTAACAATAAATTTTCTTGAATATTTTCTAGTAAATACTCAACCTTGTTAGTCAAATCATCTATACTAACGACTTCTTTTTCAAAAGTGTCTCTTCGTGCCAATTCAACGGTACTGTTTTCTAAATCTCTAGGTCCTATAGCAATTCTTAATGGTACTCCTTTAAATTCATATTCTGAAAATTTCCATCCAGGTTTGTGAGTATCTCTGTCATCATACTTTACACTAACTCCGGCTTTTTCTAATTCCTTTTTAATGGATTTAGCTTTTTCGCTTATGGTATTTAACTGCTCTTCGCCTTTATATATTGGTACAATAACGACTTGAAAAGGAGCGAGTTTAGGAGGAAGTACCAAACCGTGGTCATCAGAATGTGTCATAACAAGCGCTCCCATTAATCGTGTTGAAACTCCCCAAGAAGTTGCCCAAACATATTCTTGTTTTCCTTCTTTACTGGTGAATTTTACATCAAAGGCTTTGGCAAAATTTTGTCCTAGGAAGTGCGATGTTCCAGCTTGTAAAGCTTTACCATCTTGCATTAGTGATTCTATACAATAGGTCTCTAGAGCACCAGCAAATCGTTCATTAGCGCTTTTTAACCCCTTTATTACAGGCATAGACATAAAATCTTCTGCAAAACGTGCGTACACCTCAATCATTTGCTCAGTTTCTTCAATAGCCTCTTGTTTAGTAGCGTGTGCTGTATGTCCTTCTTGCCATAAAAATTCAGCAGTTCTTAAAAATAATCGTGTTCTCATTTCCCAACGTACCACGTTGGCCCACTGATTTACTAAAATCGGCAAATCTCTGTAAGATTGTATCCACTTTTTATAGGTATCCCAAATGATGGTTTCTGATGTTGGTCTTACGATTAGTTCTTCATCAAGTTTAGCATCAGGGTCTACAACAACGGATTTACCATCTTCACTATTTTTTAGTCTGTAATGCGTTACAACAGCACATTCTTTAGCAAAACCCTCTACGTGTTCGGCTTCTTTGCTTAAATATGATTTTGGAATGAATAAAGGGAAATAGGCATTTGAATGTCCTGTTTCTTTAAACATTCTATCTAATTCACTTTGCATCTTTTCCCAAATGGCGTAACCATAAGGCTTGATAACCATACATCCTCTCACACCTGAATTTTCAGCCAAATCTGCTTTAACTACTAATTCATTGTACCATTTCGAATAATCCTTATCTCGACTAGTGAAATTTTTTGCCATTTTTTATATTGAAAGTTTGTTTGTAATTTTACAGTTAATTGTGCGTTATAAGTATGACAAAATTAAACTTTTTAGCGAATAAGCATTCAAGATTCGCTATCATTAAATAAATACATTATGAAAAGTCCATTCCTTATTTTATTTTCATTCATCTTAATTTTTTCATCATGCATTACTATTGAAACAACTTCATCGGGTTTCAAAGATGAAATATATTATACTTCTGATAATTATGCTGAAGTTGTCGAGCAAGAGGCTACCCAAATTAGGCTTGAAGAGGAAGTATCAGAGGAAGAATATTCAGAGGAGGAGAACTATATTGACGAGTATGCTTCTGATGATTATTACGATTATCAGTATTCTTCAAGAATTAGACGTTTTCATGGTCCTAGCTTTGGCTTTGGCTATTACAACAATTATTTCACCAATTCTTTTTGGTATTCTAGCAATCCACTGCATTGTGGTGTTAGTATTTATTATGGCTATAACTTTTGGAATCCATTCTATTATGACCCATTCTATCATAGCTATGCTTACAGTCCGTTCTATTACCATCCTTTCTATCATCACTATCACCATGGCTATTATGGACACCATGGCTATTATGGTGGTTTGTTAGCTTATGCTCCCACATATTACAATTCTTTTGACAATAATAGTATTTATTATGGTCCTAGAGAAAATAATAAAAATAAGACGCCTGAGAGATTTGCTTCATTATACAGAGAAGAATTAAAAAACAGAAAACCACAGGCGACCTATTCTAAAGCTGATTTTGAAAACGATAAAAAGCCTAACTATAATGTTCAGCAAACCACAGAATTTGGAAGTAAAAGACCAACGTCAAATAAGATTAACAACTACGTTAATTCTAAAGTGAATGATTCGTTTTCAAAACCTATTTTCAACCAGTCTATTAATACAAACAAGAAGCCACAGAATAATAAACCAACTTATTCTAAACCGTCTTACAATAAGCCTGTTTATAGTAAACCATCGAAAACTAAAAAACCTTTTGAAGATAATTCAATAAAAACACCATCAAGTAATAAAACATATTCAAAACCATCTTTTAATTCTTCACCAAGAAGTTCCTCTCCAAGAGGAGGAAATAGTGGTAGAAGACCAAGATAATTAAGTTATGATTAGAAACATTTTCAGTGTATTTTTAATAGTCACAGCCTTGTCTGTGAACGCACAGTCACATCAAGATGCTTTATTTTTCTCCGAAACAGATGTTATCGGAACTGCTCGAACGGCAGCTATGGGCAACGCCTTCGGTGCTTTGGGTGCTGATATTTCTGTACTCAGTACTAATCCTGCTGGTTTAGGGGTTTATCAGTCTTATGACTTTGCTTATTCTTTGAATTTAAGTGGTCGAGATATGACATCTTACTACAGGGGGAATAAAATTATTAATAGCACCGGTAACTTCAACTTACCTTCGGTAGGTTTTATAGCTCCTCTTTCTGCGTCTAAGGACTCAGATTGGAGAAGAACAAACTTGGGTTTTGCTTACAATACTACAAAGGTGTTTCGCTCTAACACTATTCAAAGTGCTTACAATTCAAACTCATCTTTAGTTGATGTATATTTAGCTTCAGCAATGGGTTATATGCTTGATGATTTAGATCCATTCTTTGAGTTGGGTGCTTTTGATACAGATTTAATTGATTTGCAAACGGACTCTAGTGGTTGGATTGATGATGGTAATTACTTTAGAGAAGTTGAAACCGGGCAAGACCAATATAATCAAACAAGTATTTCTGGTTCAATGGGTGAGTTTGCTATTAGTTATGCAGGTTCTTACCAAGAGAAAATTTATTTAGGAGGTACAATCGGACTAACAAATATTAATTACCAAAAGAAGACAAGATATAACGAGCGAAATTTTGTTGACACTAATTCAACGATTCAATATTTTGATGTTTACGAAAATCAAATGACAACTGGAAGTGGTATCAATTTAAAACTGGGTGTAATATATAGGGCTAATGATAATTTTAGAATTGGTTTAGCTTGGCATTCTCCAACTCTTAATGATATGCATGACGAGTGGGAAATGACTATGAGAACTCAACATAGTCTTAATGACAGTGATTATGCCTACTCTTATACTTCGCCTTATGGCATTTATGACTATGAGATAGTTACACCTATGAAAGTCATAGGAAGTGCGGCTTTGATTCTTGATAAACTTTTATTGAGTGCCGATGTTGAATTTGTTGATTATTCTACAATGCAGTTAAATGGCGATGATTATGATTATTTTAGTAATCAAGAAAATATCATTTCAAACCATTATGCAGACGTAGTAAATACTAGATTTGGAGCAGAGTTAAATCTTTCACCTTTATTAATAAGAGGAGGTTATTCCTATTATCAAAACCCATTTTCTAGTGATGAAATGATTGGTGCTATTGATGATTACAGAAATGAAAAAACATCTTATACTGTAGGTATTGGTAAGAGAGGAAAGTATAGATATATTGACTTAGCTTATGTTTTTTCGGAATACTCAGAAGGACAATCGCTTTATAGTACTCTTTTTGAGCCGGCTCATAAGACTACTAATACATCTTATAGTTTGATTTTTACAATGGGCTGGAAGTTCTAGTTTAGGCGTTCAAGACCTGCTTTTGCCTTTTGCTCTAGACTTTTTTCATACAAATGATTTTGCATGTCTATACAACTTTGAAAGTATTTTGAGGCTTGCTTTTTATCTCCTTTTTTCTCAAAAATTAATCCTAGTTGTAGAGCAGATTTAGCAGAAAAATAGAAAGTTTCATTTTTCCCTTTTTCAATAGTTTTTTTGTAGAATTTTATAGCTTCATAAGTATTTTCCAATTTTTCGTATACTCTAGCTTTTCTATAATTAAATTCTAAATAATTGTAAATATTGTTTACTAGTTCTTTTCGGTTAAGAGCATAAAGTTTTTGCAGTGATTTTTTATAATAACCACCGTCAAAATATAATCTAGCTTTAAGTAATTCTTTATGAGGCTCAAGTTTATTTTTATAGAAATCCTGAGCTTCTTTATCTGCTCCTACAAACAAAGCTCCAATGTCATTGACTTTATTTCTGTAATTCTTGAAATTAAGCTCATCATCTAATAGTAGGTGTTGCCAACTTATCCTCATAAAGGCTGACTTTTTGTAATTCAAGCCGCTGAAATCCTGAATATAATTTTCGAAGTACTCAATACAGTTTGGGTCTAATTGATTTTGTTTTCCAACAGCAATTAAATAATCCAAATAATGAAATGGGTAGTAGTCTTTATCTTTTAATCTATTTTCTAAAATGCTAATAGCTAAGTCATTCAGTCCTAACTTAGTAGCCATTCTACTAGCTGCAAAATTTAAAAGTAGATAGTCACTATTTTCAATTTCTTTTAAAATGTTTTTTAAGTCATTATGATTATTGTCTAAATTCATTTTTAGGAATGCATATAAAAAAAATGTTTCTTCAACCATTGATGAATATATAGAGTCTGTCTTCATTTCATCAATAGTGGATTTCATAAGTTTTAAACCGTTGTCTAAATTTCCTTTCATGCCAATAATGGATAAAATCCAATTGTACTGTTTAGGTACACTACCAATTAGAGAGTACAAAACTCCTAGACTTTTTTTGTTTGGTAAAAAATGAGGATATTTCTTATCGTTTTCGTTTAAAAGTCGGTAGGCTTTATTGATTTCGTAAGCTGCAGTAAAATATTCTCCAAATTTCAGTCTATTTGCTGCCCACTGCAAATGAATTTCGGCTACGGCAAATAATTTCCAAGGTGATTCTGAATCGTCGTCTTCAATAATTGATAAACGGTCATCTTTCAAAGATTTTAATTTATCAAATTCATCTTTTTCTTCACTGATTTGAATTTTAAGGTAGTCAGCATAGTTTTCAATAAGATAGACTAATGAGTTGGTAGGATTAAGGGATCTTTCTTTTTCTAAGATACCGTTTGCATTATCAAATTTAAGCTGAATGGTGTTCGTATATGCTTGTTTGCAATTCTCGTTCCAGTCAAAACTTGCGTAAGCTGAATGGACTAATATTATGTGAAATATGGTAGTTAAAGTAAAACGCATAAAAAAAGGGATTCTAGTTTTAGAATCCCTACAAATTTAGTTTTAAAAAATAAATTATGCATTTTCTGTTTCAAACATTTGAGAATCGATAAGAATTCTACCACAATGTTCGCATACAATTACTTTTTTATGAGCTTTGATGTCTAACTGTCTCTGTGGAGGTATTTTACTAAAACAACCACCACAAGCATCTCTATCAACAGATACTACTGCTAATCCATTTCTAGAGTTAGTTCTGATTCTTTTGTAGGCTGATAATAAACGCTCGTCAACTACTTTTTGTGCAGCTTCAGACTGTTTTAATAAGTTTTTTTCGTCTTTTTCGGTTTCAGAAACAATAGTATCTAGCTCTTTTTTCTTCTCTTCAAAGATGTCTTTTCGTTCATTGCAATGCTCAGTAGAACTTGCTTTAGTTTCATTTAAGAATTCAATTTTAGAAAGGTTATCTTTTATTTTTTTGTTAGCGAGTTCAATTTCTAAGTTTTGAAACTCAATCTCTTTACTTAGAGAATCGTACTCACGATTATTCTTAATGCTTTCAAGTTGCTTATTATATTTTTTTACAAGCTCTTCAGCTTCTTTAATAGCTAATTTTCTTTTAGTAATAAAGCTTTCTTTTTCGGAAATGTCTGCATCAATCTTTTCGATTCTTGTTTCTAGACCTTTTAAATCATCTTCTAAATCTTGAACTTCAAGAGGTAATTCACCTCTAACTGTTCTTATCTTGTCAATCTCTGAATCGATGGATTGTAATTTATGTAATGCTTGTAGTTTGTCTTCAACTGAAAATTCTCTTATTACAGCTTTCTTTTTTGCCATTATTTCAAATAATTGATAGGGTTCGTATTTACACTTGATAAACGGGTGGCAAACTTAGTAAATTTTTTCTTAAGAATTTCACTAATAAGCTCTTTGGTGAATTGTTCGCTTTCATAATGCCCAATATCTGCTATTATAATTTCATTATCAGCGTCAAAAAATTGATGGTATTTGAAATCTGCGCTGATGATCATATCTGCTCCAATTCTTTTCGCATCTTCTAGTAAAAATGAGCCAGAACCTCCACAAATTGCTATTGTTTGGGTATTTTCTTTACAAATTTCTGTGTGTCTGATACAGTCGGTTTTCATCTCATTTTTTATAAAATTCAAAAATGCTTGACTATTCATTGGCTTTGAGAGCTTACCATAGATGCCTGAACCAATATTTTGATTTTTATTTTCTAGAGTATAAACTTCATATGATACTTCTTCATAAGGATGGGTTTCGAAAAGTGTTGATAGGATTTTGTATTCCAAATATGTTGGGAAAATCATTTCAATTTTAATTTCATCCTCAGAATGAAGTTTATTTTTAGTTCCTAGAGATGGATTACTATCATTATTACCTTTGAATGTCCCTTTACCTTCACTTTTGAAACTACATTTACTGTAATTTCCAATATTACCAGCTCCAGCGTCCCATAATTTATCTTTTAATGTTTGTTCATAATCAGTTGGGCAATAAACAACCAACTTTTTAATAAGTGATGATTTAGGCCTAAGTATTTTAGTGTCTACTAAACCTATTTTATTTGCGATAACTCCATTCACACCTTCTTTAATATTATCTAAATTAGTATGGATAGCATATATGGCAATATTATTTTTAATAGCTTTTAGTATGGTGCGTTCAATGTAGTTTGAGCCAGTAATTTTCTTCAAACCTTGAAATATAATTGGGTGATGAGCAATTATTAACTCACAATTCTCATTTATGGCTTCTTCAACAACTTCTTCAGTGCAATCTAAACAGATTAAAGCTGTATTTACTATTTTATTTTTATCCCCAATAATCAGCCCAGAGTTATCATATATTTCTTGTAGTCTGAGTGGTGCAATGGACTCCAAATGATTGATAATTTCATATATTTTCATAAATCCAAAAATACTATATATAATTAATTTATATATTTGTTTAAACTGAAAATTTATTTCCTTATAGTAATATGCCATTTCTAAGAATGTTTCTTCTTCCAGTGACTCTTTTTTATGGAATTTTTGTTTATTTCAGAAATTTATTTTTTGATATTGGCCTATTTTCATCTACAGAATATTCTATCCCAATTATTTCAGTTGGTAATTTGTGTACAGGAGGTAGTGGAAAATCGCCTCATGTTGAATATATTATTAGATTATTAGAAAATAAAAGTAAAGTTGCCGTCTTAAGTAGGGGCTATGGCCGAGATACAAATGGATTTAAATGGGTGAAAAGCGATTCTTTTACAAAAGATGTTGGTGATGAGCCTTTACAGATTAAAAAAAAATTTCCTGATATAAAAATTGCTGTTTCTGAAAGCAGAAACGTTGGTATAAAAAATATTATTAATAAGGAGTGTGAATTAATAATTTTGGATGATGCTTATCAACACCGTTGGGTAAAGCCAGGTTTGAATATTTTACTTACAACTTATGATAACTTATTTATAAATGATTATTTAATTCCATTTGGCAATCTTAGAGAATCACGCAATAGAGCAAATAGAGCTGATATTATAATTGTTACAAAGTCTCCTTTTCCTTTGTTACCCTTAGACGAATACCGAACTAATGAACAAATTGCTAAATTTTTTCATCAAAAATTATGCTATTCATACATTAAATATTTAACTCCTAAATTTTTGTTTTCGCAAGGAAATCTTGAAATTGATAACAAAAAAATAGTTTTAATAACTGGTATAGCATCTTCAAAAAAGATTAAAGATTATGTAGATACTAAGGCAGAAATTTGTGAACATTTTGAATATAGAGATCATTATCAATACAAAAATAGAGATGTGTTAAAAATTATTGACTGTTTTAAAAAGATTGATTCAGAAGAAAAGTTAATTTTGACAACAGAAAAAGATGCCGCTAGATTGGCTGTTTTTGAAAATTACTTTGAAGGTCTTCCTATTGTATTTTTACCAATTGTCGTGAATTTTCAAGGAAAGACTAATTTTGATGACTTAATATTAAAATATGTTGAACAGAATCGACTCGATAACACAGTTTCTAAAAAATAAGATTCCATTTTCTCCAAAAGTTGGTATTATTTTAGGTACCGGACTAGGAGGTCTTGTTGAGAAAATAGAAATAGAACAAATCATCTCGTATGATGAAATACCTGATTTCCCCCTTTCAACCGTAGAGGGACACAAAGGAAAGTTAATTTTGGGTAAACTTTCAGGTACTAATGTCATTGCTATGCAAGGGCGATTTCATTTTTATGAAGGCTATTCTATTCAAGAAGTTACAATGCCCGTAAGAGTAATGAAAAAGCTAGGTATTGAACAACTCATTATTTCTAATGCTAGTGGTGGTGTTAATCCAGATTATGAAGTTGGTGATTTAATGATATTAAATGATCATATTAATCTTATTCCAAGTCCACTAATTGGTGTAAACCTTGATGAATTTGGTCCTCGTTTTCCTGATATGAGTGATACATATGATAAAGGAATGATTTCAACAGCCTTATCAATTGCTACAGATAATGAGATTAGAGTTTTTGAAGGGGTTTATGCTGCGGTTACAGGTCCATGCCTTGAAACACCAGCCGAATATAAATACCTAAGGATAATAGGTTCAGATACAGTAGGAATGTCAACAGTTCCTGAAGTAATTGTTGCTAGACATATGCAAATTCCTTGTTTTGCTATTTCTGTAATTACTGATTTAGGAGTTGAAGGTAAAATTAAAAAAGTAAGTCATGAAGAGATTCAAAAAGTAGCTGAGGTTGCAGAGCCCAAGCTGACTTTAATAATTGAAGAATTAATCAAAACTATTTCCTAAGATGAAATTACTTTTAAGACTAATTTTTTTGCTAACTCCTTTTTATTCATTTTCTCAACTTTCGGAAAATGTTGACTTACTATTTCATTGGGATGAGGATTCTTTAGTTGGCTCTCAAATTTTTGATAATACCTATAATGAAGTTTGGGGTGTCTCAAAACAAGGAAGAGAATACGCTATTATTGGTTCTACTGCTGGAACACATATTTTCGATGTAACCTCAACTGGTAATATTTCAGAAGTTGCCTTTGTGGCTGGTAAAGTACAAGGACCTGAAATTATTCACAGAGATTATCACGACTATCAGAATTATTTGTATGCTGTTTCAGATGAAGGGCCAAGCTCTTTGCAAATTATTGACATCAGTACTTTGCCAGACTCAGTTTCTTTAGTTTATGACTCTTCAGATTTATTCGAAAGGTCTCACAATATTTTCATTGATTCAGTTACAGCCAAACTTTATACAACTAATGGAAGTATTTATACCCTTGATGACCCTTTAGACCCAAAGTTTTTATACAACACGTCACTTTTAAATTGTCATGATATGTATGTGCAAAACGATACGGCATACATTAATGGTGGAAATAGCGGATTTATTATAGTAGATTTTTCACAAACTACGATTGAGAATCAAGAGCATGAAGTAATAGGAAGTTTACCCACATATCCTGACCAAGGATATAATCATTCTGGATGGTTAACTGCTGATGGTAAGTATTATGCAATGGCAGATGAAACGTGGGGTATGAGAATGAAAATGTTAGACCTTTCTGACTTTTCAAACATTGAAGTTATAGCTTTGTTTGGTTCTGATATTGACGAAAACTCTATTCCTCACAATCAGATAATTAGTGGAAACTATCTTTATACTGCTTATTACCACGATGGCTTATATGTACATGATATATCAAATCCATCCAATCCAATTTTAGTTGGATATTATGATACTTTTTTACCCGATCATCATGATAGTTATATGGGAGCTTGGGGAGTGTATCCATTTTTACCCTCAGGAAAGATATTACTTTCTGACATGCAAACAGGCTTATATGTTTTTGATATAAACTATGATAATCAATTAAATACATTTGAATTTGACGACACTATATTTTCTATTTTTCCAAACCCATGTTCTGAAGTATTAAAAATTCAAACATCTACTGCGATAAATGCAAATTTTGAATTAATAGATTACAGCGGTAAAGTTATTTTATCTGAACGTTTTTCATCCAATGAAACATTAGTGAAAACCAGCAATTTATCAAAAGGAATTTATCTTTTAAAGTTTTACAACAAAAACAAATACTCAACTTATAAAATCCAAGTACAATAATCTTCTAAAAATTCTCTTTGAATAAAGAAAAAAGATTGTAGATTTGCAGACGATTTCAAAAACAGTTAATAATGAAAAGAACATTTCAGCCTTCTAACAGAAAAAGAAGAAACAAACACGGTTTTCGTGATAGAATGGAATCTGCTAATGGCCGTAAAGTTTTAGCTAGTAGAAGAGCAAAAGGAAGAAAAAAATTAACAGTTTCGGATGAAACTAGACATAAACGATAGTCGTTTACAATTATACTTCTAAAGGTGTTGCATTTGCAGCACCTTTTTTTTAGACCTACTGTTAAAAAATCATAGAATTTTGTTAATTATTTAAAAATCAAAAACTGACGCTTTATTCTTAAATCGGTTACATTCGCACAAACACTATAAATTATGCCCAAAGACAATTCAATTAAATCCATTTTAATTATCGGAAGTGGTCCAATCGTTATTGGTCAAGCTTGTGAATTTGATTATTCTGGTTCTCAGGCAGCCAGATCATTAAAAGAAGAGGGGATTGAAGTGTCTCTTATCAACTCTAATCCAGCAACAATTATGACAGACCCAGTTGTTGCTGATAATGTGTATTTAAAACCTCTTACTGTTGAATCAATTGAAGAAATTCTTTCTGAACGAAAAATCGATGCTGTTCTACCAACAATGGGTGGTCAGACTGCTTTGAATTTGTGTATTGAGGCTGATGAAAAAGGTGTTTGGGAAAAATACAGTGTTAAAATTATTGGAGTAGATATTGATGCCATTAATATTACAGAAGACAGAGAAGAATTTAAGCAGTTGATGGAAACAATAGGTATTTCATGTGCCCCTTCTCAAACTGCTACTTCTTACCTTGAAGGAAAAGAAATTGCTCAAAAATTCGGTTTTCCATTGTGTATCAGACCTTCGTATACTTTAGGAGGTAGTGGAGCTTCTTTTGTTCATGAAGCTAAAGATTTTGATAACCTATTAAAAAGAGGAATGGCTGCATCACCTATTCATGAGGTGATGATTGATAAAGCACTTTTAGGTTGGAAAGAATATGAGCTTGAATTATTGAGAGATAAAAATGATAATGTAATCATCATCTGTTCAATAGAAAATATGGACCCAATGGGAATCCATACTGGAGATTCTATTACCGTTGCACCCGCAATGACTTTATCTGACACTACATATCAAAAGATGAGGGATATGGCTATCAAGATGATGAGAGCTATTGGAGATTTTGCTGGCGGATGTAATGTTCAGTTTGCTGTATCTCCTGACGAAAAAGAAGATATTATATCAATAGAAATTAATCC
>MDTG01365384.1_pt1 | contig 16887 bp, 13 predicted proteins | sample 811421 | NCBI WGS metagenome assembly MDTG01 (sample SAMN05326645, study PRJNA326480) | marine metagenome | isolation source: seawater | place: Pacific Ocean: South East | collected 2011
CGGTGGAGGCGCAGCGCGAGGCCGCCGCGCAGTCGGAGCGCCTCAGCGCCATGAGCGGCGCCGTCGTGCGCCGGAGCCAGGCCCTCGACCAGCGGCTCGCCCGCGTGAAGGCCCTCGTGGAGGGGCTCGGCGCGCGCGTGGAGGAGCGGCTCGCGCGCGCCAGCGGAGACCGGGACGCGGCGCCGCCCCTGCCGCCCGGCTACGCGCCCGTGGGCTGGCTCGCCGAGCGCGGCCCAGCCCTCGAGCACGCGCGCCCGCACGCGCGCTACGGCATGGACGTGAGCTTCGTCGACACGGGCTACCTCTGGCCCCCGGGCGAGGACGAGGCCGGCCCCCGCGCCACCCTCGCCGCGCTCGGCCCCATGAGCGACGTCTTCCGCGACGTGCTCCTCGCGAGCTTCGACGCCGGCGCGCCGCACCTGCCGACCGGCGAACGGGACGCGCTCCTCTGGGAGGGGCAGACGCCGCTCCACGTGACCTACGCCGGCTTCGAGGACGGCCTGCTCGTGAACTACCCGGGCTACCTCCCCTTCCCGACCGCCTACGACCCGCGCCGGCGCCCCTGGTACGTGGCCAACCGGGAGACGCACGGGCCGCGCTTCGGGCCGCCCTACCCGGACGCGAGCGGGAGCGCGATCCTCGTGCCCTGCAACCGCGCGATCCGCGACGCCGAGGGCGCGCTCCAGGGCGTCGCCGGCGCCGACATGGCGCTCGACGACCTCGCCGCGCTGATGCGCATGGACGACCTCCCGGGCTGGCGCCGGACGGCGTTGCTCGACGGCGACCTCCGCGAGATCGTCGACACGAGCGAGCAGAGCGAGGAGCTCGGCGTGAGCCTCCACGGCGACGCCACCGTCGAGAGCCGCCGCGTCGAGCCCGCCGTCGCCGAGGCCGTCCGCGCCGAGGGCACCGGCTGGGTCCGCGTGGGGAACGAGCTGGTGCTCTTCGACCAGCTCGAGGAGATCGACTGGACCTTCGTCGCCCGTGTGACCGAGTAGGCCCCTTCGTTCCGACCCCTCTGCCCTCGCCCAGTGCCCTCGCCCTGCTCTCGCGCCCCGGGACGACCGCGGCGCGCCCCGCGCGGTCCCCCCTGGGCGCACACGACGAAGGCCCGGCAGCGCACCGTGGCGCCACCGGGCCTCCTCACGACACCGGGCTCGCCTCAGGGCCGGAGCACGAAGGCGCCGCCCGCGAACCAGTTGTACGAGCCGCCGCCGCCGCAGACCGTCTCGTTGGCCACGATCTCCAGGTCGTAGTCCCCGGTCGCGCCGCCATCGATGGCCGGGAAGATCGCCCCGCCGGAGAAGCCGATCGTGCCCATGTCCGAGCCCCCCTCGAAGGAGTAGCTGTCGACCGTGACCCCGTTGAGCACGATGTCGAAGCTCAACGTGCCCACGGGGCAGGACGAGTTGGTGCTGTCGTCCATCTCGAACTCGTAGGTGAGCCCCGTGACGCTCGGCAGGCCCGTGTCCGTGAAGCTCTCGCTGACGGAGCTCCCGGCCACGTAGGCGGCCCCGCCGCCCCCTGCACCGAGCGGCTCGACGGTGAAGGTGTTGTCGAGGCTGGAGTCCTCGCTCGGGAAATCGAGCACCACGCCCGCCCCGCCGGCCCCGTCGCAGACGTACTGGGTCGAGCTCACCTCGGCCGGCTCGAGCGTGCCCGAGCCGTCCGCGTCGAGGCCCGAGGTGATCACGACGCCGCCGAACTCGCAGTTCATGCCGGCCGGCTCGTCGGCGGTGGCGATCAGCGAGGGCGTGCCGTCTTCCCCGTCGGCGCCGTTCGCTCCGTCGCAGACGTAGCGGGTGGAGGTCACCTCGCCGTCGCCGAGCGCGCCGTTGCCGTCGTCGTCCGGCCCGACCAGCACGGCGATGCCGCCGTTCACGCAGTTCTCGCCGGCGGGCTCGTCTTCCGTGCGGATGAGGTAGGCGGTCCCGTCCTCGCCATCCATTCCGTCCATGCCGTCGGTACCGTCCATGCCGTCGGTACCGTCCATGCCGTCGCGCAGCGTGATCGGGTCGGAGTCCGGGCAGGAGAGCGTGTAGCTGCCGTCCGCGTTCTCCATCAGGTCGCACGGATCGGCCGCGCATCCAGCGACGACCCCCGCGATGGCGGTGAGCAAGACCAGTCGATTCCTCATGTTCCCTCCTCTTCTCACGGGTCCGGAAGGCCCCCGCGAGGCCGGCGAGGACGCTACCACTCCCCAGTTGGGGACGTCCGAGATCATGTGAGAAAACCGCCTCACCCAGGTGGTCGAGCCACATTCTCCGCGTCGAGCGCGCGACGCCGCGATGGCTCCGGGAGGCCCGGATCGCATCGACCGGTCGCGTCGACGCGCCGGGGCAGGGGTACTACTCGTCGTCGTCGAGCGCCCGCCGGAGCAGCTTCTGCCGGCGCCGCATCGTGAAGACCACCGCGCCCACGATCGCCAACACGATCAGCAGCAGCAGGATCAGCGGCAGGTAGCGGCGCCAGGCCGGCGCGGGCGTGGCGAGCTCGCGCTCGGCCTCCACGAAGCCCTCGACCAGGCTCGCGTCCAGCCCCTCGAGCCGCGCCCGGACGGCGCCGAGCGCCTCCTCGTCGAAGTGCGCCCGCGAGAGCGTGACGGTCCCCCCGCCCTGCCCGCGCGTGAAGAGGAAGACCGTCTCCCGCGGCCGGTCCACCCGGTAGAGGTCCGGCCCCACCCGCGCCGACTCCCGCCGCGCGCCCGCCTGCTCCGCGTCGAGCCGGTAGCCGAGGTTGCGGCCGAGCCGCCCGTCGAGCTCCACCTCCACGCGCGCGAAGTCCGGCGTCGTCGCCGTCCAGCTGCACGAGGTGTCCAGGGCGAAATGATGCGACTCGGCGAAGCCCTCCCCACCGAGCGCGCGCACCTCCTCGAGCGGCAGCACGTCCCGGCACGGGCTCGTCAGCCCGCCGAGCCAGTCGTAGAAGCCGAGCGGCCAGGCGAGGAGCCCGCCGACGAGCAGCAGGTACGCGAGCGCGCCCCCGATCACGATCCGCGGGTCCGCCTCTTTCCCCTGCCCGACCAGCCCGCCGTCGAGGAAGCCGAAGCGATAGGGCTCCCCCCGCCGGAGCGCCGCGATCGCCTTGCCGATCACGAACGCGCTCAGCGCGAGGCAGAGGGTCGTCCAGAGCAGGACCTTCACCGTCGCGAGGAACACCGCCGCGAGGGTACCGCGCGGGCGCCGGCGTCGCGCGTGACGTCGTCCATCCGGCGGGGGCTGGAGGAGCCCGACGCTTCGCGGCGTGAGAGCGCTCCCTTCGGCGCCGCGCTTGCCGCGGCCGCGTCGCCTTTGGTACCGAGCGGCGTGGGTACGGGACGGAGCAGAGCGAACGGGGTGTGGCTCGCCATGCTGCTGGTCGCCTCCCCGGGCCTCGCCCAGGCGCAGGAGGTCGGCGCGCAGGAGGGGGACCCGCCACCGAGCGAGGCCACTCCGAGTGAGGCCACTCCGAGCGATTCGGCGCCGACCGAGGCCGCACCGAGCGAGGCCACTCCGAGCGACCCGCCACCGAGTGAGGCCACTCCGAGCGACCCGCCCGTCTTCTCCTCCGACCGCCCCGGCTTCTCGAACACCACCACCGTCGCCGCCGTCGGCCACCTCACGAGCGAGCTCGGCCTCGCCGCGTCCTTCGACGACGACCAGCGCACCCTCGCCCTCCCGAACCTCTCCCTCCGCGTCGGCCTCCTCGACTGGCTCGAGGCGCGCGTCCGCGGCCCGAGCGGCGTCCTCGTGTTCGCCGACGGAGCCGACGCGCGCGGCGGCGCGGGCGACCCGAGCGTGGGCTTCAAGATCGGCGGCCGCCCCGTCGAGGCGCTCGCCTTGAGCATGGACTGGGAGGTGAGCCTCCCGCTCGGCACGGATGGATTCGGCGCCCCCGAGGCCGGCTTCTTCGCCGACCTCAACGCCGACTGGAGCGTCTGGGGCCCGCTCACGCTCACCGCCAACCTCGTCGCCTCCGTCTCCTCCGCCCTCGACGAAGCGACCGGCGAGACGCGCCGCCTCCTCGAGGGCGGCGGCAGCCTCGCCTTCTCCTGGCAGGCCCTCGACGTGCTCGGCCTCTACGTCCAGAGCTACGCGCTCAAGCAGGAGGGCGGCGTCTGGCGCGTCCACCTCGGCGGCGGCCTCACCTGGCGCGTCGCCCCCCGCGTCCAGCTCGACCTCAGCGCCGACGCCCGCCTCACCGACCAGGGCGACCCGCCCACCCTCGGCGCCGGCACCACCATCCTCTGGTAGGCGCGCGGCGGGGGCCGAGCCCCGATCGACGGTCGTCAGAACGCCAAACCGCGCCGGAGGGCGAGGAGGGTTCGGTGGGCCCGAACCCATGGGTCGGAGACCCAAGCCGTGGTGGCCGCGGCGAGCTTGGCGGGACGTAGCCGTTCGAAGAAGAGGGTGAGGTGGGGGCGATGGAGGGCGTCGCAGATGGCGGCGAGGTCGCGGCCGAGGAGAAAGGCCGAGACGACCTCGAAGTCGAGGTCCTCCGGCACCTCGTCCTCCCAACGGCGCGCATCGTCCTCACCGACGTGCTGCTGGAAGAGCTGAGCGAGGTCACGCAGATCCTTCTCGCGCTCGACGGGCCGGTCGAGCCAGGCGCGCATCTTCAAGGCGAGCGTCGGAGCCGAGGGGAGGAGAAGCTCGACGTCGTCCCACCTCATGGCGTCGGCATGGGCGAACGCGAGGTCGAAGCCGACGAGGCTCATCGTATGGCCGTCCGGCCATTCGAGGGTGCCGCTGGATCGGAGGTCGGGACCCGCGGGGACGATGTCGACGGACTCCCCGCAGGGGCTGATGAAGTGGTGGGTCCGCTTGGGGTGCTGCTCCCAGCCAGGACGATGTGGGAGCTCCGCGGGGAACTCGGCCAGGGAAACGGCGACAGCGAGGTCGAGATCCTCCGTGTGCCGATGGCTCATGTCGATGTGGGCGGCGAGCGCCTGGGCGCCGATGAGGAGCAAGTCGGCGTCGGGCCAGACCGCGCGAACGTCGCGCAGGGCGGCGAGCTGCTCGTCGGTCAGAACGACCACGCGAGGTACCTCTCGCGAAGCCGGCGGGCGCTCTCGCCGGCGCGCGGGTCGGGGTCGCTCATCAGCTCGGCATAGACGAGGAGCGGGTGAACCGTGTCCTCGGTGGCGCCCTCGACGGACGCGGTGCCGAAGGGGCGCATCCAGAGCAGGTCGCCCGAACGCTCCGGCTCGCGGGTTGGGCGGGCGCGCAGGGCTCGGAGGAGCTTGGCTGTCGGGGCGCCGAGGTAGGCGACGGTGAGCGGGCCGCGGTAGTGGCCCACCAGGCGATGTGCAGCCGCCGTTCCGCCGTAGCGTACGGATTCGCCGAGTTGGGCATCGAGGTGAGCCTCGAGCGCCTCCGGGGTCTCGGCAGCGAGGCGGTAGCGGCCTTCGTCGAGTCGTGGACGGACGTGGGAGCGGTAGCCGGCGAGCCAGCGATCGAGCAACGCAGGCGGTCGCTCCTCGACCCACTCGTGGCGCCGGCCGCGGCGAACGAGGATGCGCTCCTCCACGAGACGCTCGAAGAGATCGATGACCGGCTGGCGGCTGGTTCCCGCTGCGTCGGCGACCTCGCGTTGGGTCCCTTCGACCAGCTCGGGACGAACGAGGAGGGCGAAGAGCACCTGGTAGCCAGCGCTCCGGAGGCTCTTGCTGCGCGCCGGGGGCTTCGCGGGCGAGCGGCCTTGGACGCGAGCCAGGTAGGCGTCCCCGAAGCGGAGGTGACAGTTGCCTGCCAGATCGATGAACTGGACGCCCTCGGCCTCCAGTGCGTCGCCGAGGGGGGCGCCGATATGGGGAGCGGCGAGGAGCCATTCGTCGGGGTCGTCGCCGAAGAGAGCGCGAACATGGTGGGCTGCGCTCCGGTCCAGGTGGGAGCTCTTCACCTCGACACATCTGCGCTGCCGCGTGCCGTCGGAGAGCCGGATGTCGGCGACGAGGTCGAGCTGCCTTTCACCTCGCATCCCGTTCACGGCGCGGGGATCCACGCGGCGAACGAAGGGGAGCGCGCGGAGCTGCTCCGCGTAGGGCGCGAAGGCTTCGATACTATCGGCGGACCGGCGAGATGGCATTTTTATACACGATGTGTTTACTAAACACAGTCTTCAAATAAACACATACCTCGACTTCTGTCGAGCGCCCGACGAGACCGATGCGCATCCCCCGGGGCGTCGGCTCGGTAGCACCGTGGGGGTCGAGCGCGGAGCGAGATGGCCGACCGCGTGAGGTCGGAGCGCCTGCCCGACGCGTCGCCCTGCAGCGCTCGAACGGGACCTCGGCTCGTGAACTCGGCCCGGCGAGCGCCGCCATGGAGCGGCCTTCGCGTCAGCGGCGGCGGCGGAGCAGCAGGGCGGCGAGGAGGGGAAGCGCGAGGCCGGCGCCGTGTCGGGCGGGGGCGGCGGCGCAGCCGTCGTCGCAGTCGAGGCACCAGGAGGCGGGCTCGGCGCAGAGCTCCGTGTCGACGTCCTCCCGGCAGAGCGCGTGCATGGCCTTCCAGGCGTAGGCGATGGTCTCGCCGTCGCCGGCGCTCGAGTCGGGCGCCTCGATGACGTTCACCCGGCCGCAGGCGCCGTCGTAGACGAAGTCGTCGAGGCCGCTCGAGAGCATGCCGACGACGCGCCCCTCGGCGTCGAAGACGCCCGAGCCGGAGTTGCCGCCGAAGGCGTCCACGCTCGCGACGAAGAAGCTCTCGCCGACGCGCCCCTCAAGGACGACGCCGCCGTCGTCGATCTTCGCCGGGAGGCCGGCGCCGAAGCCGATCATCGCCACCGGATCGCCGGGCGCGAGGAACGTCTGGCCGGGACGGACGGGCGCGGGGGTGCGGCCGACGACCGGGCGGTCGAGGCGCACGACGGCGACGTCCGCCCCGCCGCGGTGCATGACGACCTCGGCGCAGTCGTAGACGTCGTCGGCCTCGACGGTCGCGACCGTGCCCTCGGCCTCGAGGAGATGGTCGAAGACGAAGCGGTAGCCCTCGCAGGTGGCCTGGTCGGGGACGCAGTGGCCGACCGTGAGGACGAGGTCCTCGTCGATGAGCGTGCCCGAGCAGGCGGCGGGGGTGAGCTGGTCGGCGAAGCGGACGTCCTCGCAGAGATCGAAGGCGTCTGCGTAGCGCTCGCCGACGAGCTGGATGTTCGTCGGGTCCGCGTCATCGACGGCGTCGCGGGGGACGAAGGCGACGACGGCGTCGCGCGCGAGGGCCCGGAGCGTGGCGTCCGGGTGCTCGAAGACGTCGAGCCGATCGTCCACGTCGTAGACGACCGGCTGGGTGGCGGAGCCCACGTCGGCGGCGCAGCCGGCGAGGACGAGGAGGAGCGCGGCGCGCGCGAGCGGGCGGGGCATGGCGAGAAGAGCATTCCCCAAAGCGCGCGTTCGCACCACGCCCCCGGGGCTCTGCTCGCGCCGCGGCGGATGCGACGCGGGCAGATAATGTTTGACGGCGCGGCGCCCCCACGGCATCACTGAACACATGGACAGTCACCCGGCCGTATCGACCTCCGTTCGCGAGGTCGTCTCGCTCTTCGAAGAGGACACGCTCGAGGGCGTGCGCTTCCCCGATCTCGACCTCGAGACGCTCCTCGAGGGCTGCGCGGAGGTGCAGCGCGCGCAGGAGGAGGTGGACGCGCGGCTCGCGGCGCTCGAGCAGGCGCGCGCCGAGCTCGACCGGGAGCGGGCGGCGCTCCAGAAGCTCGCGCGCCGCGCCGTCGACTACGCGCGCGTCTTCGCGTCGGAGGACGAGGAGCTCCTCGCCCGGCTCGACGGGCTGACGCTGGCGGCGAAGCCCAAGAAGAAGAAGCGCAAGAGCACGCGGAAGAAGGCGTCGGCGCCGAAGAAGGACGACGCCCAGCTGGCGCTCGCGAAGGAAGACGCCGCCTGAGGGTGCGCAGCGCCCGCCGTCCGGTCGGGCGCTGCAGTCCACTCGGGCGCTGCGGTCCACTCGGGCGCGGCCGTCCACTCGGGCGCTGCAGTCCACTCGGGCGCGGCCGTCCACTCGGGCGCTGCAGTCCACTCGGGCGCTGCAGCCGCGCGCTGCAGGCGCGCGCTCCAAGCGGCGCGTCACTCCTTCGCGGTGGGCTCCGCGGCGGTGGCGAGGGGCCAGCGCTCGACCAGGGCGCTGCAACGCTGGCCGACGCAACCGACGCCCACGAGCTGGGCCTGGCCACCGACCAGCGCGAAGCCACCGGCCCGCCGGAACGCTTCGCTCTCGCCGACGAGGCGCGCGCGGCCGTCGCGCGAGACGGCGATCAGGCCGATGCGGTTCGCCGCCGGGATGCCGAGCGCGGTCTGGCGCGGGTTCATGTAGCCGAAGCGCGGGCTGATCATCCAGAGGGCCCCGTCGTCGCGCGCCTGGACGGCGTCGAAGCCACGCGCCTGGTCGCCGACCTCGCGGTGCGTCGTGTGGAGGTGGCGGCCGTCCGGGCCGTAGGCGACGAGCGAGGCGTTCCAGCGGTTGGGCGCGGTCCAGGTGCGATCGACCTGCGCGGCGACCCAGACGGTGCCGTCGGCGCCGACGTCGAGGCCATGCGGCCGGTGGTCCCCGCCGCGCCAGACCCGCGCCCAGAGGCGGCGGCCGCGGCGCGCGTCGAAGGCGGCCGTGAGCATGGGGCGCGACATGGGCTCGACGCCGAGCTGGGCGTCGTCGTGCACCGAGGCGGCGCGGGTGAGGCGCGTGCGCGGGACCTCGCCGCGGGGGGCGCTCACCCAGCCGCTGGCGACCACGCGCTCGCCCCGCCAGGCGACGGCGCGGCAGGACTCGTCGCTGCGGCGCGAGCGCTCGGTGTGGAGCCAGCGGCGCCGTCCGTCGCGCTCGTGGACGGCGAGGTGGAAGTCGACGGTGCCGCGCTGGAGCTCGACCTTCCGCCCGCAGACGGCGACGCGTCCCCCGGAGCCGAGGGCGATGTCGTGGACGAGCGCGTCGACGGGGAAGTGGCCGCGCTCGCTGCCGTCGGAGCCGAGGCGCAGTATGGCCGTGCCGTAGGCGGGCACGCCCCGGAAGAGCCGATCGCCGTTCCCGTTCTCCGCGACGGCCACCAGGAGCTCGTCGCCGTCGAGCGCGAGCGCGGTCGCGGCCTGGTGGCGCCGGTCGCCCCACTGGCGCGCCCAGACGATCTGGCCCGCCGCGTCGAGGCGGACGACGAAGGCGTCGCCGGGCAGGCCGGTCGTCTCGCCGGGGGTGAAGCGGCCGAGCGTGCGGCCGGCGACGTAGAGCCCGCCGCCCGGCGCGGGCACGACGTCGCGGACGAAGGTGAGCTCGTCGCCGGGGCCGAAGCTCGTGATCGACTGGGCGGCGGCGAAGGAGGTGCCGAGCGAGAGCGCGAAGGCGAGCGCGAGGGAACGAAGCATGTCTTCTGCGACGGCGCGCGGCGCCCGGTATTCGCTCGGGTCGAAGCGAAGGGGGCGCGCGGCGGCGTCGCCTCCGCCGTCGGCGCAGGCGGGTCGCGGGCGTCCTCGAGCCGCGCCTCCGCTCGCGCATCGCCTCGACGCGTCCTCCCCGCGCGCGGTCTCGAGTCGCGCGCCGCTCACGCATCGCTTCGGAGGTACCCGTCGACGCTCGCCCGCGGATCGCGTCCGCATCGCTTCGAGCCGCGCCGCCCCCCATCACTTCGAGCCGCGCCGCCGCGAGCGCATCGCTTCGAGCCGCGCCGCCGCCCGCCCGTCGCTTCGAGTCGCGCGCGTCTTTCGGCCGCTTCAGATGCGCTTCACACTCGGCTGGCAGAACCCTCGCCATGCGCACCGCCACCACCCTCCTCCTGCTCGCCGCACTCGCCTGCGGCGACGACGACGCGCCGACCCCGGACGCGGGCCTCGACGCCTCCTCCCCCGACGCCACCTCCCCCGACGCCATGCCGGGCGCCGACGCGGGGCCGCCGGGGGACGCGGGCCCGCCGCCGATCGAGGGGCCGACCGCGCTCACGGAAGGCGGCGCCCTCGTCGGCGCCCTGGAGGACGGCGTGCGCGTCTGGCGCGGCATCCCCTACGCGGCGCCGCCGGTCGGCGAGCTCCGCTTCCGCCCGCCCCGACCCCACCCGGGCTGGGAGGGCTGGCGCGAGGCGACGGCGAACGGCCCCATCTGCCCGCAGCGCGAGCGGGACGGCACGGCGCCCGTCGGCGAGGAGGACTGCCTCACGCTCCAGGTCTTCGCGCCGGCGAGCGAGGGGCCGCACCCGGTGATGGTGTGGATCCACGGCGGCGGCTTCGTGCAGGGCGCCGGGAGCCTCCCCCTCTACGACGGCCACGCGCTCGTCCAGCGCGGCGACGTGGTCGTGGTCACGCTGAACTACCGGGTCGGCGCGCTCGGCTTCCTCGCCTCCGAGGAGCTCGTCGCCGAGAGCGAGGCGGGCGTCGCCGGCAACATGGGCCTCCGCGATCAGGTCCTCGCCCTCGAGTGGGTGCGGCGGAACATCGGCGCCTTCGGTGGCGACCCGGATGCGGTGACGATCTTCGGCGAGTCCGCCGGCGGCGTGAGCGTCTGCGCCCTCCTCGGCGCGCCGGCGGCCGAGGGCCTCTTCGACCGCGCCATCGTGCAGAGCGGCGGCGGCTGCTACGGCTGGCCGCTCCTCGACGGGACCACGCTCACCGAGCCCGTCAGCGCCCTCGAGCGCGGCGCGGAGATCACCGCCGCCGCCGGCTGCGCCGACGAGGCCGACCCGCTCGCCTGCCTTCGCGCCCTCGACGCGGAGGCGCTGGTCGAGGCGACCTGGATGGCCTCCTCGAGCGGCCTCGGCCTGCCGGACGTGGGGCCGACCGTCGACGGCGACCTCCTGCCGGCGGAGACCTGGGATCGCTTCGGCGACGGGAGCGCGCCGGACAAGCCCATCCTCATCGGCAGCAACGCCGACGAGGCGAAGACCTTCGTCGCCGCCGTGCCCGTGCCCACCGCGATGGCCTACGAGGATCTCGTGCGCCGCACCGTGCCGCTCTTCGCCGACGAGCTCCTCGCCCTCTACCCGGCGAGCGACTTCGCCTCGCCGAAGGCCGCCTACGAGGCCCTCTACAGCGACCTCGCGTTCATCTGCCCGGCGAACGCCTTCGCCGCCCAGGCCGCCGGCGGCAGCGCGCCGAGCCGCGCCTACCACTTCACCCACACGCTCACCGGCGCCGCGGCGCTCGGCGCCTTCCACGGGCTCGAGATCTTCTACGTCTTCGACAACCTCGCGGAGCTCCCGCGCTACACGCCCGTCCCGGCGGACGCCGCCCTCGTCACGACCATGCAGGACGCCTGGCTCGCCTTCGCCCGCGGCGAGGACCCCGCCGGCTGGCCCGCCTTCGACCCGGCCGCGCCGAGCTACCGGATCTTCACGGAGCCGGCGACGACCGCGAGCGAGGTGCGCGAGGGCCGCTGCGCGGAGCTCGAGGCGCTCGGCCTCGTCCGCTGAAGGCGCGGGGGGCGCCGGCCGAGGCGCGTCGCAGCTCGAGACCGCGGGGGCATGCGACCAGGGCGCGAGGGCACGCGTTCGGAGGCGCGAGCACCGCCCCGGGCGGCTCCCGGAACGAAGGCCGGCGGCTCCGATCCCCATCCCGATCCGTATACGGTACTCTCCCCGTCACGAGCGGGCGACTCGGAGCGTGCGGACGAAAACCCCTTCGCGACAGGGACGTTGAAACACGTTCGAATACCAACCGTATACAGAATAACGTCATTCACGGTTGCTGACGGAGCACCCGGTGCCAGGCTCGGCTCATGTTCCGCCTTCGCTTCGGCGCCCTCGCGCTGCTCCTCTCGGTGGGCTGCTACGCCTCGCGCGAGCTCGCCTCGGCCCCCCACTCCCTCGACGACGCGGGCACGCGCCCGGACGTCCGCATCCTCCCCTTCCCCCCGGACCGCGACGCCGGCGCGGCGGAGGACGCCGGCCGCGGCTGCGACGCCGGCCCGGACCCGGTGCTCGAGGGCCCGCCGCTCCTCGTCGACCTCCTCTTCGTCGTCGACGACTCGGGCTCGATGGCGGAGGAGCAGGCGGCGCTCGCCGACCAGTTCCCCTCGCTCGTCCGCACCCTCGCCACGGGGGATCTGGACGGCGACGGCCGCGGCGACGTCCAGCCCGTGGACGACCTGCGCGTCGGCGTCCTCACCACCAACCTCGGCGCCCCGGGCGTCGACCCGGGCGCCATCGGCGGATGCGAGGTGCGCCCCGGCGATGGATCGGGCGGCGTGCTCCGCTCCCAGCTCCGCGGGCCCGGCTGCGCCGGCGCGGTGCCGGGCTTCCTCGCCTTCGTGCCCGGGTCCGGCGCGGACGCGGACGCCTTCGCCGCCGACTTCGCCTGCCTGGCCGTGGTCGGCGACGACGGCTGCGGCTTCGAGCAGCCGCTCGAGGCGACGCTGAAGGCGCTCCTCCCGGCGGACGGCCCCGTGCGCTTCCTCGAAGGCGTCGGCCAGGGAGACGGCGCGAACGCCGGCTTCGTGCGCGAGGGCGCGGTGCTCGCCGTGGTCCTGGTGACGGACGAGGACGACTGCTCGGTGGCCGATCCGGAGCTCTTCGACCTCGAGAGCGAGCGCTTCCCGGGGGGCGAGCGGGCCGGCGGGAACCTGCGCTGCGTGACCTACCCGGAGGCGCTCCAGCCGGTCCCCCGCTTCGTCGACGCCCTCCGCTCGCTGAAGGCGCGCCCCGACGACCTCCTGCTCTCGGCGATCACCGGCGTGCCCCCCGAGCTCGTCGGCGACCCGACGGATGTCGACTACGAGGCGCTGCTCGACGACCCGCGCATGGAGGTCCGCGAGAACCCGGACCGTCCCGGCTTCCTCCTGCCGGCCTGCGACCTCGAGGGCACGGGCTTCGCCGTGCCGGCGCGGCGCATCGTCGAGGCGGTGCGGGGCTTCGGCGAGAGCGGCGTCGTGCAGAGCATCTGCGAGCCGCGCTTCGACCGAGCGCTCCGGGGCATCACCGATCGGCTCGGCGAGCTGATCCGGCGCCGCGCCTGCCGCTGAGCCGGACGGCCCGGGCCCCGGGATCGGCGCCGACCCGACCGCCCCGTCTCGACGCGGATCCGGACGCCGCCCACGGCCGCGCCGCGTCGCATGGTACATGTGGGGAAACGGGCCGCGCGGCGCGTCCTCCGGGGAGGAGCGCCCGACGCCGACGAGCGGCGATGCGGCCTCCGCCGCGCCTTTCACGGGCGCCCGAACGAGGAGAGACGATGAGTGTGTTCGAGGAGTGGGAGTCGGCCATTCGGGGCTACTGCCGGATCTATCCGACCGTGTTCGCGAGCGCGTCCAACGCGCGCCAGGTCGACGAGAACGGCAAGTCCTACATCGACTTCTTCGCCGGCGCCGGAGTCCTGAACTTCGGCCACAACAACCCGAAGATGAAAGAGGCGCTGATCGAGTTCATCCAGAAGGACGGCGTCGCCCACAGCCTGGACATGCACACGACCGTGAAGGCCGAGTTCCTCGAGGCCTTCGCGAAGACCATCCTCGAGCCCCGCGGGATGAAGCACCGCATGCAGTTCATGGGGCCGACGGGCACGAACGCCGTCGAGGCGGCGCTGAAGCTCGCGCGCATGGTGACCGGGCGGCGCGAGGTGGTCGCCTTCACGCACGGCTTCCACGGCATGACGCTCGGCTCGCTCGCGGCCACGGCGAACGCGCACTTCCGGACCGCCGCCGGCGTGCCTCTCGAGAACGTGCAGCGGAAGGCCTTCGGCTGCGAGACGCCCTGCATGGGCTGCACGCTCGGCTGCGGCATGAACGTGGTGGAGGAGCTCCGCGCGGCCTTCACCGATCCCTCGAGCGGCCTCGCGAAGCCGGCGGCCTTCCTCCTCGAGCCGATCCAGGCCGAGGGCGGCGTGCGCGTCGCGAGCAAGGAGTTCCTCCTGGGGATCCAGAAGCTCGCCCGGGAGCTCGGCTCGCTCGTCATCCTCGACGACATCCAGGCCGGCTGCGGGCGCACGGGCCGCTACTTCAGCTTCGACGACATGGGCCTCGACCCGGACATCGTCACGCTCGCCAAGGGCATCGGCGGCTTCGGCACGCCGCTCGCGATGAACCTCGTCAAGCCCGAGCACGACGATCACTGGAAGCCCGGGCAGCACACGGGGACCTTCCGCGGGCAGGGCTTCAGCTTCGTCGCCGGCAAGATCGCCCTCGAGTACTTCGAAGACGAGGGCTTCCTGAAGGGCGTGCGGGCGATGGGCGCGCAGATGAAGGAGGGGCTCGAGGCGATCGCGAAGAAACACGCCTCGAAGCACCCGATGCAGGTGCGCGGCCGCGGCATGATGCAGGCCATCGACCTCGGCGACGCGGACGTCACCGGCAAGGTCGTGAAGCATGCCTTCGACAACGGGCTCCTCATCGGGAGCTGCGGGGGCGGCAAGGTGATCAAGCTGATCCCGCCGCTCACGATCCCGGACGCGGACCTGAAGGCGGGCATGGATCAGCTCGCCGCGTCCATCGACGCCGTCGTCGGCTGAGCGTCGGGGCCGGGGGCCCGCCCCGCGCGGCGGGCTCTCGGCGCTCCAGCTCGCTGGGCGTGCTCACGGGAGCGGACAGAGCGCCCTCGCGGTCCCCGGCCTCGCCCGCTCACGCGACGGGCTCCCGGCCTTCCAGCTCGCTGGGCGCGCTCACGGGGGGCGGACCGAGCGCCCACGCGACTCCCGGCCTTCCAGCTCGCTGGGCGCGCTCACGGGGGTGCGGACCGAGCGCCCACGCGGCTCCCGGCCTCGCCCGCTCACGCGAACGGGCTCTCGGCGATCGTCCTGGGTCCGCGCTCAGCGGCGGCCGAGGCGGGCGCGGAGCGGGGCGACGTGCTCGGCGAACTGCGGGGCGTCGTCGCGCTCGTTCCAGAGCTCGGCGATCTCCGAGCGCTCGTCGTCGACGACCACCTCGAGGGCCGCGAGGGCCGCGGTCTTGAGCTGCTCGGCGCGGGACTTCCCGAGGCGCTCGGCAGCCGGGCCCCAGGGCTCGGGGGGCGCCTCCTTGGGCGGCCGGCCGAGGGCGATGGCGACCATCTCGGCCGCGGCCCAGGCCCACACGCCCTCGTCCACCTCGACGTAGGGCTCCTCGCGGGTCTGCTCGAAGGCCTCGCGGATGGCCCGCACCACATCGTCCGGCTGATCCCACTCGACCTCGTCGAGGTACATGTACACGGGGTCTCCGTCGAAGGGCGTCGGTCCGTCGAAAGCCATGGCTCCCCTTCGCCAATCGCGCGGCAAAACGCAAGGGCTCGCGCGGAAAACGCAAGACCTCGCGCGGAAAAGGCAAATCCGCGCGAGGAAATGGCGCCCTTCGGGCGGCGTCGGCACCGCGCGGGCCGCACCGCGCGGACGGCAGCATGCGGGCGAGAGCGTGCGGCCAGCACCCTGAGGGCGGCACCGCGCCGGGAGCACCGCGAGGGCAGCACCCTGCGGGCCACACCGTGCAGGCCACACCCAGCGGGCCGCGCGGACCTCGGGGCTCCGCGAACGTTCCGCCAGCCCGCCGCGCTCGCGCTTCGCTCGACGAGCTCGGCCTCAGCGGAGGCGCGCGCCGAGGGTGAGCAGGGCGCTCAGCCAGGGATCGCCGCTGAGCCAGTCGAGGGGGATGGCGCCCGCGAAGCGGAGGTGGATCTGCCAGCGGCCGAAGCGGAGATCGGCGAAGGCGCCGGCGCCCGCCGCGAAGTCGAAGGTGTCGAGGGCGCCGCTCCGGTCGAGGTCGTTGAAGGCGCCCGCGGCGAAGAGCGCGCCGAGCTCGTGGCGGGAGTCGGGCGCGATCTTCACGTGCACGCTGAGCTGCGCGGCGAAGAGGCGCTCGCTGAGGATCGCCGCCCAGGGGAGCCCCGGGATCGCGATCACGTAGGGGTTCATGCCGCCGGCGCGGTGGCGCGTGAGGTCGTCCTGGCCCTCGCCCCAGCTCGCGTGCTGCTCGAGCTGGAGGCGCACGAGGGGGTGCGCTTCCACACCGGCGCGGAGCCATTGGTGGGCGGAGAAGATGACGTCGCCCGGGTCGTTCCGCGTGGAAGAGGCCCGGCCCCAGGCGCGCGAGTCGGAGCGGACGTCGAGGCCGAGGCGGAGGCCGAAGGCGACGCCCTGGACGCGCGGGAAGAAGCGGTGGGGCTCCCACTCTTCGGCGGGGGCGCGGATCTTCCAGAAGGTGTAGGCGAGGCGCGGCTCGAAGACCCAGGCCTCCGGCGGGAGGGCGAGGGTCTCGGCCGTGTCGGAGGTCTCGCGGAAGAACCAGCGGCGGAGGCTCAGCTCGAGGGCGAGGGAGTGGTGGTCGGCGGGGAGCCACTTCCACTCCGTGCCCGCCTGGACGTAGCTCGCGTAGAAGGCGAGCTCCGGCCGGCTCTGGCCGTTCTGGTAGTAGTCCATGAGCAAGCCGGCGAAGATCGCCTGGCCGCGGAGCCAGGCCGTGAGCTGCACCTTCGGCGTGCCGAGCTCCATGCGCTCGAGGGCGAGGTGGAGCGTGTCGGTGTTGTAGTGGAGCCGGAAGCGCCCGCCGGCGACGTCGCCGCCCTGGAGATCGAAGAGGGCCCAGCCGTGGCCGCCGGACTGCTCGGGGAACCAGGCCTCGAAGCCTCCGGCGAGCGTGGCCTGCCAGTCGCCCTCGTCGGCGTGGGCGACGGCGGGAGCGAGCAGGCCGAGGAGGAGGAGCGCGGCGGCGGCGCGGGGGGCGGTCACGGGGCGGAGCATGGCACCTCGGCGCCGGCCCGCACGCCTCCTGGGGGCGGTCATGGCGACAGGACGAGTCGAGAGTCCGGCCGGGCCGGGTGGACGGGCGGAGCGACGAGGAGACAGACCGGGCCCGAGCGTCACGAGCCCGAAGGCTGCGTGGCGAGCTCGACCATGCGCTGGCACGCCTCGCGCGCCGGGTGGGCGCGGAGCCCGCTCATGGTCAGCTCGCAGGCGAGCTCCTGGACCGCGTAGTGATCGGTCCGCGCCTCGACGAGGGGCGCGAGCGCGTCCCAGGCGCCACGCACGTCCCC
>MDTG01079343.1_pt1 | contig 16886 bp, 10 predicted proteins | sample 811421 | NCBI WGS metagenome assembly MDTG01 (sample SAMN05326645, study PRJNA326480) | marine metagenome | isolation source: seawater | place: Pacific Ocean: South East | collected 2011
AACCTTTTTAACTTTTTTTTTTTGGGAGGAGGATGTGTCTTTTAGAGGAGATGAAAATGGGGCGGACACATAATGTAGGTGGTGGTGGTACACACACTTTTACCACACAACCAAAACACATCTTTCTTTGCTCGCGAGGTACAACAACAACGGGTTCAAAAACAGATCCGATCTGGTCTTCTGTTGTTCCTCTTTGAAAGATCGTCTTTGCGCCGGTGTTGTTGGTATCGGGGGAGACGTTCGACGCGCACGCACACAGTACACGCGCAGACGGAGAGAAAGAGAGAGAGAGAGTAGGACGACGACGACAAAAACGACGACGCCGCCAAAATATTATTAAAAGTATTTGGACGATTCTTAATTGGAAGAGGAGGAGTACACTTCTTCTAACTTTGGGCACGCGCAGAGAGGAAGAGATACGCAGCGGCGGTAAAAAAGAAACGAAACAATGCCGCAAAACGAGCACATCGAGCTTTTCCAGAAGCGATACGGTAAGCGTCTCGATCATGAGGAGAAAGCGAGGAAGAAAGAAGCGAGGGAGCCGCACAAACGAAGCGCCATGGCGAAGAAGCTTATCGGCTTGAAGGCGAAGTTATACAGCAAAGAGCGGTTCAAGGAGAAGATCACGATGAAGAAAACAATCAACCAACACGGGGAGAAAGGAAGGAAGAGAAAAGTGGAGGACGAAGTCGCGCCTGGAGCTATTCCCGCGTACTTGATGGATAGAGAAACAACCTCGAGAGCGAAAGTACTCTCCAACACGATTAAACAAAAACGAAAAGAGAAAGCTGGAAAGTGGGAAGTACCTTTACCAAAAGTTCGACCGATCGCGGAAGATGAAATGTTCCGCGTCATGCGTTCTGGTAAAAGACAAAAGAAAACGTGGAAAAGAATGATTACCAAAGCGACGTTTGTTGGACCAGGTTTTACGCGTAAGCCACCAAAATACGAACGCTTTATTCGCCCGTCCGGTTTGCGTTTCACGAAGGCGCACGTGACGCACCCTGAGTTGAAAGCGACGTTCCAGCTGCAAATTTTAGGCGTAAAGAAGAATCCGAACGGGCCAATGTACTCATCTTTAGGTGTGATGACAAAAGGGACGGTCATTGAGGTTTCAGTAGAAGAGTTGGGATTAGTTACGCCGGGAGGTAAAGTAGTGTGGGGGAAGTACGCGCAAGTCACGAACAACCCAGAAAACGACGGCTGCGTAAATGCGGTGCTTCTCGTTTAATCGTTATCACATCCATCTATCGCGAAACACAGACGGCGAGTTGTTTCACCCTTTCAAATGGTGTATATAGGGATATATACATATATAAATTGTGTCCGGTTAAAAGTGACAGCTCTGGTCAACGGCCAGATCTGGTCGCGTCAAATATTTGTATTGTAATTATAATGATCACTCAAACACCATCGCATCAGCGGTGATGCGTGTTGTACAAACAAAAATCTCACACGCGCAATACTATCGACCACCACCGATAACGCGTGGTATTTTCGCGAGAATATATGAATTTTGTTCTCGTCGGACTTTGGTCGGATTGTCTGTTGACACCATTTTTTTCGGATATCTTTTAATTGGAATATTTATTTTCCCCCGTATTGGTACATTTTCCGTTATAAAAAAGTAGGTCGCCACGCCACGCGCGCACGCACGCGCGGATTAAGAAAAGCGAGTGCGCGTCTCGGTTTCGTTTTCTTCCGATACGCAATCTCTGCTTTTTCTTCCTATTCGTCTCTCCCACTCGCATCATTTCTTCGTATTCGTAAGGTTTCGTGACGATGGACGAAGAAAAGTTGACGACGTCACCCCCAACAAATGAAGTTGAGAAAAGTGAAGACCTCGCTCCTATCAAACCGGTTCCGTTCTTACAGCTGTTCCGATTTTACACCAGTACAGAGTTTGTCATGCTCTTTGTCGGTTGTGTATTTGCAGCCATTGGTGGTTTATGTTTTCCCGGCATCAATATTGCGTTTAGAAACATGTTGGATAGCACGGCTGCATCGGCGACGTCCTCGGACCAGACGAAAAATGCCGTCATCTTTATGGAAGTCGTCGCATTAACGCTCGGGATGTCTTTTTTCTTCGCGTTCGGTTTAGTTTCATGGGCAGCGAGTCGAAACTCGAGAAACGTAAGACAAAAATACGTCGAGTCGTTACTTACGCAAGACGTCGCTTTCTTCGATCAAGCGAAAGCTGGGGAGTTAGCTTCGTACACCGCGGACAAAGTGAATGAGTTACAGAAAGGTTTGGCGAAGAAGTTCGCAGAGCTCGTATCAGCGTCCTGTCAAATGACGGGTGGTTTTGCCGTCGGGTTTTACTTTTCGTGGAAGCTTTCCCTGGTCATTGTAGCGACGACGCCGTTAATTTTCATGGCCACGATGACGCTCGTGAAAACTGTTGCTACATTGGAAAAGACCGGCGAGGCATATAAAGCTGCCGATGCGGTGGCTACGGAGTCACTTAACGCAATTCGCGTAACGAACGCGTTGAATATCCAACCGGTGATGGCGAAACGATACAATAGCCACTTAGGCGCCGCCGAGAAAGAAGCAGCGACGCGTACTTGGAAAGCTGCGTTTTCCGGCGGTTCCTTATATGGGACGATGTTTTTGATGTACTCTCTTGGTTTGTGGTACGGGAACAAACTCGTGGCGGATTCGATGGACAATGCACTAAAGAAATATCCACCACCGGATGGTTTAACGGACGCTTCGAGTATCATTTGGTCGATGCATAATGAATTTGCCGAGCCGTACTGTGGATTTTATAAAAACAGCTCGATCATTTCTGGGTCAGACTCGTACTCGCAATGCATGTGTAAACTTGAATACCCGGCGGGATACGAGTCTCCCAATTGCGGATGCGGCTATCGCACGGTAAATTCAGTCGGTTCGTTACTTGGTGACACGAGCGACGCGTGTATGTCCGGCGGTACCGTCGTCATGGTGTTTTTTTCTATTCTTTTCGGAGGATTCGCGCTTGGGCAAGCCGGTCCTGCTTTTGAATCTTTGGCGAAAGCGCGCATTGCGGCAGCTAAAATTTACAAAATTATAGATCGTGTGCCAGAGAATGGCATCGATACGAGGAAACCAACTGGAAAAGAACTTTCTTTACCTGTTAAAGGTGATATTGAGTTCCGAAACGTGCACTTTGCCTACGGCGCGTTGAATCGAAAAGTCTTTGACGGTATAAATTTAAAAATCGATGGAGGGACCGTGTGCGCGTTAGTTGGTCAAAGTGGATGTGGAAAATCGACCATCGCGAGATTGTTGGAGCGATTCTATGACCCGCAGCAAGGAGGGTGCATCACCTTAGATGGCGTCGACATTCGGACGCTTAAGATCAACGCTCTGCGCGATGCGATTGGTATCGTTTCTCAAGAGCCGTTACTCTTTGAAGCTTCAATTGCCGAAAATATAGCAGCTGGAGCGATTTCATCGGTCAAGTCTTCCATCACCGATGCCGACATTGAGCGCGCAGCACGCGTTGCGCGAGCGCATGAATTCATTCAAAACTTCCCGGATGGCTATCGTACCATTGTTGGAGGTAAAAATGCAAAACTTTCAGGTGGTCAAAAACAACGAATCGCAATCGCGCGCGCGGCTCTTCGAAATCCGCCAGTATTGATATTGGACGAAGCGACTTCGGCATTAGATACCGAAAATGAACGTCTTGTTCAAACTGCTTTGGATTCCTTGGTTTCAGGTGGTTCGAGAACAACCATTGTCATTGCGCACCGCTTGACGACGGTGAGAAACGCAGACAAAATCGTCGTCCTCGGAAAACCCGGAAACGATCCATCCGCTGGTAGCGAAGTCGTGGAGCAAGGTACGCACGATGAACTCATGAAGTTGGGTAAGGATGGAAGGTATCGAGCTCTGGTTGGTTTATCGAAGGGTGACATTGCACCGTCAGCATCATCGAAATCGATAAAAAAGCCAAGTTCGAAAGCATCGTTCGCCTCGCTCGCTTCTGCAGAGAACTCTCAAATTGATGGTAAGGGGTTTTCGGGTGGGAAATCTGAAAGTTACGCCAACTTGAGCGAAATTTCAAAAGAAGACGATGGCAAAACGAAAAAAAAGTCGAGGAAAGCAAAATCGGATAAGTACGAAGTGAAGACGAGTAGAGTTTGGAGCTACTCGAAGCCAGAGTTTCCGCTCGTTATCTTTGGTTGCTTTGTCGCCGTTATAAACGGGTGCATCATGCCCGCGGTTGCCTTTGTTTTCGCCGAGATCATGGCTTTGTTTTTCAATTTCGATACTGATTATATGCGCGATCGTTCAGAAACGTTAGCTCTTGCCATGTTTGGCGTGTCCATCGCTGCAGTTATTGCTTCTGGTGTCCAAGGTGGTATATTTGGCATCGTTGGCGAACGATTGACGACACGTTTGCGCTCGCACGCATTTCGCGCGATGATGCGTCAGGACATCCCATTCTTTGATAACACAGAGAACTCTGTCGGTGCACTCACGCAAGTGCTGTCTGTGGAAACGTCTAAAGTACGCAACATGACTGGGCAATCGCTCGGTGGATTCATTCAAACGCTTGGCGCGTTGGGTTTCGGTCTCGGGTTGTCGCTTGTGGCTTCCTGGAAATTCGGTTTATGTTTACTCGCCGCGGTTCCATCATTAGGTTTAGCGGAAATGTTGCAGATGAAAACTCTGACCGACGGTGGTGTATCAGCAATTAACGATGCGACGAAGAAGTCATCCTCCGTCGTGAGCGAAGCTGTGCAAATGATCAGAGAAGTTCAAGCTTTTGGTTTGGAAAAACGCATCGCCAATTTGTATGGTACCTTATTGCTTGAGCCGAGCCGAGCAGAAAGAAACGAATCTATGCGTTCGGGTGCGGCGTTTGGTGCAAGTCAGGCCACAATGATGGGTTTTTATGGTTTCGCGTTTTGGCTCGGAGGCTACTTTATCAACAAAGGTGAATTGAGCTTTCTCGATTTCATGAAGTCTCTTTGGGCGCTCGGTTTCTGCGCCGCAGGTGCCGGCCAGGCGGCGATGTTCATGGGTGACAAAACCGCGGGCAATACAGCGGCGAGTCGAATTTTCGAACTCATTGATCGTGAACCACCGATTGATACGAATCCTTTCGTTGAAAACGGGGAAGCGCGTGTCATTCCTATGACGATTGCTCAAGCAAAAAACTCAAATTGTGGTAAAATTGTTGATAATTTCTCAGGCTCTATCGCATTTCAAGAGGTGAAGTTTTCGTACCCGACGCGAGATGCGCCAGTATTAAACGGTTTGAACATGAACGTAAAATCTGGCGAAACTATCGCGCTTATTGGTACGAGCGGTTCTGGTAAGTCTACCGCGGTTCAACTTTTAGAGCGCTTTTATGATGCGGTTGCGCCAAAATCCTTGGCCGCGAAGACTAACGACGGCGAGAGTGATTTGACCTCTCTGATCGTTCCTGGAACAGAATGTGGGAAAATTCTCTTAGATGGAGTTGATATTAAAGAGCTGGACGTCATGTGGCTTCGCGCACAAATCGGTCTCGTCGAGCAAGAGCCAGTCTTATTCTCGGGATCCGTACACGATAACATCGCCTCTGGATCGCCAACGAGCGAGGCATCTCGCGAAAAGGTTATCGAAGCTGCTAAAATTGCAAACGCGCACGAATTCATCATGAACATGCCGCAAGGATACGATTCAGACGTTGGTGTTGGCGGCTCACTCGTTTCCGGAGGTCAAAAACAACGGATTGCAATCGCTCGGGCGATTGTACACGAACCAAAAATTCTGTTACTCGACGAAGCGACGTCGGCGCTCGATAACGAATCAGAAAGGTTGGTACAGTCTGCGCTTGATGCCGTCATTGCAAACGGTAAGCAAAGGAGTACAATTGTTATAGCGCACCGATTGAGTACGATTCGTAACGCTACACGCATTTACTTACTTGAGAATGAGTCGGGTGTTGGCTCCGTCGTGGCTGAAAGTGGCTCTCACGACGAGCTCATGCGCAAAGGGGGTAAATACGAACTCTTGCGGAATGCGTACGACGACAAGTAAATAATGCGGGGCATTGAAAAGAGTGAAGTACTGTAGCAACTTCTAAATTTTTTAATAGACTTTCTGTACACCTACCTGGGTACCATGGTACGCTATTCGTACAAACTATTCTCTTCTATGTATTTGGCTACTAAAGGATTCAGTTCCTCGATGACCGTTGGTTTCGTTCCATTTTTGATGGATTCTCGAACAGATGAGCTCGAAACGTTTCCGAGATCTGCGATATTTTCAAGGAAAACGACTGACTTCGTTTCTTTTGAAAAAGTAGTACTCATTTCATTTATTGCTCTTGTAGGTGTTGACGTGATTCTGGGAACGACGACGATATTCGTTGTTTTCAGAATCTCGTCTCCGCGTATCCACTTACCGGTGACTAAATCATCAAAAGCATCTCTCCCCATCACGAACGTATACTCGATGTTTCTGCTTTCTTCGTCCTTTTCCTCTTTGTCGTTCCTTTTCAAGTATTCCAACAATTCGTACGTCCCTATCATAGTCGCGCGCGCGTCTCCAGTTACTTTCCTTTTCCATTCCGTCGCCTCGAGCTCAATTCTTTTCACTTTGACCCTTCCACTAGACGATCCTTCATCTCCTGGCGTCAAGAACTGCTTCTCGCACATTTCGCACCGCTGCTGGAAGTTTGGTACCTTCGATGATCTCGTTTTCTCTTCCTCCGCTGACGACGAGGAGGAGGAACGCTGCAGCATTGCGCTGTTTTTAAATTCAAAAGCGTGCCTATACACCGGCACTACCCAGACTTCATCGTACACTGGGCGCGGAGAAGACGCGTCGTTATCATTCATCGTTCTCGTTAACAGTGCCTTGACAATGTCTCCGTGTCCTCCTCTGTCCGTCACCGGATTCGCGCTCAGGCCAAACAGCGCTACGTTTTTCTTTGTCGCATTCTCCTCCTCCATCGTCGAGACGAACGGCGTCTCCTCTTTTCACGCGGCGCGTTTACTTGACTTCACTTAGGTAAGCGCGGGGAGAGAAATATCATGTGACGACGTAAACGACGACGACGATGCGCACCACGCGCCTCCCTCTCCTCCCATTTTCTTTCTCTCTTTCTTTCTTTCTTTCTTCAGAAAAGATTTGATGATGATGATGATGATGATGATGATGATGACAAAAATGATGTTGTTGTTGACGACCTTTTTTATTTACAAATATATAATATATGTATTCTAACACCAGAAAACACCAGAAAACACCACCACCACCACCAACAAACACCACGTTTCAATACCTACGTACTCAAGTATTTCTATTTTGTACTATGGCCATACGTATACGTAAAAGAGTATGTAGTACGAGAGAAAAAAAATTTAATACTCGTATTTTCTTTATTTCTTCTTCGCACACAAAATAATAATAAACATTTTAACACAACAACAACAACAACAACAACAACAACAACACTTTACCACACTTTTAAATACCAACAATCTTTTCGGGGTGGTTCGCACGTACGAGAGGAGGACGAGAGGAAAAGAGGACGAGAAGAGGACTTTTGAAGAATGCACGCGTCGACGACTGCTGCTGCGGTCGTTCCCCGGAATGAAAAAGGGTCGCATCGTCGGTACCAACATATACATATACATCGTCGTCGTCGTCATTATCCTCTTCATCATCGTACAAAGGAAGAAGAGAGCACACACTCCTTTTATTATCCATTCATCAACCATCCAAACAACAGAAGACCATCGTCGTCATCGTCGTCGAGCACGAGCACGAGAACTCGCGCCGCGTCCTCCGACGAGACCAGCGAGACTCGTAGTGATAGTGGTGCTACCAGATCACCACAATCCTCCTCCTCCTCCTCCTCCTCGTCGTCGTCGTCGTGGACGGCGAGAGAAAAAACGCAGAAGAACGAAAAGATCGATTACTTGTACGAACTCGGGAAGAACGACACTGGAAACACAAACACGAACGTCGGAGCAAAGGAAGGGAAAATTGACGATATATTCACTCGGAATCGAGGGGATGGCGAATTTAAACTCGGGGCGGATTCAGACATTGCCAACGGCGATTTGCGCTTTCGATTCCAAGAAGTTCGACAGTTCAACAACTTAGTTGGAGACTACTTCGTTCCCGAACAATTCATCGAAAAAGTCGCTTTACACGTGTGCAAAAATTTCATGCGCAGCACGCAACCAAGAAGTCCAAACGTGCCTTTGATTTTAGGCGTCTGGGGAGGTAAAGGATGCGGGAAAACGTTCAATTTAGAACTCGCGTGTAAGAAATTAGGAATGATGCCTATCGTAACGAGCGCGGGAGAACTCGAAGACGAAAGCGCAGGCGAACCTGGAAGACTCATCCGACAAAGATACCGACGCGCGGGAGAAGTAGTTCGAGTGCACGGAAAAATGTCATGCTTGATTGTAAACGATATCGATGCTGGGTTAGGGTGGTTCAAAGATACGCAACAAACCGTAAATAATCAAAACATGTGCGGAACGCTCATGAATTTGTGCGACCATCCTGAATTAGTTTCTTTAGGGGAAGAGCGACGCGAAGACGGCTCGAATTTAGAAACCGTGAGAGTACCAATCATAGTCACCGGGAACGATTTGAGTCGTTTGTACGCACCGCTTTTACGAGATGGAAGGATGGAAAAGTGGTACTGGGACCCTCAACTCGAGGATATCGTTAACATGGTAGACGCTCTGTTCAAAGACGATCCGTTATGGAGTATTGAAGATACGAGAGCTTTGGTGACAAAGTTTCCGAATCAACCCTTGGATTTTTTTGGCGCGACGCGTTCAACGGTATACGACGATGCCATTCGTAACTGGATGATTGGCAAATCGAAAAAAAAGAACGGCTACGACGATCAGTTTGGCAAAATTCTGATGCAAAACTTAGCCCTCGGAACCTCTGGCGTCGATTTGTTCGGAAACGTTGGTACGGAAGATGCGCCTTCTTCGGCTTGGAAATACCACGCGCCTCCGGAGATTGTCCACTCCGATAAGGCACAAATCACCATAGAAAACGTAATGGCAGCTGCAAAACAGTTATCGAACCAACAAGATTTAGTCAACTCAGAAAAGTTATCAGTAGAGTACATGAAATGGCAAAAGAATCCCGAGGAGTTAACGCCGGAAGAAAGAGAAGCTATGGAAGCTAAGCAATCGTGGCAAAACACGTTGAAGAAACGAGAACGAGAACGCGAATTGAGACGGATGAAGATGCGTTCGAGTGCAGCGAGCGAACAGGCGTTGAAAGCCCGAAATCTAATGCTTAAAACTGCAATGAAACGTGCAAGAGAGAAAGAAGCCAAACGCCTTGCTGAAATAGCCGCGAACCCAACGTTACAGCTCGAAAAGGCCGCGAGAAAAATCAAGTCAGAGGAGGAAAAAAAGAAAAACGCCATTCCAGGACCGCCGTCTAACGATGACAGTAAATATGCCGTCGTATCCGTAGAAAACGCATTCGATGCTCTCAAGGCAAAAACGTGCAAAGTGGTAGACGTGAGAGACACGCGATCGTTTCGACGAGAATCTGTCGTCGGATCCGTCAACGTTCCTATTGTTAAAGTTGAAGGAAAACCGCTCGCGTATACGTACGAAGCGAACGCCGCTGATTTTATCGAGCAGTTTACGAAGATGTTTGGAAATAAAGAGGAGATGATTGTATTGTTAGGTGGGAATACAATACAAGAAGCAACATATCTCGAAATTGATAATCCTGAAATGAATGGTTTAGCGGCTTATTTGGCAGAAACCGTCGGTTACGAAAACATTGCGATCGTTCCGGGCGGCTACGACAGATGGGTGAGCGAATATACGCCAGGCGGTAAAAAGCGATTAAAGGAATGGTCGCTCGATTATGTCACCGGTGCATCGGGAGATGTCTGTGTTGGCGCCGAGTTACCTGTCGTCGGATCGCTCGCGGACGAGCGCCGCGCAGCGGAACTCGAAAAACTCGAGAAACTCAAGAAAAGTATGGCGAGTGGAGATACGTGGAAACGCGCTTTTGATGCTCACAGCGGTAAAGTGTATTTTTATCACATGCAATCAAAACGAACGCAAATTCAGAACCCCCAAATGTATGATGCCAAAACAGGGAGATGGAAATTGTTAGACCCTCCAGGCGAGAAGGAAAAGGAAAAGGAGGAAGAAGACATAACCGAAGGTGATGGTTCAAGAGCAAAAGTAGAAATAAAATCGAATTGAGTACAACAAGAGATCCTTTGAACCTGAATCTGAAGAAAAAGGTTGTCGCAAGTGGAGCGTATTCGACTGATGTATTAGCAAGCGGTGCCTTCAATCCGTTCCCTGGGAAAGTTGATCGCACCAGGTGTATCAAATAGTAAGTCGTACATAACTAGAATGCAACGCGATGCATCATAATCACAGCTGACGGCGGCAGAGCTTTCGGTGGCCTGGGATTTGCACGTCGCGCACCGCTTCTCCCCGGCGACGTCGAAGATGCTCCTCGTCCTCCTCGTCCTCCTGTGAACTTCCTTTTAGGGGCTTGATCTTGTGGCGCGCGCCGTTGTTGTTGTTCCTCTCGCGAAGGCGGCGAAGATTGCGTTCGGTGTTGCGGCTTTCGATGTTGCTGTTGCTGATTACCCCATCTCCCTCCTCGAAATCGTCGCTTTCTCCACTCTTTTAGCACCCGCGCAACATCGCCGTCGTATCTTCGAATTGAAGTGACCCCTTCGGTTAACGTTTTACACCCGGGAGGCGTGATTTCGTTTCTCCACGCTTTCATCTCTCTTGTCGTGTAAAAGTCTTGCTCTTCTGCGTCCTTCGTATCTAATGACTTACGCTTCCAATACAAAACTGGACTTCCAATCGTACGCAGCACCTCTTCGTCTTTCGATAAAAGCTCATCTGCAGACAATCGCGCTACTGCAGCTTCGAGCGATGGTAGCGACATTGGTGGTTTATCAACGTGTACGTATGCGTTTTTAACGTGTTGGAGATGATTCCGATTCAATCTGCGCAGCTCGTCGCGAACCTCTTCGTAAGACTTGTACGTTTTCTTCGAGGGAAATTCAAGCGGCGGGTCCTCGTATTTGGATGCGTCAACATTATCATCGCTGACTTCATCGTCTTCGTCAGTTGAGAGAAAAACTTTCATGCCACCATCTCCATCCTCGTCTTCGATATCCTCGTCCTCGTCCTCATCCTCTATTATGATGACATCTGAAATATCGTCGCTGCTATCGTCGCCATCGTTCAAAACTTCTACGTACATCGGTGATTTCTTCGCTAGCAGTTCGTCTATGCGAGATGAATTTCCACTTTTTCTCGTTCGATTCTGTTTCGACGCGTTTCGTTGAACTGAACGAGCAGACTTGTTTTTCTGTCCGACTTTTCCCGCCGCATTCCCGGAGAGTTGTTGTTGCAACGTTCTCTCCAACGGAGCGACTTTGATGCGATGCTTAATACATCTCGCACAGTAATCGCACGCGAACAGCTCGCGCAATGGAGAATCTGGATCCACCAAAGGTTGAATACCTTTGCATAACTGAGCACGACCGCCACGAGGAATCACAGCTAACGAATATGCTAAAGGCGTAATTGGTGCCTTGTTGTAAAACACAGCCTCTGCTCGAGTCTTATCTATCAATGGGTCACAATTTTTGTCAAAAGTGTCAGGTATGGAAGCATAATCGAGTAAGTCATTTCCACCGAGGCCACCAACTTGGTTTACTGAGCGCGGTCGCGAAGAGGAATCGTAGAGCGTGTAGAACGAAAAGTCTGCACATTCTCCCGCGTGATACGTTGCCAACACCCACTCGACGCCGTACATGTAATCGTACACGCGTCTCACGCTGCTGTCATTGTTCTCGTTCACGTCTGAAAAGTTGTTCCAAACGTGCGCGAAATCTTCAGCTGGCATGTTCGCAAGCGTGGAGTAGTTGATTGTAAAATCTTTGATGGTTATCATGTCCTTCGCGAGTGGACTTGCATACTTGCTCGTGTGTTTGAAAGCGCTCGCGTCGTGCTCTTCCAACCAATCCAAATAATTTGGGTTCAAAAGCGTCCCGGCTATGGCTTTGAGCATAGCCCAATTTACCGTGTCATCCATTCCCGTCATTGGTTGCGAATTCCGATCTTTTTCCAAACGAAGTTGAAACAAAGGATCTTTCGAATTCGAGGGAGGTCCCGGAAACAATCGGTTGCGACCTTTGAACATTTTACAGCTCCTCACGCGCGCGTAATTTCTCCACGAAAACTTCACTCCAAATCGACTTCCACTGATGTAATCGTTACCTGACATCACAGACAAACCAACGAAGTCCCGCCGAAGCGCCGATAACTCTTCTGAATATTCTTTCGGATGCTTTTTTCGGTCTGGTAGAATGCCGTTCCACCACGGTAGGCCATCGTCACCTTTATTTCCACTATTCTCACTACTATTATTGTTGCTATTGCTATTGCTATTCAAAATTTTGGCGTTAGAAGCTGATGATTCACCATCATCACCATCACCTCTTCTTTGGTTGTATCGATTCATTTCCATTTCTCTCTTCGCTTGCTTTTTAGATTTACTCCCAGTCGCACCGGCGCCGCTCAAGTTATTTTCCGAGCTGAGCACTTTTGAATTCGGGTTTAAACTCATCGCCAATTCTTCGTTGAACATTCTGCCTGAAAACACCAGTCTCTGTGCTCCACTTACGAATACATCCACGGTTGGATTCACCGTCAGCGCCAACAATATGGCATCAGAATCTTCGGAGACGACGCAGTGCGTGTGATTTTGAAAGTTTGGATTTTCCTGTCTCAACTGCATGGCTCGAACGAGTTTAATTTCACCTTCACCAGGCACTGTCGTTCCCGAGAGCTCGTATAGAATGTCCGCTCCAAACTCTTCCCGATGAACTTTTGACGCGATGTAATACTCAATCGCTCGATCGACTTTCAGCGATAATCTTGACCCGGGAGTAATCCCAAGCTTCATCATTCTCGATAAATCCGTCGATAATGGTTCTCTCTCGCCCGACGACAATCTTACGCGTCGTCGTCGTTGCGTGATTGTCTTAGCCATTGGCGCTGGCCCATCCAGAGCGAACGTAATCGAGTGTCTTGGGCGCGTCCGCCGAATGATACCAGTCAGTAAACCGAACAACTTCTTGTAGAAAGCAGACTCTGTCTTCGTGTGGTGCGCGGCGACGTGCAACACGTTATTCACGTCCACATACACGTGGTCGAACGATGCTAACCTTCTGGGGTCTAGTTTATATGAATTTTTTATATCAGGTGATACTGACGAGGATGACGACGAAGTGAAGTTACTACTTCTGTTGTTATTATTGTTATTCTTGTAATGCAGTCCTCCATCCGACTTTGGCTGAGCGAAGCTCTTCTTGAACTCCTTCTGCATCATCTTGTTAAATCCAGAGATTCCCATGATTATATATCTTCTCACACTATACGTCGCGTATCAATCCGCTCCCTTCCTTTTCCAAAAGACACGCAAAGGGAAAGCGTTTTTTATCGAGAGACCGATTTTATCAGACAATTGCACCGTTACGCATCTCGTTGTTGTTTTTAATACTCTTATATCAAAAGAGGATGATGATGATGATGATGATGATGATGATGAGGAGGAGGACGACGACGACGGGCGCGCGATTTCTTTTCAAAACCAGGCGTCGCGCGGCGTCTGTTCTCCGTCCCTTTCTTTCTCTTTCCCTCTCTCGGGCGCGCGCGCGTGCACGAATTGAGGAAAACCTATTTTTTTCGCTTTTTTTTGTCACTCCTCTGCTGGATTGAGATTGAGATTGAGGCGTGCTATACAACTCTTAAACACTTTTTATCATTTTTTACCATCCATTTCTTCGTTCTTTCTTCTTCCAAACGCCAAAGAAAAAAAAAGAGACAAAAAAAAGAAGAGGGACGCACGAGAGACGTCGTCGTCGTCGTCGTCGTCGTTGCCATCACATGATTGCCCTTTCGTTCAATTATGCATCAGACGCGACGAGTCACTGGTGTTATCGATGCGTTCGAGAAGATGTACCTCGCGCGAAACGACGAGGAAGAAGGTTTGCATCGGAGACGACGACGACGGCAGAAAACGAACCACAACATCGTATGAAGAAGAAGAAGAAGAAGAAGAAGAAGAGGAAGAAAGAACGCGTGGATAGACTGGTCTCTAGATTGGGATATTGCGATCGAAGTCGAGTGAAATCTGAATTTGTGAACACAAACAGACTCAGTTTAGCGTCGTCGTCGCCCGTAGAAATCAAATCTCCAGCGGAGAAAGTGGACCCGAGCGAAGTACTCATCGATGGAAAACCGTTAGAAGAAAGCGAACTCGACGGGGTGCTGATTCTATTTCACAAACCGAAAAACTGCGTGTGCTCAAAAGAAGAAGGAGAAGGGAATAACGTGTACGATGAACTGTTAAAAGCGACGCTGATAAGTAGCAATAACGATGAAGACGCGGACAAAAGTAAAGAAAGAATACAGAGATGGTTAAACAGAGTTCCCGAGATCAACACCGTCGGTCGACTCGATAAAGATACCACCGGGGTCCTTCTTTTCACGGACGATGGCAAGTTATTACACGCGTATACGTCGAAAAAGGTAGAGAAAGTGTACGAAGTGACGTGCGATAAAGAGATTCCCTCTAAAGCGATCTCTTTGTTTGCTTCAGGAATGATAAAACTTTCGGGAGAAGCAAAGGCGTGCTTACCGGCAAAACTCGAAATTCATAAAACAGACACAGCAAAGGCTACGATAACGCTCTCGGAAGGCAAGTTTCATCAAGTAAAAAAGATGTTCTACGAAGGAGTTGGGTGTACCGTACTTACGTTGCACCGCTCGAAATTCGCCAGATTCGCATTGAAAGATGGTTTTGGACCGGGCACGTGCGAACTATTAGACATTGAGAAAGAGAGGGAGGTGTTTAATCAGTAGTAAAGCACTCGTAATTCTTAGTGGTATGAACAATTGATAGTATTATAGATATTAATAAACGCCACCCGGCATGTGAAAAGCACCGCAATATGCCTCAACGTCCGCGCGTAACTTCGCGATATCGCCACTTTGTTTGCAATCTGCGCTGTCGACGTACGCTTTGAAATCTTTCAACTTTGTCCCGCTCGTCACCGAGGCTTTGCATTCTGTCGCAATCTTCACGCCTCGATCAATGAACTCCGCAACTTTCTCGAAATCAGTCTCTTTCATGCCTCTCGTCGTCATCGCCGGTGTTCCAATTCGGATCCCACCCGGAATAAGCGCAGACGTATCACCGACGACGGAGTTTTTGTTCAAAGTGATGTGCGCCATGTCGAGAATTTTCTCCACGCGCGCGCCGTCGATACCTTTCGGTCTCAAATCGCACAAGATCAAGTGATTGTCTGTCCCACCAGAGGATAAGCTGTACCCCATTTCCGTCAGCTTGTTCGCCAAGGCTTTGCAGTTCGAGCACACTTGCTTTTGGTACTCTTTAAATTCCGGCGTGTTTGCCACTTTCAACGCAACGGCCAACGCGCCGATGGTGTGGTTGTGTGGACCACCTTGTAATCCCGGGAAGACGGCAGAGTTAATCGCTTGCTCGAACTCTTTTTGGTAAAAGATAATACCAGATCTCGGACCTCTCAAGGATTTGTGCGTCGTCGACGTGACAATGTGCGAGTATTCGAAAGGGTCGTCCGCCACTTTGGCGGCGACTAAACCGGAGATGTGCGCCATGTCAGACATCAAATACGCGCCGACATCGTCACAAATCTCGCGCATTCTCTTATAATCGTAGTTTCTCGGGTACGCCGAGGCACCAGCGATGATAATTTTTGGTCTAAACAGCGTCGCATTTTCGTGCAACTTGTCGTAATCGACCCACCCTTCGTCGTTCAATCGGTACGGCATGGACTCAAAGTACACCGACGTCGCGGAAATTTTCTTCTTCGGCGTGTAGAACCCGTGCGTCAAGTGACCTCCGTGCGGTAAATCCAAACCCATGATTCTGTCGTGTGGATTCAACAACGCGGTATACACAGCAAAGTTCGCCGGAGATCCCGACAGCGGTTGCACGCTCACGCCCCATTCGCTCGGGTTTAACCCGTATAACTCCAACGCCCGTTTTTGGCACAAAGTTTCCGTTTGATCAATGAACTCGTTGCCACCGTAATATCGAGCACCTGGTAAACCTTCGGAATATTTATTCGTCAAGCACGAGCCGTTCACTTCCATGACGGCTTTGGAGGTAAAATTTTCCGAGGCGATCAGTTCGCACCCCAAGGCTTGTCTTTCTTTTTCGTTCTTGATGATGGCAAACAACTCGGGGTCCAACTCTTCCACGCCTAAATCTTCGAACGGATGGGAAGACGAGGTTGAATTCGACGCGCTCGGATCCGCCACGGCTTTATTGTTCTTCCCCCTCCCATTGTTTCTTTTATTATTGTTATTATTATTAGTGGTATTGTTATTCGCGGACAAAGAAGAAGAAAGCGTGGTCTTTTTAACAACCTTCCTCGTCGTCGCGTTTGAATTTCTTCCTGTTTTAGACAAAGAAAAAGAGGAAGAAGAGAGCGCGGATTTTGATGACAAAGAGAACATCTTCGTCTTTGCCGTCGTCGAGACGCTCTTCACTGGTCGGAATGCGGGTTATCCGAGGAGGAGGAGAAGGACGACGACGATGATGATGCTTGCGTCGCGTGGACGTGTGCCGTGTGATACGTTCGAAAAAATGCGGCTGCACGAGACCCTCCTCCTCTCTGGACTAAAAATCCGAAAATGAAAAAGCAAAAAAAAATGTCAAAATTTTTTTTTACATTTTACCATTTCCTTCGATTACTGAACTGCTGAATGCTCATTATAAAAAGACGAGAGACAGAAGAAGGAGAAAGAAGAAGAAGAAGAAGATGATGACGTCGAGTGTACCGTCATCATCATCATCAT
>MDTG01326196.1_pt1 | contig 16886 bp, 9 predicted proteins | sample 811421 | NCBI WGS metagenome assembly MDTG01 (sample SAMN05326645, study PRJNA326480) | marine metagenome | isolation source: seawater | place: Pacific Ocean: South East | collected 2011
CGGAGCCCTGCTCAATGATTTGGGGTACCGGAAACTTTCCGTCTTTCCGTCTTTCTGGCCGACGCCCTTTTCCAAAAGGTGAAACCCGCATCCAAGTTTCGAACCGCCGTGCACAAAGCCGTCATGGACAAAAACTACTTTTGGCTGAACGACTACAAAGTTCCAAATGGCGTCCACGTATATGGTCGCCGATACAATCCGTTCGGCCCCAAAAACTATCCCTTCGAACTCAAGAAAACTCGTGAATATACCGTAATCCGAGACCGAGCTATCTGGGCTGCGACCAAGGGTGGAAAATTCGATGTCGCCAAGGAAGATGCTAAGACTTCTAATTTGCCCGCCGTCCAGACAAACTACGTACCTAACAACAAGAACGGTAAAAACGGGTTTCTCGATTATGTTCCCGGGCCGGAAGCCGAGGGCAAAATCCAAGTGGCGAAAGGCTACAAAATCGAATTGTTCGCCGACGAGGAGCGTTTCCCCGACTTGGCCAACCCCGTTCAGATGGCCTTCGACAACAAAGGAAGACTTTGGGTATCGACGATGGCCAGTTATCCGCATTACCGAATTGGAGACCCTCTACCCAAAGACAAACTCATCATTTTCGAGGATACCGATAACGACGGCAAGGCGGACAAGCAGATTAATTTCGCAGATGACCTCCACATACCGATCGGCTTTGAGATCTCGCACGACGGTGTCTACGTATCACAAAGCGGCAGCCTCATTCGCTTGCGCGATACCGACGGGGACGACCGTTACGACGAGCGCGAGGTCATGCTCTCCGGGTTCGACGACCACGACACCCACCATGCTATCTCCGCTTTTTGCGCCGACCCATCGGGTGCGTTCATTATGTGCGAAGGAGTGTTCCTGCACAGCAACGTCGAATCCGCATTCGGACCCCAGCGAGGAACAAATGGTGGATTCTTCCGTTACAGTCCGCAACAAAAGACCATCATCCGCTATTCCCAATTCAGCATTCCTAACCCATGGGGTTTGGCTTTTGACGACTACGGACAAGATCTTTTTCTGCATACTTCCGGAACGAGTTTTTCCTGGATGCTGCCCGGCATGGTCAAGGCACGATACGGGGCTAATATGAAAGCTCCCAGTATCTTGAAGTCCAACCAAGTCCGCCCTACTTCCGGGGTTGAGTTCGTATCCAGCAGACACTTTCCCGATGACGTTCAAGGCGACGTATTAATCAACAACAACATCGGTTTCCTCGGTACCAAGCAACACAGGATGATTGACGAAGACCCTGGGTTCAGTACGGAATTCAGGCAGAATTTGATCGTTTCCAAAGACTTGAATTTTCGTCCCACCGATCTCGAATTTGCACCTGACGGTTCTCTCTATGTCGTGGATTGGCAAAACGCCTTGATTGGACATATGCAACACAGCGCTCGTGACCCCAATCGCGACCATGTGCACGGGCGTATTTATCGTGTTACCTACCCGTCCCGGCCTCTTGTCACGCCGGCCAAGATCGCCGGCGCCTCCATTCCGCAACTTCTGGAGAACCTTAGGCTTCCCGAATACCGCTCGCGCTACCGGACTCGCCGAGAGCTTCGGGGGCACAGCTCGAAGGAGGTTGTCAAGGCTACCTTGAAGTGGGTAGACGCTTTGCCCAAGGAAGCGGACGAAAGTCTCAAGTTAGAGGCTCTGTGGGTAACTTGGGGCGCCAAGCAAACGGACTTTGGCCTCCTGCGTAACCTGCTTGAGTCATCCGACCACCGAATCCGGGCAGCCGCCGTTCGCGTGCTTCGTTTCAACATGGACAAAAATCCATTTTTCGTGAACCGCAAAAAAATGCTCTTGAACGCGGCAAACGATGTGCATGGTCGGGTAAGAATGGAGGCAGTCGTTGCAGCATCCTTCACGAATAAAAAGATCGGATTGGAAATTCTAACCGCCGCCGAGAGTAAGGAGATTCACAAGCACTGCAAAACAACCTATGAATACACGAAAGGAGTTCTCGAAAACGCGCCTGCCCCACCCGAACTCGGCAAAGACAAGGTAATCCCGCCGGAATATTTTTCGGAAAAAGACGCCAAGCTTTTTGTTCATGGCGCTGAAATTTATAATCGCGAAGCGCATTGCGTGACCTGCCATCAGTCAAACGGCAAGGGATTGCCTGACTCTGGTCTTCCTCCTTTGGTCAAATCTTCATGGGTAACGGGTGATCCGGATCGGCTCATCAAACTGACGCTCAAGGGATTGATGGGGCCGATCGAGGTGAACGGCAGAAAATACTCGGGACAAGTACCTATGACGCCTTTCGAGTACCTTCTCAAGGATGATGAAATTGCAGCCGTTCTCACCTTCACCCGCAATGCATTCGGAAACAAGGCAAGTGCGATTCAATCAAGTGACATTGCGAGAGTCCGCAAAGAAGTAAAGAGCTTCATTGGCCTGTACAAACCCGAGGACTTGCTTGAAAAACATCCTTTCTGAAGCAGTTGCCCTACTAGGCCAGCGTGCACTGCCGATAGTCTTTTAAACTCTTATTGGCTAGTGTTTGCTTCTTGTCTCCATTCGCCTGAACGTTTTGGGTGACTGATTTGGATATGAAAGTTCGTTTGATACAGAACCTCACCTTTCTTCTATTCGCTTTCATTTGCGTTCATGCCGAGGATTGGCCGACATGGCGGCATGATGCAGGCAGAACCGGAGCTACTTCAGAAGCTCTCCCTTCAAATCTGCATCTGCAATGGACCTTGAAACTTCCTCCACTAGTGCCTGCCTACAAGGATCCGCGTCTTCAGTTCGACAAGGGCTACGAGCCTATCGTGACCAACGGGAAATTGATCGTTGGTTCGTCTTGGACGGATTCGGTCACCGCCTATGATGCAGTAACAGGCGAACAAGCTTGGCGCTTCTTGGCCGAGGGCCCCATTCGTTTCGCTCCCGCCGCCATGGATGACCGCGTGTTCGTGGGATCGGACGACGGCTTCCTTTATTGCCTACAAACGGACACTGGCAAGTTGCTTTGGAAGTTTCGAGCTGTTCCCTCGACTAGAAAAGTTTTGGGCAATGGGCGCATGATCTCACTATGGCCTGTTCGCGGCGGCCCTGTGGCCAAGGAGGGCAAGGTTTGGTTCGCCGCCGGTGTGTGGCCTATGGAGGGGGTTTTCGTGCATTGCCTCGCCGCCAAGACAGGAAAATCAATCTGGCTTAACGATCGTTGCGGTTTCATATACGGCACCCAACCGCACAATGCCAAAGCAACTGGCGGTCTTGCTCCCCAAGGATACCTCCTGTTGGATGGTGATGACTTGATTGTACCTAGCAGTGTTGCTTTCCCCGCTCGTTTCGATGCCGCCACCGGCAAACTGAAAGAATTTGAATTACCTTCTCAGGGGCGTTTGCCCGGAGGCTGGTTTGCTTCGACTGCATCGGAAAAAGAGAAGCAGCGTTTACAAAGGAGGGGTTTGCTCTTCGACAGCGAGGTCAACGTACGCCGCCACGAGGATAGAATTAGGTCAAGCGGACAACCCGGGATAAGATCGACCATCGAGATGGACGGCCAAGACTTTCGCTTTTCAAAAGGTGTCGCAGGGATCACCGGAAAAATCCACCAAGCCTTGGTGGCCAACGGCCGCCTCTATGTCGTAACTATGGATGGCGAGATCCATTGTCTTGGAACACCTACTGGAACCGCCAAGATTTATCAATCTAACCCAAACCGCAGCCGATCGTTTGGAAAAAACATCTTGGTAGCCGATATTCTCAATGCAACCCAGTTTCGTCAAGGCTATGGCCTGGTGCTGGGCATGTCGGAAAAATGGTTGGGGCTTGTTGAAAATTCCTCTGCCCGACTGGTTGGCATCGGTCTGCCCGATACGGTGAATGCCTTCAGGAAAAAGCTGAATGAATCTGGTTTCACCGCCGAAAAAGTCGGGCTTCTCGCAGGTAATCCCATCGATCTTGGCCTTCCTCGTTACTTCGCCAACTTGATCGTGGCAGATGTAACCTCGGGCATCACTTGGACTCAAGATTCATTGACTGGGGTTTATGCTTCTCTGCGACCCTACGGCGGTTCGCTCTGCGTCCCGGGTTCGACTCCATACCGAGAAGCCTTTCGAGCGGCAGTTAAAGCAAGCAAACTCCCTGGAGCTCGCTTGAGCGAAGGCAAGGGATTCACCTTGCTTAAAAAAACAGGAGCTTTGCCTGGAGCCACTAATTATTTGGGCAAATGGGAAAAAAGCTCGGATGAAGGCGTGCGTTTCCCCCTAGGTGTTCTCTGGTTTGGAGATGAACTGGGTCATTTCAAGCGATCCCCGCAGCCCAAGTTTATCGACGGCGTAATGGTCTCAACCCCCAAGAAATGGCTTGAAAACCAAAACGAGCGCACCCGCAACGCGGACTACCGTTTGATGCCGGCCTTCCTTTCCGATGTTTACACTGGGCGCATTATGGGCTCGGATGAGGAAACCGAAATACGTAAGATTCACGGCAAGGTGGATTTGAAAAACCTTCAACCCAGCCAGTATCGCCCGCCCACTCAAACCAATGCATGGAAACCCAAAAAGCCCGTGGCGGGCACCCGGATCAATCCATTGACGGGTGAAAAGGAGCCACGAACCTTTCCCAAAAGCTATGGCTGCGATGGCGGCATTGACTACGGAAACCTTTACACCATGCGTTCCGCAACTGCATCCTATTATGACAAGCGTATAGAAAGCGGCACAATCAACCTCAGTGGTCCGCGCTCCGGTTGCACCAACAGCATCATCCCGGCCAACGGCGTACTTAGCGTGCCCTATTATTACGAGGGGTGCACCTGCAGCTATCCGTTGCCTATGGCCATTGCCATGGTATCCATGCCACAGTCTCATGAGCAATGGACCTCTTGGGGCGAAGTTCCCCCTGGTCGACTGAATGGAAAGTTAAGGCGATTAGGTATTAATTTCGGGGCTCCGGGGGATAGAGTTACTTACAGTGGTACCCTTTGGTTGGATTATCCGAGCGTGGGAGGGCCTTCACCCATACTTCCTATAAAAGTTTCACCATCCGACGTAACTTATCGCTATCATCATTCACTCCGGGTAGAAGGTGGTCGCGGATGGCCATGGACTGCTGCTTCTTTGGTGGAAGGAATTGAGTCCGTTAAGATAAACGGACTTTCTAATGGAAAATATCTTTTGCGTCTAACTTTTCTCGAACCGGATTCTCTACATGTCGGAGAGCGTGTGTTTGACGTCATCGTCCAAGGTGAAAAGTTATTGTCTAGGTACGATGTTGCCAAAGCAACCGGTGGAACCATGCAATCGACAGTCGAATCTTTTGCGGGTATTTCAATCGGTGATTCCATTTTGATCAACTTTCGAGCGATTAAGGGTACTCCATTGCTGAGTGGTTTGGAGTTGGTTCGTGACGATTTGTCGATCGAAACCCCATTTCATATTCGTGCGAAAAACGCTCGTTCCGAACCTTTGAACTAAGAAGAACTGAATTCCCCCCTTTTAGTTTTTTTTCGGTAAACGGCTCCTGACTTTCTGCTAGAGCTCCAAAAAAGGCTCTTTTATGGCATTGTAATTGAGACTGATTCTCAATAAGGGTGGTAGTTTATGTCTATCATATCCTTTGAGACCAAGATTTTCAGGGCTGGCGAAATAGTTCGTGAAAATCTTGTGAACCCTCCTGGTCAAGAAGACCTTTGTGCTGTCTTGTCCATTTCAGAATACCAGTTTCGGAGACAATTTAGGAAGATTCACCGAATGACTTTAGGTGCTTACACCCGATTCCAACGAATGAAGAAAGCGGCAACACTTTTATCGGACACTAAAAAATCAGTCTCCCATGTTGCCTGTGAGGTTGGGTTTAGAAACCCCAGTCGATTTGCAGACGCATTCAGAAATCAATACGGCGTTAATCCCTTGCAGTTTAGAAAAGCCTGTATGTCGGAAAAGGTGAACGTTCTTTAATTTTTGTGTGGTTTCTGCACCATTCATCGACTCCAATCCTCATGCCCACGCTCGTGCTCTCGACTTATGTATTCCGTTACATTGTTGTCTTGTTTTTGGCATCAGTGGTTTTTTATAAGATTAATTTGGCTGCACTTGAATTTCGTGAGGTTGGTTTGTTTGAAGATTTGTCTAATATTTATTCAGGCGAAAAGGGTGACATCATAGAAAGATTTGCTCTTTTAGCCTAATCCAATACCAATTCGAGTTTGTGAATTCGGAGCAGGGAAGTGCTGATGACTTTACATTTCGACGATTTAGCATAGGGCAAGAGGCGAGACTTTTCGGTTGTTTGCGCTTTTCGGCAAATCCTTGAATAACTAAAGAATGAGAGCGTTCGTTTTGGGTCCGTGGTCCTACGAAATGGAAAAGGTCCCTCAAGGGGATCAATGGGAGTCGGATTCTTTTGACGACTCATGGGATTCATTCCCCTCCAGTTTTGACGAGGAGATTTCTACCCTTTTAGATGATAACGAAACTATTCCTAATGGGCAGTGACCTGATTAGATATAGATAGTTATCTAAGCATATAAAATATCTGCTTAATCACTCAGGTTTTTCGCCTTTGGAAGTTATCGAGTCTCATCTTAAGGTTACGAAGTATTATTGTTATTCATATTCAGTTCCCCTTCAATTTATAGTATGTTGCATTCGAAGTACTCGCCCACTTCGGATCCATCGCTCGAATTTTTTTGTCCAAAGAATGACCTTTCGGGAGTTATGTGATGAAATTTGGCTGAACTAGTTATTCTTATTTGTTACATTGTTTCTTGCCTGTATAAGATTTAATATCCCAATGACATATCATCTTTATCATGAGTTTTCATTACCATCCCTTCATTCTGCTTCTGTTTTACTCCCCGCACTTAATCGCGGTCGATTTCAATAGAGATGTTCGGCCTTTGTTGGCTGGCAAGTGCTTTACTTGCCATGGGCCTGATAAGGAAGCTCGCAAGGCTAAACTGCGCCTTGACTCAAGAGAGGATGCTATCAAAAACGATGTAATTGTTCCGGGAAAGCTTGAAGACAGCGAATTTCATTACCGCATCCGTTCGGATGATCCGGAGGAGATCATGCCCCCGCCCGAGTCTCATGCCACCCTCACGGTTAAGGAAAAGGACTTGCTCGATCAATGGATCAAGGAAGGAGCGAAATACGAGAAGCATTGGGCCTTCGTTGCTCCCGTTCCCTCCACCCCTCCCGCTAAAGGTTCGAAGTGGGTGCGCAACGGAATCGATTCCTTCGTTCTCGAAAATCTCGAAGAGCACGATCTCAAGCCGTCCGCTCAAGCCGAAGGCTACAGTTTGGTGCGTCGCCTCTACCTTGACTTGATCGGGTTGCCTCCCACCCCTGAACAAGCCGACGCCTTCGTTGGCGACAAACGGTCGGACGCCTACGAGCGGTTGGTCGACGATTTACTCACCTCCCCCCGCTACGGGGAAAAATGGGGGCGTGAATGGCTCGACCTCGCCCGCTATGCAGACAGCAACGGCTACGAAAAGGACCGTCCACGGAACATCTGGCCTTACCGGGACTGGGTCATCCGAGCCCTCAACTCGGATATGCCTTACGATCAATTCACCATCGAACAGCTGGCAGGGGACATGTTACCCGACGCAACTCAGGAACAAAAAACTGCCACCGGGTTTCACCGTAACACTCAACTCAATGAGGAAGGTGGGATCGATCCCCTCGAATTCCGCTTTTACGCTGCGGTGGACCGGGTCGCCACCACTGGGACGGTCTGGATGGGTCTGACCACCGGTTGCGCCCAGTGCCACACCCATAAGTACGATCCCATCACCCATGACGAGTATTACGGGCTGATGGGCTTGCTTGACAATGTTGATGAACCCGACCTCCTCCTCTACACGGACGCTCAAACAAAGCAAAAGTCCGAGCTCGACAAACAAATCGCCGACAAGATCGAAGATCTTCAAAAAAACAATGCGGACTTTGATCAAGCTTTTTCCACTTGGCGAGAGATCGAGGAGAAAAAAGCAACCCCTTGGCGCACGCTCAAACCTGTTTCAATGAAGACCAACCTGCCCAAACTGGAAATCATGGAGGACGCATCGATCTTTTCCTCCGGAGACGTCACCAAGCGGGACGTATTCGATCTCAATTTTACAAGCCAACAAGTGATCACCGCCCTTAGGTTGGAAGTTCTCCCTGATGACCGCCTCCCCAACCGCGGTCCGGGTCGATGTTACTACGAAGGGCGAAAAGGTGACTTCTTCCTCAGTGAATTCTCCGTTCATGCAAACGGGAAAAAGCAGGAGATCGTCAACCCAACGAGCACTTTCGGCAAGATCAGCATTGGCGGAGGCTCGGCCAAGGCCTCGAACGTAACGGACGGGGACGGATCATCGGGTTGGTCCACCGCAGGTCAGCAGGGTAAAGCGAACCATTTGGTTCTGCCCCTGAAAAAGCCGATTTCCGCAAATACGACCTTCTCAATTCAAATGCTATTCGAACGTCACTTCGTGGTTAGCCTCGGTCGTTTTCGAATCTCGGCAAGTTCGACTGCAAAACAGCCGAAAGCTCAAAGCTTGGGAGTTGAAATGGAACGTATTCTCAGTCTTAAAGATCAAACCACTCCCAAAGGCTTATCTTTGCTTCGATCCCTTTACCTCGAAAAAGTCTTTTTGGAAAAGCCTACCCCTGCTAGCAACCAAGCCATCCAGAAAAACACCCAATGGATTTGGAATGGTAAAGGCAACCGTCCCCAAGAAACCCTATACTTTTCAAAGAAGTTCGATTTGAAGGAAATTCCAGAGTTCGCCGAAATCTTTTTTACCTGTGACGACAAGGTTGAATTCTTTCTCAACGGACACGCGATCGGGTCAACGGATTTGTGGAGCAAGCCCGTAACTTCCACGTTAAAAAATCATTTTCGAAAAGGCGCCAATTTCCTCACCGCCAAAGCTTCCAATCAAGCAGGCCCTGCGGGTTTGATTGCCCAGCTTTCGCTCAAATCAAAAAATGGAAAAACCCAGCGATTCGCTTCGGATTCGACTTGGAAATTCCTTCCCCAACTTTCAAATCCAAACTCAAAGGATTGGCACACCCGGGATCTTCAAAATGCTCAGCCTGCGGTCGTAGTTGGAAAATATGGAGACAAGCCATGGGGAAACTTAAACCTTCCCACTAAAGGACCTGCCAAAAAACTAAATCCTATCACTCAATTGCGTAACCGCCTGCCCCGGCCCAATCACACGTTGGTCATGCTCGAAAGGCCGAAGGACAACCCCCGACCTACAAAACTCAGGCATCGTGGCGAATATACCAACCCAAAACATGAGGTGCCTTCCGGTATCCCTGGAATTTTTGAATTACAGAATCGAAATGAGCCAGCAAACCGTTTGGAATTCGCTCGTTGGTTGATCAGCACCGATAATCCACTCGGTGACCGGGTCGCTGTCAACCGGGCATGGCGTTCCTTTTTTGGCTATGGCCTGATTCGAACGAATGGAGATTTCGGCACTCAGGCGGCCGCTCCCGACCACCCCGAGCTACTGGATTGGCTGGCCGTTGAGTTCCGCAAGAACGGTATGTCACTTAAGAAACTCCATCGCTTGATTGCTACCAGTTCAACCTACCGCCAAGATTCGCAGATCTCGGAAGAACTCCTCAAGAACGATCCTCAAAACCGTCTGCTTGGACGGGGGCCTCGTTTCCGCCTGTCGGGCGAATTGATCCGTGATCACATGCTCAAGGCCAGTGGCAAGCTCTCGGCAAAGATGTTCGGGCCGGGGGTTTATCCACCACAACCGCTCAGTGTTCTGGCTCATGCCTTCGGTAACAAAGGCTGGAACGCATCAAAGGGCGAGGACCGTTACCGGCGCTCCGTCTACACCTTCGTCAAGCGGACCGCCCCCTTCGCCGGGCACATGACCTTCGACGGAACCTCCGGAGAAAACTGCCTCGCCCGGCGCGACCGTAGCAACACCCCTCTACAGGCCCTCACTCTCCTCAACGACGAGATGTTCCTCGAACTCGCCCGGGCGGCCGGCGAAGAGGTTCACCAGCAAAAAAAGGATCCCGTCATCACTCTCTTCCGCCGCTTCCTTACCCGTCCTCCAAGCCCCGAAGAAACCAAAGCTCTCCAAGCTTACTTGGACCAACAAATCGAACGCCTGACCAAAGGGGATCTCAAACCCGGGGAAATCGCCGCCGACAAGAAGGCCACTCCTGAACTTGCCGGTAAAGTTCTTCTCGCACGGGCTATCATGAACCTCGACGAAGCCATAACCAAGCCATGAACCTTCACCCACTCCTCCATCGCACGCGTCGTCACTTTTTTCAGGATTGCGGAATCGGGGTAGGCAAGATCGCCCTTGCCTCTCTGCTCGCCAAGGAATCTTTCGGAGCTTCGGGCCAACCCGATTTCATGCGCTTTCCCGTCAAGGCCAAGCGGGTGATCTATCTCTTTATGGCTGGGGCCCCCAGCCAACTCGAGCTCTTCGACGACAAACCCAAGCTCAAGGAAATGGAGGGCAAGCCCATTCCTCCCTCCGTGATCAAGGGGCAACGCTATGCCTTCATCCAGCCGGACGCAGCTGTTTTGGGCCCACGTTTTCCATTTGCCAAGCACGGTCAATCGGGTGCCATACTATCCGATCGACTCCCTCATTTGGCCAAGATCGCCGACGACCTTACCTTCGTCAAATCGATGCATACCGACCACTTCAACCATGCCCCGGCCCAGTTGTTCATGACCACGGGCAGTGGAATCCCCGGACGGGCCAGCATGGGTTCCTGGCTGAGCTACGGTATCGGGAGCGAGGCCGACGATCTGCCTGGTTTCGTAGTCATGAGAAGCGGGGGGAACCTGAGCGGAGGATCCGCCATGTGGGGATCAGGCTTCCTTCCTTCCGAGCATCAAGGAGTTCCTTTCCGCGAAGGGGCCGAACCGATTCTCCACGTGACCAATCCCAAGGGTATTGACCGGACCGCTCAGCGGCAGACTCTCGACCTCTTGAACAAGCTGAACCGGAGAACTCATCAAAGAATGGGTGATCCCGAAATCACTGCCCGGATCGAGGCCTATGAAATGGCGTATCGCATGCAGGCTCGGGCACCCGAGTTGATGGACTTCTCCAAGGAAAGCCAGGAAACCCTCGACCTCTACGGCGTAAAAAAAGGGAAGTCCGATTTCGCCAGCAACTGTTTGTTAGCCCGCCGTTTGGCCGAGAGGGGTACGCGATTCATCCAACTTTACCATAGCGGTTGGGATGCTCATTCCAACGTCGAGGGCAACGTCAAGAAGAACGCCAAGACGATTGACCAGGCGAGTGCCGCCCTCGTTCAGGATCTCAAGAACCGCGGAATGCTCGAGGACACCCTCGTTGTCTGGGGCGGTGAATTTGGCCGCACGCCCATGGTTGAGGCAAGCGCTGCCCTTAAGCGCAGTGGCGGTCGTGATCATCACCCTCAAGCGTTTACCATGTGGATGGCGGGAGGGGGTATGAAGCCCGGCATCACTCTAGGTCAGACCGATGAGCTCGGCTTTCACGTCACCGAGGACCCCGTTCATGTGCACGATTTGCAAGCCACCATCCTTCAGCTCATGGGAATCGACCACACCCGTCTATCCTTCCGTTTTCAGGGACTCGACTTCCGTCTGACCGGAGTGGAGCAACACCACGCGGTGAAAAAAATAATTGCTTGAGTTTTACTATGAACAGTTTGCTGCCTCGCTTCCTACCCTTTCTTTTCTGTCTCTCCCTCCCCATTGAGGCCAAGCAGCCTCATATCGTCCTCGTCATGGCGGATGACCATGGGTATGGAGATTGCGGATTCACCGGGCACCCCTTCGTCCAAACCCCGAACCTTGATTTAATGGCAAAGAGCGGAGTTGTCTTCAACCGCTTCTACGCAAGTGCCCCTGTATGCTCACCGACCAGGGCAAGCGTGATGACTGGCAGGCATCCTTTCCGGACCAATGTTCCAAATCATGGACACTATATGCGTCCTGACGAGCAGACCATAGCCGAGCAGTTGGGAAAAGCCGGTTACGTAACCGGGCATTTCGGCAAGTGGCACATCGGATCGGTCCAACCGGATAGTCCGACTTCTCCCGGAGGAGCCGGATTCGACGAGTGGCTCTCAGGGTTGAACTTCTTCGATAACGACCCCTATCTCAGCCGCAATGGAAAATACCTGCAAATCAAAGGGGCGGGAACCGTGATCTCGATGGATGCAACCCTTGCTTTCCTGAGCAAGCACAGGGATGGAGACAAGCCTGTGTTCACCGTGACTTGGTTCCCCTCTCCGCACAATCCTCATCCAGAGATTCCCCAAGGAATGAAGAACGCCGCGACCCTTTACAAGAATCAGAAAACAAAACTGCCCGGATATTTTCGGGAGATCACCCTGCTCGATCAGCAAGTCGGGCGCTTACGCTCACATCTGCGCAAACTGGGTATCGAGAAAAACACCCTCTTTTTGTACTGTAGCGACAACGGAGGGTTGGTCACCGAGTCCTCCGGCGGACGGGCGAAAAAGGGAAGTATTTACGAGGGCGGTTTGCGCGTACCAGCCGTACTCGAGTGGCCCGAACGATTTTCCGCAAAGAAGATCGATACGCCGGCTTTTTCATCCGATCTATACCCAACCCTTCTTTCCATTGCCGGAATTAATCAACCGGCCAAGCAACCCATCCTGGACGGCATCGATCTTCTTCCTATCCTCGAAGGGAAAAAACGGACAAGGCCACCCATGGGTTTCTGGCATGGCTTCCGCAATGGACAGGGCACTTGGAGCGACCGAATCATCAAGGCTCTATTGGAAGCGGAAAAAGCGGGCAAGCCGAACCCCCATCCCGAACGCATCCTCAAAAACGTAAAAGAATTCCCGACGTTCAACATGACCGATCTCGAGGGACATGCCGCCTGGAACGAATGGCCATGGAAACTCCACCGGATCGAAAAAAAGGACAAAGTCATCTACGAATTGTATGATTTGAAAAAAGATCCGATGGAAACCACAGACTTAAGCGAAAAAGAACTTACCAGAGTCACTAAGATGAAGGACTCTCTAAAAAACTGGCAACATTCGGTACTCAACAGTTGGGCGGGCAAGGACTACTGACCCCCCCCGGATTTCCGCCTAATCGGGGTGGAGAAACCTCATGCGTTGAAAGCCTTGTTGGCTTAAGTTCCTTGGAGTGGCCCGAGGCTTAACTTTTCTTATGTTCCTTCTGCCTTGATCGAAAGATGGATGGTGTGACGTTCATGATTTTGCCAAAGTGTCTACACAAGTGGGCATGATCGTGAAATCCGCAATCTTGTGCGATCGCGGCAATTGTTTGACTTGTTCCAATGAGCAATCGAGCAGCCGCGTTTACTCTTAGCCGCAAAAGGTATTGGTGGGGTGATGAGCCAAAGGCTCGCCGAAAGCGCCTTTCGAACTGACTCACTGACATACCTGACATCTTTGCCAGGAGTTTGGTGTTTATTTGTTCTCTGAAGTTTTCCTGCATGTGATCGATCATCCGGGCAAATTGATCAACGGTGCCCGAATGGCGACTTATTCGATCAATTTGACGAGAGAAACCAGCCAAACCGATGACAATACCTTTTCTGTCTTGCAAGGGGACTTTATCGGTAATGACCAGTCGAGTTGAACCTGCTTGCTCAGGAGCTGCTTCGATCCGATTTATGATTGGTTCACCGCTTTTCATTACGGCAAGATCATCCTCTCGATAATAATCGGCTCTTTCGGATGGGAAAAAATCGTGATCATTCTTGCCGATGGCTTCTTCTTCACGAGCAACGCCGCAATATTCACAACCTCTACGATTCAGTCCGATGAATCGGCATTCACGATCCTTAAGGAAAAAAGAAACTTCCGGCAATAGGTCGAAAAGTCTTAAAATCTGATCGGCTGAGGCCAATTGGCTGAAAAAATCATCTCTAAACATTGTATATCCCATGCTGTATACATACAAGCAAATGACTCATTCTTGCAAGACAAACTCAAACGGTTATGGTAGGATATTGGTTGATGAAAGGATATTGCATATTTTCACACATACATGAAATCCATGAAGTGAAGAGCGTCATTTTGATGCATCGTATTCGATCGTTACGGAAACTGTGTCGCATCATGTTTTTATCGCTGATCCTTCCTAAGGCCATTACATCGGGTATTGCTGAGGAAATATCCTTTAACCGCGACGTACGACCTATTCTATCTGCCAATTGTTTTTCTTGTCATGGTCCGGACAAAAAGGCTCGCAAGGCTAAACTACGCCTGGACACGAGGGAGGGTGCTCTGTTTGACCTCGGGGGTTACCGAGCTCTTGAACCGAGCAAGGCGGACGATAGCGAATTGATCTTGCGGGTCGAAACCGATGATCCGGATGATCTGATGCCTCCGCCGGACAGTGGACATGAACTCACTGCCGAGGATCGCCGAGTGCTTAGGGAATGGGTGAATGCGGGAGGTGAATACGATACGCACTGGTCATTCAAGCTTCCCGTGAAAGCTTCGCTGCCGAGCTTGGCTCAAACGGACTGGCCTTGGCATCCTCTGGATAACTTTGTCCTCAAACGCCTTGAAATGAATGGCATGTCGCCTTCTCAAGACGCCGCCGGGTATCGTTGGATTCGCCGGGTGTCACTGGATTTAACTGGTTTGCCTCCCACGCCTGAGGAGGCGGATGCATTCGTGGATGACAAAAGTGGAAAGACATATGAAAAAGTAGTGGACCGCTTGCTTGCTTCCAGTGCCTACGGCGAGCATTGGGCCCGCATGTGGTTAGACTTAGCTCGGTTTGCCGACACGAAAGGGTATGAGAAAGACCGTCACCGCGACGTCTGGCGGTACCGGGATTGGGTAATCGATGCCTTCAACCGGGACATGCCATTCGACCAGTTCACGATCGAACAGCTGGCCGGTGACTTTTTACCTGAACCGAGTACCGACCAGATGCTGGCGACCGCCTTTCATCGAAACACTATGGAAAATGACGAAGGCGGTACCGACAACGAGGAATTCCGGGTCGCAGCCGTGAAGGACCGGGTTGATACCACCGTTCAAGTCTGGATGGGTTTGACGATGGGTTGCGCCAAATGCCATTCCCACAAATATGACCCGATAAGCATCAAAGACTATTACTCTTTATATGCCGTTTTCAATCAAACCGAGGATGCCGATCGGGTAACTCCTGTCATGCCCTTTCCAACTCCCGAGCAAAGTGCAGGGATGAAGGAACTGGAAGACGAGATTGCCAGCCTCAAAGATCGGATCAAATCAAAGCCCGATGGGTTTCCCGAAGCGCTGGCCAATTGGAAGAAGAAACTAGAAAAGAACCCGCTATGGAGACCGCTCAAGCTATTGAAGGTGGATTCGAAAAGGAAGGTTTCCCTCAGTCAATCCAAAAACGGAACCCTGAGCGTGGACAAGGAAAACCCCGAAAAGGATACTTGGACCCTGACCCTGAGGGTTCCGGAAGGAAAACCTCTCAGGGCAATTCGCATCGATGCCTTACCCAAGAAGAAAGGTGGCAAATGGCAGGACAAAAACGTGGCCCTGCGCGAGTTGACCGTTGAATGGGTCGAGGTCGGCAAGCCACCCGTCCCCCTCACTTTGAAAAACCCCAGAGCCGATTTTTCTCAACGGGGTTGGGAAGTCGCGAAGGCGATTGACGGAAAAACCAATGCAGGATGGGCCTTCTCCCCCAAAGCTTCTGAACCTCACGCCGCCATCTTCGATCTCGCAAAACCAGTTTCGGGTGGTCGCCTCAAGGTAACGCTCGAGCAGGAGTATGGGCAAGGTTTGCTTTTTGAAAAGTTCAGGCTCTCCGCCAGCACTCATTCGACCAAATGGCTGACTCCTCAAGTGGACCTCACGCGTGGACTCAACCAGCTTTTCGAGAAGGTGGAATTTCCACAAACCCGCAAACTGCATACGCAACTGGAATCCCTCAAGCAAAGATTGGGAAAGCTCAAAAACGGACTTACCAAGATTCCGATCATGCGCGAGCTTCCTCCCACCCGGCATCGGGAAAACCGCATCCACAATCGGGGAAACTTTCTCGATCAAGGAGATAAGGTCCTGCCTGATGTCCCGGAGGTGTTTGGCCAATTGCCGAAGGATGCAAAGGTGGATCGGCTAGGTGTTTCCCATTGGCTAATGCAATCGGAAAACCCCTTGACCGCACGGGTTATGGTGAATCGGATCTGGGCACGATTGTTCGGCAAAGGTCTCGTTGAAACCGAGGAGGACTTCGGCTCACAGGGACTCATGCCCTCGCACCCGCAGCTTCTCGACTGGCTTGCCGTCGATTACCGGGAAAACGGGTGGTCGCTCAAGAAACTGCTCAAGACGATCGTCCTTTCGAGAACTTATCGCCAAAGCTCATTAATAAGTCCGGATTCATTGGTGGCGGATCCAACCAACCAATTGCTCGGCAGGGGTCCGAGATTCCGGTTGTCCGCAGAAGTCTTGCGCGATCAATCCCTAGTCGCATCCGGGTTGCTTGCCCGGAAAATCGGGGGGCCGTCAGTGATGCCTCCTCAACCTCCCGGTGTTTGGAAATCAACCTATAGCGGAGAAAAATGGAAGACTGCCACGGGTCCGGACCGGTATCGCCGCGCCCTGTACACATACCTCAAACGCACCAGCCCTCATCCCGCTATGATCACTTTCGACGCCGGTTCCGGTGAAGTCTGTCAAATTAGGAGAATCCGAACAAATACTCCCCTACAAGCTCTCATAACACTCAACGACGAAGCTTACCTCGAAGCCAGCGGCGCCTTGGCAAACCTCATGAATGAATCTTCGGACAAGCTCGCTCAACAAATCACCTTTGGTTTCCGCAGGGTGCTTACTCGACCGCCGAATCCCGAGGAACTCGAGAGACTGATCAAACTCTACCATCAGCTCAAACCGGAGTTTGCCAAG
>MDTG01157113.1_pt1 | contig 16885 bp, 16 predicted proteins | sample 811421 | NCBI WGS metagenome assembly MDTG01 (sample SAMN05326645, study PRJNA326480) | marine metagenome | isolation source: seawater | place: Pacific Ocean: South East | collected 2011
ATTTGCACTAATTAAATTGAGTGAATATTTATTGGCTAAGGAAATAGTAAATTTAAAAATAAGCATTATAAAAAAAGATAATACGATTGATAAAATTAAAATTTGAAGAGATATAAAATAAGATAGGACTATTAAAAAAATTAAAATAATAATATTTTCGAAAATATTGAATTGAATTTGCATTGCACTTTGAGCATGTTTAGCCTGTTCCGATATAGAGTTAATTAATGTACTTTTTTTATTTTCCGAGTAAGAAAAAATAGTTAAATAATATTTGCTGAATAGTTCTTTTTGAAGAAATAATTGAAAATTAATAACATTAATTGTGCAAATATAGCGATACAAAAACAAGAAAATAGCTTTAAATATAACTAAAAGACAAATTAATAAAATTATTAAAAATTTGCTATTTATATTGATTAAATTTAAAAAATTATTTAAGTAATCTAAGAGTTGATTATTTTGTGTTTCAATTTCAAACAATATTGAAACAAGAGGATATAACAAACTCAAACCAAAAAATTCTAAGGCTCCAGCAATTATAATTAATAAAAATACCAATAACTTATAGTTAATATTTTTAAATATTAATTTATGAGTATTCAAAATTATAAATAAATTATTACCATGAAGACCTACCTCCATCTATAACAATACTAGCACCATTCATATATGAAGATGCGTCAGATGATAAAAATTGAATAGCTGACTTATATTCATCCCTATTAGCCATTCTATTTAGAGGTATTAAATTTTTAATTTTTATTAAAAATTCATCAGGTTGGTTGTCTAGCACTCCTCCTGGGCACAGGGTATTAGCCCTAATACCTTTGTCTGCCCAATAGGTAGATATGTACTTTGTTAGTCCAATAATTCCATGCTTAACTACAGAATAAGATACAGGTTTTTTATTTAAATTATCATAAAGTCTTTGATCAGGTGAAATCAAACCTAAGTCTGAGGATATATTTACTATGACTCCACTTTTTTTTTTTTAACATCTCTTGACCAAATACTTGACAACATAAAAAAGATCCTTTTAATCCTACATCTAAGTCTTTATTCCAGTTAGACAGAGAAAAATTTTCAAGAGTAGTATCATTTTTTTTAGCTAATTTAGGATTATTAGCTGCATTATTAATAAGCACATCAATCTTTTTATATTTTCTTATTATTTTTAAATTAGCTTTTTTTAAACTATTTTTATTTGTGATATCAGCTTTAATTATAAAGGGAGTAATACTATATTTTTTATATATTTTTTCAGATAATTTATTTGCTCTTTTTATATCTAAATCAAGAATAACGGGTATACCTCCAATCTCAGCAACTGCTTCAACAAAAGTAGAGCCTAGTAATCCACTACCACCTGTGATGATAACTACTTTTTCTTTAATAAAAAATTTTTCTAGCATTTTAGGTTTAAGTTACATTAATTCATCAAAACATTCTTCGTAAACTTTTAATCCCTCTATTAAAGAACTTTTAGAAATTGTTAATGGTGGTCCTAGTTTCAATGTGCCTCTTCCAGTGCAAATTGAAAAGACACCTCTTTCCATGGCTTTTTCGCATATTAAATTTGTCAAATAAGCATCAAGATCATCTGAATTATCTTTATATATAAAAATGCTAAATAGCATTCCTTTGCCCAGATATCTTCTAATTCTAGAATATTTTTTTTTTCCACTTTTCTAAGTAAGAAATAAAAATATTTTCTTTAATTTTTATTTGGTCTAAGAATTTACCATTAAAACAATTTAAATTTCCAAGTGCTGATGCACAAGCAACTGGGTTACCTCCATGAGTGCTTGTGTAAGCTGAGTCTAATTCAATTAACTCAGGCTTACCCAAAACAGCTGACAAAGGTAAGCTTCCAGATATTCCCTTTCCACAAATGATTAAGTCAGCCTCGACTTTATAATGCTGATAACAAAATAATTTACCCGTCCTCCAAAAACCAGCTTGTATTTCATCAAATATTAAAAGTGACTTATTTTTTTTTGACCAGATACTCAATTCTTTTATATAGTCGTAGGGATAAAAAATAGCTCCCCATCCTTGAAATGACTCAACAAAAAAGGAAGATATTTTATTAAGTTTGATACCTTTTTTTTTAAGTAAATTTAAATGTTTATAAAATAATTGTTTACCATTTATATTAAGTTTTTCTAAAGTCCAAGGATAAGGAAAAGGTAAATGAATAATTTTTTTGTCAAAGTTGTTTATCCAATTATGATCATTATATTGGCCACTTAGCATTTGAGCATTTAATGTTTTGCCGTGATAATTACCTTCCCAAGCAATAGTAATATTTTTTTTAGACTTACTGCCATAAATAGAGGCAATCTTCATGGCTCTTTCAGTTGCTTCCGTTCCAGCACTTAAAAGAATTGCTTTTTTAATTTTTTTGGGTGAGATAGATATCAATTTCTTTAAAAACTTTAATTTAATTTCAGTTGGGTAATAATAGCTATGAAGCAATGGTTTTTTTAAAATCTTTTGAATTTCTTTGATTATTTTAGGATTACCATGGCCAGAGTTAGTTACAAAAATTGAAGAGGTGAAATCAATCCATTTGTTTCCGTATGGGTCAAATATACTTGAATTGTTTGCTTTATCCCAAATTACGGGTAACTGTTCTATTGCATTTTTAGACTCAAATTTTTTTAAATTTTTTAGTACTTTTAAAGATCTTGGATCAGGTATCATAGTTTTGATAATTCTATTAGATGTATGAATTCTTTTAACTTTTCTAGGGTTTAAATTAAATTTAAATGCAACCATATTAGAGTTCTAAAAATTTTTTTGTAGATTTTTGAAAATTTGATTGTTTTTAATTTCTAAACTTTTTTCTAATGTTTTAAAGTCGTCAACAGTATCAACTTCATTTACAAAACCGGTATCATAAGCTAATATTTTATTTCCATAAAACAAATCGTCATTAATAATTGTACTAGTTTTTATTATATCTACATATCCATTGCCAGAAAAAGCAGGAGGAAATTCTTGTCTTGGTAAAGTATAATATTCTTTTCTTGGATCAAAAGGTGAGAGCCCATGAAGATAGTTACCATTTTTGCCAAACATTTTTGCTGGAGTTTCTGATATTTCATGAACAGAAACTAAACTAGTTGAGTCCTTATGTTTTTTTATTTTATTAATAGAATTATCTAAAATTTTAACATTTCTTAGAGGTGTCGTTGGTCTCAAAATAACCCAATGAGATGGTATATAATTTTCATGCTTATCGTACCAATTTATTGCATGTTTAATAAATTGAATATCAGTGGAACTATCCTTAGATATAGTTTTTGGCCTATAAAATGGAATTTCTGCACCAAACTTTTTTGCAACTTTTGCAATATTTTTGGAGTCAGTGGAGACAATTACTTGATCAATCTTTTTTGATAATTTTGCTGCTATTATTGAAAATGCTATCATTGGATATCCTGACAGGGTTTTAATATTCTTCCCTGGAACACCCTTTGACCCACCTCTTGCAGGAATTATTGCTGTAAATTTTTCTATCACAAGATAATTAATTAGATACTGCGTTTCTTTCTCTAAGACCTTTGAATACTGGAGACATTGGTTTGCAATTAAGAAATTTTAAAAAATTATTATTTTCTAAAGCTGCCTTTTTGATAACAACACAGGTTTTTTCGAAAGCATTAATCAATTTATCTAAGTCTTTTTTTGAATGTGACATTGAAAGCATTAATACACCAGAAAAACAAAGTATCCCATTTTTGAACATTTCCTGCTGGTATAGGGTGGCTAAAACGTTATTTTGTTTACCATCTTCTAAGTGGGTATTTACCATTAATCTTACTGGGTAACCAGCTAAAGACACATATTTTTGTAGTTCATATTTTTTTATTATATTTGAAAAATTCTTGTCGATATACTCACCCTTATTCCATAAATTATCTATAACGTTATTTTCTTTATAAATTTTTAGAGATTCTAGTGCAGCAGCTAATGTCAAAGCTTCTGGAGCATAAGTAGATGATAAAAAAACTTTATCAAAATGTTTCATATATTTTTTCTTACCCCCCAAAATTCCTAAGGCGAGACCATTAGTTGTACCTTTGCCAAATATACTTAAATCTGGATATACTCCAAAAAAATCTTGAGCTCCACCAACACCAAATCTGAATCCTGAAATACATTCATCTAAGATAAAAAGTGAGCCATTTTCTTTTGCAATTTTTTTTACAAATTTTAATGTCTTAACTTGATCACAATTTTTCACTGGTTTTCGTGATGTTACTCCAGAAGAGCTATTTTTTATACTGGTGTAACTACCTCTTTGACCTATTACTGGCTCCATGATAACAGCTGCTACTCGATCTTTGTATTTTTCAAACATTTTCTTTAGGCCTTCATTATCACCGTAGTCAAAAACTTTAGTAAGTTTTTTTATTTCTTTTGGAATGCCGGAACTTCTATCAGTAGTACCAACATACCAATCATGAAAACCATGATACCCGTAACACAACACTATATCTCTGCCAGTGATATATCTTGCTAGTCTTACTGAAGCTGCACAAACATCACTCGCATTTTTGGAAAATTTTACCATTTCAACAGATTTTATATCTTTGACAAGAGATTGAGCTAATTCTATTTCAAGTTCATTTATCATACTAAAGAGGACGCCTTTTTTTAGCTGTTTGATTATAGCCTTCTCAATTTTTTTATTACCATGACCCAAAGTAACCGGGCCACATCCCATAACCATATCTATAAATTCGTTACCATCAACATCCCAGACATGACAACCTTTTTGCTTTCTCAAAACTTTTGGAGCAGCTCCGTCAGGAAAAACTCCTGGAGCTCTGCTAAAAGTGCTTGTTCCAGATCCAATGTATTTAAGTGCTTTTTTGTATAAAATATTACTATTTTTAATTCCTTTTTTTAGCCCAATATTCTCAGTTTTCATAAAATAATAAATACCATTAAATAACTTTAATCTAAATCTTTAATTTATTTATTAACCAATTATATTGACTCAAGAAAACATCAATACCTTGGTCATCTCTATAAGCTTGAATTATTAAATATTTAGGATTAACAATTTTTTTTTCTATTAAATTAAAAAATGTATTAAAATTATAGTCTCCTTCACCCAATAAGGTAGGACCTCCTAAGTACTTTCTATCTTTAATATGATAACTAGATATGAGATTTAAATTATTAATCAATTCATCATAGGTATTATAACCCATAGAAGCACTATTACCTGTATCATAATTTAACATAAAATATGGTGAATCAAGCAATCCTATAATTTCTTTATTATCAATGTAATTGAGATCTGTCTCTAAACATATAGTAACTTTATGATTATCTAATAAATTTTTAAATTTAATTAAATTACTAATTAAATTATCTTTCTTTTTTTGTGAGTCTAATTTTGAAATATCTACACATGGCAAAACTATTTCACTAACATTAATTTTTTTTGAATTAATAATTAAATTTTCAAATTGTTTAAAAGTCTTAAAATTATTTTCATATAAAGGATATTTCATAAAGTGATCTGCGCAAATAGATCTTACGTTCACACGAGTTTTGGCTATCGTTTCATTTATTTGATCAAAGCCATCAAGAGTAATAAGTGGATTTTCAAACTCATCATCCTCTTCATAAATAAGCTCTATATAATTTAATCCTATTTTAGCTGCATAGTAAAACTCTTCACGCCATTTTTTACCAGGAAATGCTTGATATCGTTTATTTATCTTGGGAAGCAACCTCCCTTGCATGATACCTATTTTCATATAAGAGTTAAATAATTGGGGCTAGCTTTTTTCTAATCAAAAGTTCATCTTCTAAAATTTTTTTCTCACCATTTCCAAGTGCTTTTTCAACCGTTCTTACATAATTCACCATAAGTTTAAACCCCTCAACTTCTAAAGAAGCAGCTTGATCAGATCCATACATAGTTCTATCAAGTGTAATATGTCTTTCTAAGGATGTAATTCCAAGAGCAGCGGCTCCAACACTTACAGCTCTTCCGCTCTCATGCCCACTGTAGCCTACGTTACAATTAAACATATCTCTTAGTTTTGGGATCATTAGTAAATTAGCATCTTCATTTTTCATTGGGTATGTACTTACAGTATGCATTAACTCGAAAGGACAATTTTTTTCTTTAAATTTATCTACGACAGTTTTTATCTCCTCAATTGTGTGCATACCTGTTGAAATAAATGTATGTTTTTTTTCATGAACAATAAGATCAACAAGCTTTTCGTGGGTAAGCATTGCTGATGCTATTTTGTTTTTTTTGGTTTTAAATTGATTAATAAATTTTTGGCTTTCTAAATCCCAACAACTAGCAAACCATTCAATGCCAATTTTTTTACAAAAATTATCAATTTCATTATATTCATCTACTCCAAACTCTAAGCCTAATTTTTGCTGTCTGTTAGTATTACCCCAAGGGCTTTCTCTGTATTTATCAAGATCTTCATTACTGTAAACTTGTTCTATAGTCCTCTTTTGAAATTTTACTAAATTAGCACCAGCGTATTTTGCTCCTTCAATTAGTTTTTTTGCAAGATTTAAATCTCCATTATGATTAATTCCTATTTCAGCTGTAATCAAGATCATTAAGAGTTTATATCTTAATAAATAAAATTTTCCAAAGAATCTTTAAATAAATTTTTGAAGTAAAAATAAAAAAGGAGATATCGAACTACTACTATAAGCAGTAATAGTTGTAATACCAATTATAAAAAAATTATATGCTAAACCAAATATAAGAAATAATGAAAATTTACTATTACTTATTTGGTAATCTATATAAGAGTATTTATAAGTATAAATAATATTAGACAAAAATATAAGAAGAGTCACAGTTGCAAATACCCTATAGTAATCGTTAAATGTAATTAATATGGATACAATCAAAGGAAATAACACTACTAAATAAATTATATAATTAAGTTTGAAATTAACTGATTTGAAGTTTTTATTTAATAAATATAATAAAAAAATATTTGAGATCAAGAAAGGAAAGTTATTTACGATAAAATCAATTATTAATAGGATATATGGCAGTTCACCATCTAGTTTAAAAAAATTTATTATTCTCTCAAAAATAGGTAAATCGTTCCAGGGAATATAAAAAAAAGTTTCCAAAACATCTTTCCTTATTTCAAATGATTTTACATGGCCTATTTTAAGATACATATAGTCAATATCAAAGTCTTCTGGATATCCAAAAAAAATTATTAAATATGTAATTAGTAAAACAAAAAAGAAAATAATTGATGAATGAAGTAATTTCTCCTTATCATATAATTTATTATTGGAGTTAAATATTTCAATCATTAATAAAAAAAAAATAAATGGCATTTGCAATAATATAAATGACTCATGAATCAATATTGCAATACATATTAAAAAACTAATTAATAGAAAATTAATAGACGATTTTAAATTTAGGATAAAGAAAATACAAAATAACATAATGAGATTATTTATTTGATCAAATCTTGATAAGTCTGATAAATAGAAATAAATAAAATAGGGCGATGTAATAAAAAATGATATAGATAAAAAAATTAGATTATTTTTTTTATTTTTTAATACTTTTATTGTTAAGTATAATATTAAAATTACTTTTATAAAAAGAATAATTAATGAAGTTATAAAAATACCTAAAAAGCTTGGTTTTGATTGAAATATATAAGTATAGACCGATCCGACTAATGATCTTTTAATAAATCCAAAATCTTGATAAGTCGTTAACCAATGTGTAGCACGATGCTCGTTAACACCAGTGATTGTATATTTATTGATATAATCATATGTCATTAACTTAATAGAAGAAATTATTACGATAGTTATAATAAGAAAAATTAGCACACTTTTAAAATTTAAATTTGGGTTAATGTAATTATTATTTCTTAAATAAAAAGATACCGTGACTGCTCCAAATGTAAGAAAAAAATATAAATATATTGCTATAAACTTTATTTTATAATCAAATAAATTCAATTGATCATTTAAATCAAAAAATTGATAAATAAATAAAAAAACCAAAAATAAAATTATGATTTTTATCTGTTCTGATAGATTAAAAATCATTTAAATTTATATTTAAAAATAAAAATTAGACTTTTAAATAATTCTTTTGAAACAGATAATTTTGATACACCTTGAGATATGTCTCTATCAATAAAAGTCATTGGATATTCTTTAATTTGAAAATTTTTTTTTATTGCCAAGAGGGTAAATTGAATTAGAAATGAAGGGTGTCCATTTTCAGATATTTCATTATTTATTTTATCAAAAATTTCTCTTTTAAATATTCTAAATGAATGAGTAACATCTTTAATGCTCAATATAAAAATTATTTGAAGAAAAATATTAAATAAACGAGATCCATATTTTCTAAAAGCACTTTGATTGAGAATATTTGATTTATTTAGATACCTTGAGCCAATGACCATATGGGTTTTATCATCAATTAAACCAATCATTCCTTCTAAATATTTTGGAGATTGAGATAGGTCTGCGTCTAAAAATATTAAATAATCCCCCTTTGCGTATTGACAGCCAAATTGTAAAGCTGCTCCTATACCATTTTTTTTGCCATGTTGTACAAGTTTAACTTTATCATAACGTATTGAGTGTTTTTCTATTTCTTTTGCAGACCCATCGGGGCTAAAATCGTCAACGAATAAGATCTCAATTTTTTTTTTATCAAAATATTTATAAATCTCTTTAATTGTAGGAAGGATGTTTTCTTTTTCGTTGTAAACAGGAACTATAAAACTATAAGTATCTCTCAATATTTTTTATCAATTATTTTCATAATCCCCTCCTCAAAAGTTATTTTTGGTTGCCACTTAAAAAAAGCTTTTATTTTTTTGAAATCACCTTGATGGTTAGTATCACCTATTCTTGAAAAATTATTTTCTTTAAAAACTAATTTTTTTTTCATATTAGAAATTTTAATAATTTTTTTTATTGCAGTTTTCACTGATAAACTTTCTCCAGATCCTAGATTAAATGATTCAAAGTTATCAATTTTTTTAATTTTATTTATTGAGTCGATTAAGACATCTAATACGTCATCGATATATATAAAGTCTCTTTTTATGAAAGGATTGCCAAATTTAATTGTATCCTGTTTAGAATAAATTTTCTTTAAAACTGATGGTATTAATTGATTTTGGGAGGAATTAGATCCATATGCAGTAAATAATCTAAATGAGAAACATTTAAAATTATAATCGTATGAAGTTTTTTTTAAAATCGTCTCACAAATATATTTACTCAGGCCTAATGATTCTATTGGGGTGCTTACTTGATTTTCAATAAATTTTTTTTTTGGAGAACCAGAATAAATATATACGCTTGATAAATAGATAAAATATTTACATTTAATTTTTATAGAAAAATCTATGAGGTTTTGGGTGATATTAAAGTTTTCAAAAATTTGCCTATTAGCCCTCATATTACTAAGAAAACTATCTCTAATAGCTGCTGTATGATAAATAATATCAATTTTGTCAGGTAACTGATTAAAGCTTTTTTTAATATTTAAATCAATTTTTATAAATTTAATTTTTTTATTTTTAAATTTTAGATTAGGTTTTTTTTTATTGTAAGTTGCAATGATATTAATATTTTTAATTTCCAATAATCTTTCAACTAAACTGCCCCCTATGAATCCACTTGAACCTGTAATTAAAATTGTTTTCATTTTAAATTTAAAAATTATTAAAATATTGAATTGTTATATATTTAATACTTTATATAAATAACTATTAATTATGAATTATAAAATATCATACGATACATGGGATAAAAAAGAAATAAGATCTATAAATAATGTAATTAAATCTGGTAATTACTCAATGGGAGAGAATGTTAAAAAGTTTGAGAGAGCTTTTTCAAAGAAAATTGGTGTCAAATACTCAGTTATGACAAATTCTGGATCATCTGCAAATCTAATTGGTGTGGCTTCACAATTTTTTTTATCAAAAAATAATCTTAAAAGAGGTGATGAGGTGTTAGTACCAGCATTAGGATGGAGTACAACTTACTCACCGCTAGGACAATATGGTTTAAGACTCAAAATAATAGATATAAGTTTAGATGATTTGAATATAGATTTTGAAAAATTAAAAAAAGCTATTTCAAAAAAAACTAAAATGATTTGTGTAGTAAATTTACTTGGTATACCTTGTAATTTAGCTGGAATACGAGAGCTATGTGACATTAATAATATTATTCTTTATGAAGATAACTGTGAAAGCTTAGGTGCAAGTTTAAATAATAATAATAAAACAGGTACATATGGTGACTTTAGTACACACAGTTTTTTTTTCTCACACCATATATCAACTATTGAGGGTGGCATGGTATCAACAAATAATTTTGAAGTTTATAATATACTAAAATGCTTGAGAGCCCATGGTTGGACAAGAGACTTAGACGTTGATAGTAAAATATCCAAAAAATTTTCTAAAGACTTCGAGTCTTCATATAAATTTTTATTACCAGGATATAATGTTAGGCCTAATGAAATAAATGCTGCCATTGGGTTAGAGCAAATAAAAAAACTTGATAATATGATAAAGATTAGAAGAAAAAACTTAGCAATATTTCAAAAATATTTTTTAAATGATGATAGATTCATAATTCCTAAAACAATACATAAGAGCAGTTCTTTTGCATTTCCAATAATTTTAAAGGAAAATAATAAAAATGAGAGAAATACTATATTTAAAAGGCTTAAAGAAAATAAAATAGAACATAGATTAATTGCAGGTGGAAATTTTACGCTGCACCCCCATACAAAGTTTTATGATTTTAAAATTTATAAAAGTTTAAAGAATGCTGATAAAGCTCATAAAAATGGATTTTGTGTTGGTAACTCTTCTATTAATCTATCAAAAGAAATAAAGTTTCTTTATGATATTCTTAAATAATAAATTATTTTATTATTGTCTATCGGACAATTTATCGTAATTTCTATATAAATAATAAAATGAAAAAAGCTTTAATATTCGGCATTACAGGACAAGATGGAAGTTATCTTTCTGAATTTTTACTTAAAAAAAATTACTCTGTTCATGGTGTTTTTAGAAGATCGTCAGCACCCAATACACAAAGAATAGATCACCTTATAGAAACAAAAATAAATAAAGAAAATTCAAAATCTTTTAATTTACACTATGGTGATTTAACGGATAGCAACTCAATAATTAAAATTTTACAATTAGTAAAACCTGATGAAATATATAATTTAGCTGCACAAAGCCATGTTCAAGTAAGTTTTGAAATTCCAGAATATACTTATGATGTTGTTGGTACAGGTGCTTTAAGAATTTTAGAAGCTATAAAGATATTAAATTTAAAAAAATGTAAATATCTTCAAGCTTCTTCTTCTGAAATGTATGGAAATAGTAATGAAATTCCTCAAAATGAAATAACTGCATTCAAGCCTCAATCCCCATATGCTTCTGCTAAAGTTTTAGCTTATTGGACTGCCAAAAATTATAGAGATAATTTTAATATTTTCGCCTCAAATTCAATTATGTTCAACCACGAATCTCCTAGAAGAGGTGTGAACTTTGTAACAAAAAAAATAATTAGAGGCTTATGTAAAATTAAACTTGGAAAGCAAGGAAATTTAATGCTTGGTAATTTAGAAGCTAAAAGAGATTGGGGTTATGCGAAAGAATATAGCGAACTATTTTGGAAAATTCTTCAACATAACAAACCTGATGATTTTGTTATCGCAACAAACAAAAGTTATAGCGTCAGGGAATTTGTTGAATTATCCTGTGAAGAGTTAAAAATTGATATTTATTGGTCTGGAAAAGGCTTAAATGAAAAAGGAATTAATAAAAAAAACAATAAAACTATTATTAAACTAAACCCTAAATACTTCAGAAAAGGTGAGGTGAATCATTTAAGGGGTAACTTCGATAAAGCAAATAGAATATTAAACTGGAAGCCAAAGATAAATCTCAAAAAATTGATAAATATTATGATTAAAGATGAGATGAAAAATATCAAGCTTAATAAATTCTATTAAGATTATAGATCAAACTTTAATTATTTGAAAAATTGACATATACCTATATTTACTTGAATCAATAAACTTTTCTGACTTAATTGTTTTAATAAAATTATAAGAGGATGAATTCAAAGAAATTAATTCAAAATTTTTATAAGTATTATTGTATTTATATCCATTAATACCTACATACAAAGTATCACCATCTAATAGCAAACCTCTGCACCATAAAATTTTTTTAATATCCTTATAGTCATTAAGATCTATAATCTTTTCAAGTGATGTCTTAGAGTCTTTAAAATTATGTTTATAAATTTTAATTAACCCATTTATTGATGAAAGGTATATTTTGTTACTAACCATCAATCCATCGTGTATTAACGATGGTTTTATAATTTGAAATGTACATAAAGTTGCTTTTTTAAAATTCAAATCAATTTTTATAATAGAATTAGTAGACCTTGAAGTGAGAAAGATTTTATCTTTAATAATTTGAGTATAATTAAAATGAAATGAACCTTGAGGTCCACGCCTAATTTTCTTTATATATCTTCTGTCTTCTTTGGTTTTAAAAGAACTTATTTTAAGATCATTGTGAATTTTTTTTGAGACAATAATTTTTCCTTGTAAATCACAAACAACGACCAAGTTAAGAACATTATTTACAAAATAAATTTTATTATTTTTTATATCAATGGAATGTAAATCTTCCATTAAGTGGTTCGAAATTATAGAGATAACTTTAAAAGTTTTACTATCTATTTTGTAGATTAAATTACTGTAGGAACAATAAATAATTTTTTTATATAATTTAATACCTGTAAATCCAAATCTACAATTTAAATCAAATTTAATATTATGATTAAATTCATTTTCAAATTTATATAAACTTTTTATTTTTTGTAATTCAATATTATTTCTTGGAAAAAAATATTCTTTTACAATTTTAATATTTTTTTCATTAATGATAACTAAACCCGGTCTCTTAATTAAATCATTATTATCAACAACTTTAAGTTCACTAACTATTGATATACAAATATTTCTCATCAAATAAAAAAAATAATTAATTCATCAGTATGTTTTTAGAATGCAAAAAAATACACATATTAATAAGTTAGAAAAACAATAAAATAAATTATAAAAATTTAAAGAATAAAATTATGATTTAAATAATTTAAAACAATTTTTTTTTGTTTCAATAATATTGATTTCAAATTTAAGATTTAGTATAGATGATAAATCTTTTATATCATCTTTTATCTCAGTTAATTCTAAATTAAGTTTATTTTTTTCTCTATTTTTAATTTGATTCAAATAGTTAAGCCTATCTTTAATGGAAAAGAGTAGGTAAACGTTAATGATTCTATTTCTTATCTTAAAATAAAAAATATGTAAATTCTCAATAAATTTATTTTTTCTGTGATTTGCTTTTTGAGTTTTAATTTCTAGTTGCTGATCAATGTTTGACATTTCTTTGGCGATATATTCATATGAAAGGTAATTAGTATTATCAATAAAAGGTTTTATTAATTGATTATTTATATCGTTATTTAATTTATTTCCTAAAGATTTATCAAGATATGATTTAACTTTTTCAATCAATGTTTTTTGATCATAAATTCTCTCACTTACATCATCTGTTAATTCTTGTATGTGATCCTCGTCATAGTATGGCAAATAACATATAGAATTTATTTTAGCAAAATTTGCTTCTATTGCCGTAGTACACCCGTTATGGATTAAAAATTTAGCATTTGCAGATGCACACTGAGGACTTAATTTCTTACTAATTATTACATTATGATAATTTTCAAATATTTTTTTGTATATATTTTCATTTTCGACAGGATGTGGTCTTAATAGAAAAATCTCATTAGAATTTATAGCTACAAGCTTTTTGATGCCATCTATAAAAAGAGAAAAAAGTTTCTTTTCATATTCTATTGCTGATTTTTTACCTTTTTCAAAAGAAGGATAACCTGGTACCCTCAAAGACCAAACTTTTGAGTCAATCTCATCACTTACATAATTATTTAATTTACCAAATGCACAATTAACAAGAATGTATTTATCTTTAATAGTATTTTTTTTAATATAAAAATTTTTAAATATAGGCTTTGATAAATCAAATCTTGGATTGCCACAAATAGCTAATTTATTTTTATTAACTAGTTGATTATTTTGATTAATTACTTTTTCATAATCTTTTTTTCCCCAAACAAAAATTTTTGTTACATATTTGATAATATTTTTAGGCATAGAGTGCCTTGCATAGGATCTTTTTGTAGATTTAGTAAAAATAGCACTTTCCTCATCTAATGAGGTAAATATTCCATTCTTTTTTATCAAGTTTTTATAAAATAGTAATTGCTTATCAACTCCTAAAGACAAATAAACAAAATTTTCTAATTTTGAAATTGAACTAAAAATTGAACGTCTTTCTCCAATAAAGATATTAGTATTGTCAGATAAACTTAATAAATGTATGGAAATTAGAAGTCTACTTTCATAATCTCTTACTTTAGTTTCTAAAGGAATGATAAAATTTTTCATATACCTTATATCAATTATTTATCAAATAGCACTTATGACTACTTTAATTATTTTAGAGATATCTGTTTTATTTAATTTTTGATGGACAGGCAAAGATATGCATGTATTGGAATATTTTATAGCATTTGGAAAATCTAAAGCTTTATATCCATATTTTTTTTTATAAAATTGAAGAAGAGGAACGGGAGTAGCATATTGTATTCCATAACCAATCTTATTTTTTTTAAGAATATTAGCCACTTTGTCTCTAGTTAATTTATTTTGCAATAATATTTGAAAAACAAAATATGAATCATTTTCAGAATATGATGGTATGCATGTTAAATTAGATAAATCTTTTAAATATTTATGGTAAAACCTTGCATTTTTTTTTCTAATTTCAAGATACTTCTTGTATTTTAATAATTGGCTTAAACCCATTGCTGCCTGAAAGTCAGTCATTCTATAATTAAATCCTAAATATTTAATATCGTATATACCTGGCTTTTTTCTAAGCTGAGGTGGAGTATCAATTCCAAATGCTTTTAATTTATTAATCTTGTTATATAGTTGTAAATTATTAGTAACTAACATACCTCCTTCTCCAGTAGTTATTTGTTTAGTAGGATAAAATGAAAAAGAGCCAGTAGAGCCAAAATTACCCACATGTTTTCCCTCAAAAATAGTACCAAGACCATGAGCACAATCTTCAATTATTTTTAATTTATATTTTTTTGCTACTTTTAATAAATTATTCATATCACATGATTTTCCAGCCATGTGAACAGGTATAATTGCTTTTGTATTTTTATTAATTTTTTTCTTAATGCTATTGATACATATATTTCCTGTGAGATAATCAATATCAGCAAAAATAGCTTTAGCTCCAGTATACTCAACTGAATGAGCCGTTGCAGCATGAGTTTGCGCAGGAACTATAACTTCATCCCCCTTTTTAATTCCTAAAGCCAAACAGCTTAAATGTAAACCTGCTGTACAACTTGATAAAGTAATTGCATATTTAGCTTTAGTAAATTTTTTAAATTCATCTTCAAACTTTTTTGATGAGGGTCCATGAGCTAGCCATCCTGATTTAATTGAGTTTATAATTCTTTTGTGGTCATTAGCAGATAAGTCAACGACAGAATATGGAATATTTTTCATGAAATTAAATTATATCAAGTATCAATTATTTAAAGGTTATTTTAATATATTGAAGACCTTCCTAGAAACAATCATAAAAACACCTCTAAGACTAAAAAGTTCTGTATTTTTTGAATAAACTTTTAAAATTTTCAAAATATTTGAGTTACACATAACAGAAAATTCAATTAATTTTTTCTTTGAAAGGTTCTTTAGTAAATTATTTTCAAAACCATTATAGAATTTTATCTGAAATTGTTTATAAGACATTAAAAGATAATTAGACATAAGCTCTAATTGATCTAGATTACATTCTCTTGAATTTCTAGTAGAAATAATTGCAGTAATATATTTTTCATGGAGGTATTTATCAAACAATATCTGATAATTTCTCTTGAGGTTATCAAATTCATTTATTTTTTGAATTCTAAATTTTTCTTTATTCATCTGTCCCTTATGGACTCTAAATTTGATAAGGGGCATTGGAATATTTGAGTAAATACTATTATTTATATATCTGGTTAACATTTCTCTATCTTGGCTAAATTTTAATTTTTCATCATACAAATAATCTAATTTCTTTCTAAATACTAAACTAGAGTGTGCAATTGGATTACCAAAAAGAAAACTAAATTTAATTAAATTTGGCTCAGAGGGGTATTTATTTTGATGTAAAAAATTATTTTGTTCATCTATAACATTTGTATAAGAGCCTAAAAAATTGACATTTTTATTCTCTTTCATAAATTTATATTGAATTTCAAGTCTATTCTTTTCACACTCATCATCACTATCTAGGACCGCAATTAGATTTGATAATGATTTTTTTATTGCTAAATTTCTAGCCTTAGGTTGATTTGGTTTTCTTAATTTAAAAACTTTGATTTTTTTGTTTCTTTTTAAAAATGTATCAACAATTTTCAATGTATTATCAGTTGAGCCATTATCTACAATAATAATTTCCCATCTGCTAAAATTTTGGTCTAAAACACTTTTTATCGCCCTACTAATAAATTTTTCACTATTAAAAGAAACAATATTTATTGAAACTAAAGGTCTCAATTATTGCTAATATATTTTTTCATTACAAAGTCTATGTATTTTTTTAAACCATCTTCTAAATTATAAATTGGATTATAGCCTAGTAATTTTTTA